>LXNI01000218.1_pt1 | contig 72239 bp, 67 predicted proteins | sample 809091 | NCBI WGS metagenome assembly LXNI01 (sample SAMN04870527, study PRJNA318959) | sponge metagenome | biome: 01000161; feature: marine sponge reef; material: water | host: Sarcotragus foetidus | place: Greece: Milos, Mediterranean Sea | collected 2013-05-29 | depth 5-7 m
GGCGTGACGGCGGGGAAGGAGGCGGATCGACGCGGATATCGCCTGTTCGCTCCTTGATCCCGCGACAACAGCAGCCCCCGGCCTGTCGGCAATATCGCCCAGCTTCAAATCCAAGCCGCCCCTTCCCCTCGAAGCCTCGGAGACGGGGTTGTTCAGACTTTCCTTAGAGGCCGAGGTATGCCCTGCGGACGCCTGGGTCTTCGGAAATGCTCTTGCCGGTGCCTTCCAGCGCCACCCGTCCCATTTCGAGGACGTAGGCCCTCTCCGCAATTCTCAAGGCCAGATTGGCGTTCTGCTCGACCAGGATCACGCCGCGCTTCTCGTTGGTCGAGATGTCCTTGATGGTGCTCAGCACTTCCTGAACGATCAGCGGGGCGAGGCCAACCGACGGTTCGTCGAACAGGTAAAACTTCGGGTCGGCCATGATGCCCCGGCCAATTGCGAGCATTTGCTGCTGTCCGCCGCTCAGATTCCTGGCCAGCTGGCTCCGTCTCTCCCCCAGGATCGGAAAATAGGAATAGACCTTTTCAAGGTCGGCTCTGATCCCGGCCCGATCGCGCCGGAGATGCGCGCCGGTCATCAGATTGTCGTACACGGAAAGCAGGGGAAAGATGCCGCGCCCTTCCGGAACGTGACTGATCCCGAGACCCACGATCGATTCTGGCTTCCTGCCGAGCAGGCTCCGAGACTCGAACTCGATGTCGCCGGAACCGGGCTGCAGGAGGCCGGATATGGTGTTCAGCAGCGTCGTCTTGCCCGCGCCGTTCGCGCCGATCAGAACCGTGACCGCAGCGTCCGACGCCTCGAGCGAAACCCCGTCGAGGGCCACGATGCCGTTGTAGTCGACGTGCAGGTCCGTGACGCTAAGGATGGCCCTCGGCCTCCTGCCCCAGGTAGGCTTCGATCGTCGTCGGATCCTGGCTGACCTCCTCCGGCGTCCCCTCCGCAATCTTGTCGCCGTGCGAGATCACCGTAATCCGATCGCAGGTCGTCATGATGGCTTTCATGTCGTGCTCGATGATCAGGATGGTCAGGCCGTCCGTCCTCAGCGCCCGAATCTTGTCCATCAGCACCGGCTTCTCGGAGGTGTTGAGGCCGGCCAGCGGCTCGTCCAGCATCAGAAGCGCCGGATTTCCGGCAAGGGCATTGGCGACGCCCAGGATCTTCTGGGTGCCGCCCGGGAGATCGCCGGAGCGAACCTCGGAAACGTCGGAGAGGTCGAGCCGCTCGAGAATGGCGCGGGCGACGTGCTCGATCCGCTCGTCTTCGCGTCGCGCAGACGGCAGATGAAACATCTTTTCGAGAAGCCCCGTCCTGCGCTGGCATTCCGAGGCCATCACGACATTCTCCAGCACCGAAAGATCGCCATATATGCTGGTCATCTGGAACGTGCGGATGAGACCGGCCTGGGCAACGCGATGCGGCTGCCATCCGGTGATCTCTCTCTCGTCGAACGTGATGGTTCCCGACGTCGGCCTCAGAAAGCCGCTGATCAGGTTGAAGATTGTCGTCTTTCCCGATCCGTTGGGGCCGATCAGCCCGCGAATCTCTCCTTTCTCCACCTGCATGCTCATGGCCTTGACCGCCTGCAGGCTGCCGAAGTTCCTGGAGAGATCGCGGAGCTCAAGCACCGGTTCGACTCCCGGCTCCTGAGCGGAGGCTTGGGGTCTGACGTTCCCCGAGCACGTGGCCGTAGCGGTTGGCAACCCGCAGGACGAAGCTCTCCAGCCCCTGCGGCATGAACAGCATCGTCATGATGATGATGCTGCCCCAGATCAGCGGCACGATCTGGTACAGGTCGCGGAGCAGCTCCTGAATGATGGTGAGCACGACCAGGCCGAGGAGCGGGCCCCAGAAGGTGCGGCTGCCGCCGACGATCACGGCGGCGATGATCTTGAACATGAACGCGGTGGTGTAGTCGGTGGGCGCGACGAAGCCGTTGTAGTTGCTGAAGAAGACGCCCGCCACGCCGGCGAAGAAGGAACCCAGGCAGAAGGCGAGCGCCTTGTAGCGCCAGGCGTTCATGCCCGCCGCCTTGGAAAGGTTTTCGTTCGCCGCCACCGCCTTCACGGTCTTGCCGACGTGGCTTCTGTCGAACGCATACATGATGGCGCCGCAGACGATGGCGAAGATGAGCACGAGGAAGTAGTAGTTGGTGGTGTCGAAGAAGCTGAGACCGAAGATGGGCTCCGGTGGATCGATGAAGGGTATGCCTTCGATGCCTCCAAGGACGTCCTCGAATTGGATGAATGACTGGCGAATGGCTTCCCCCGCCGCAAAGGTGCTTAGGAAGAAATAGAACTGTTTCGTGCGCAGAACCGGGTAGCTGATCGCGAGAGCGACGAGAAATGCGAAGATCCCGCCCAAGGGTATGGTGAGCCAGAACGAGATGTCGGCGTAGGCCGTCGTCAGCATGGCCATCGTGTAGGAGCCGATGGCCATCATGGCGATATGGGCGAACGACCAGCCGCCCATCGTCGTGATCAGCCGGTAGCTCATCACCAGTATCGCGCTGACGACGAACAGGACGAGCGAGTCCTGGAGGTAACGCGGCAGCACGAAGGGCAGGACGATCAGGATTCCGAGCAGGAACGCGCCCGCGCATGCATAGAAGAGCCTGCCCGGTCTGACGTTCAGCCGAACCGCGCTGGTGCCCGCCCGGCTCGGCGCTTCCAGCGCCGGTGCGTCGCGGCCCATCAGCCCTTGCGGGAAGAAGGCGAGGACCAACAGCATGATCAGCGTGTCGATCATGACGATGAACTGTCCGAGCCCGAACGTGCTCGACAAGCTGTCGATGAATCCGAAGAGCACCGCCGCAGCCACGGCACCGGGGATGCTCCCCATGCCGCCGACGATGACCACGATGAAGGCCTTCCAGATGGCCTCCAGCCCCATGTAGGGGCCGATGTTGATCACGCTGCCCATGAGCGATCCGGACACGGCGGCCAGCGCCGCTCCGATCGCCATGGTCAGGGCCGAGTTGAGGTTGAGATTGATTCCCTGAAGGACCGCTGAGCGCTTGTTCTGCGAGATTGCGCGGATGGCGCGGCCAGCGCGCGATTGGGTGAGGAAATACCAGAGCCCGACCATCATGATGACCGAGAACAGGATCACGGCCAGGCGTTGAACCGACAGCACGCCGCCGAAGATATCGATGCTGCCAGGAAACATTATCGGCAGGCTCTTGCTGACCACGCCGAAGGACAGGGCGGCGAGAACCTGCAGCACATAAGCGAGCCCCAGCGAGGCCATGAAGCCTGCGAAGGGATTCTCCTGCATCGGCCGGAACATCAGGACCTCGACCACAAATCCGATGCAGCCGACGACGATGGGCCCGACGATCAGCGCCATGATGAAGACAATGGGGAGCGGCAGGCCGGAGGCGACGGTCATGACCACCCAGACCGCATAGCCGCCCAGCATGTAGAACTCGCCATGCGCGAAGTTGATCACCCGCATGACGCCGAAGACGAGGGCCAGTCCGACCGCGAAACAGCTGTAGAACGCGCTCAGCGTGACGAAGTTGATCAGAAGCTGGGAAATGCTTGCCGCGTCCAACTCGCGCCCCGCCTGCTACGTTATCCAGCCTGGTTGAGCACTCCGCTCACAGTCCCCGCCAATCCCTCATTGCCGTCCTGCCGATCCGGGCCGGATGGTTTCATTGCAGGTCCACGTCCATGACGAAGTAGCCGTGCTTCCTGGTCGAGAGGCCGAAGCCCGGTGGCACGACGATGGTGGTGTCGGGCAGGACCACGATCCCCGGCCCCTCGATGGTCATGCCACAGGTCAGTCTCTCGCCGTCGTAGACGGGCGTATCGACGAAGTCGTCACCGCCGAAATAGGCAGGATGGGAACTCAGGATGGCCGAAGAGGCCTGGGTCGTGCCGGGCTCCTGCTCGTGCAGGGTGATCTGCGGCCGCCTGTACGTTGCCATGTGCCGCCACATCAGAAACTCGACATTGGAGGCACGATCATTGGTCTTGTAACGCTTGAGATAGGCTTCGTGGAAATGATCGACGATGCTTTCCAGATTATACGGCGTGATGGTTTCGCCATCGAGAACAAGCGGTATTTCCAGTTCTGTCGCCTGCATGGGATATCGCGCCGAGCAGAACAGCTCGAACTCTCTTGCGCTCTGATCGACACCCATCCGCTCCAGGAAGGCATTGCCCCGCTCGCCGATTCCGGCAAGCACCGCGTTGACACCATCGAAATCGAAATTCTCGCTATTGGCGTACTTGCTGGCCACGTCGCTCATGGCGATGGCGGCGTTGTTGGCGCCGAAGGCACACAGAACCGAGGTCTCGCGGGGGATGATGACTTTCCTGACGCCCATCTCCTTGGCCAGGAAGCCGACAGGGACCGAGGTCGCACCGCCCCCCGTCACGATCGAGAACTCGCGCGGATCCACGCCGCGGCGAATGGTCATGTCGAGGATGCCGCCGATCATGTTCTCGTTGACCACCTGGCTTATCCCGAAGGCAGCCTTCTCGGTGGCGATGCCCATCGGCTTCGCGATCTTTTCCTCGATGACCGTGCGAGCGAGGTCGGCGTCGATCTGCATCCGGCCGTTCAGGAAGTGCTCAGGGGTTATGTAGCCGAGAACGACGTAGGCATCGGTGACGGTCGGCTCGGTGCCGCCCCGCATGTAGCAGGCTGGGCCCGGCACCGCCTCGGCGCTGCGCGGGCCGACGCCGATCAGGCCCGCCTTGTCGATCCAGGCGATGCTGCCCCCACCGGCGCCGAGCGTCATGATCTCGATGGACGCCACCCCGGTCGGGTACCGCAGGATTCGCCCGTCCCGCGTCGTCGTTATCTGGCCGTCGACGACGGTGCTGACGTCGAAGCTCGTCCCTCCCATGTCGAGGGTGATGCAGCTGCTGTCACCGTCGAGCTCCGAAAAGTAGTAGCCGGCCGCGGGCGCCATGGACGGACCGGAGAACAGCATGAAGACGGGTTTTTCCGCCACCTCGGAGAACGGAAGAACACCGCCGTTCGAGACGACGATGAGCATTTCTCCGGCGAAGCCCCTTTCCTCCAGGCGCGTTCTCAGGCTGTCGAGATAGCTGGTGACGATCGGCTGGAGCATCGCATTGAGGACGACGCAGGAGGTTCGATCGTACTCGCGGATGATCGGCTGGATATACGCGCTGAGGCAGTAGTAGACGCCCGGGCACTCCTCCTCGATGATCTCGCCGATGCGCCTCTCGTGGGCGTTGTTGACAATGGACCAGAGCGTGCAGACCGCGATGGTCTCGACGTTCCACTCCCGCAGCTGCCGAACCGCGGCCCTGACGTCGCCCTCGTTTAGAGGAACGATGACGGTTCCCTCGCTGCTGATGCGCTCCTCCACCTCCAGGCACAGGTAGGGTCGCAGCAGCGGCCGGTTCGGCTCCATCTTGTAGTTGAACATCGTCTTGCGGCGGCCTTCGCCACGCCAGAGATTGTACTTTGTGCCCTTGGTGCAGATCAGGCCCGTCTTGGCGCCGCTCGATTCCAGGATCGCGTTGGTCGCGGTGGTCGATCCGTGACAGAAGACCGAGGTGTTGGCGAGCAGGTCGCGTAACGAGACACCCAGCTCGTCGGCAGCGAGCTGCATGCAGTGCAGCACCCCGTTCGAGCGGTCTTCCGGCGTGGTCGGCGACTTGTGCCGGCCCAGCTGAGTGAAGGTCTCGGTGTCCGCGATCGTCAGGTCGGTGAACGTGCCGCCCACATCGCAGCTGATCCGGTATTTCATGGGGCCGCGTCCGAACTCTATGAGGCCATGGACCTGCGCAGCGACTCGGTTGCCGGGTAATCGACGGCGTACAGTTCCGGCTCCGTATCCAGGACGACCCCGTACTTGCTCTTGGCAGCCTCCAAGGTGATGAAGCCGTCACGCGCGTCGTCGCGCACCTTCTCGGGATCGCGTTCCAGCGGATCGCCGAAGCCGCCGCCGCCGCCCGTCACCGCGTACCAGTCCTGAGCGCGCGTGCAGGTGGCTTCGCCCATGTTCTCCAGGTGCTCCGAGACTTCGCCGCTCTCGTGATCGAGCAGCCAGTGATCGGCCACCGTGCCGGCATCGCCGTCGAACAACCCGAAGGGCGGCCAGGTGTGGCCAGTGCCGCAGTAGATCAGCTTCATGTCGTGATCGAACGGCTGCACGCGGTGCGACAATGCGATGCCGCCGCGCCACTTCCCCGCACCACCGGAATCCGGCTCCGCCTTCACTTCCCAGACGACGTGCGGCAACGCCAGCTCATGAATCTCGATCGATTCGTAGCCCATGTTGCCCATGATGCAGTGGCCGAACATGTGCGGCAGGCCGTCGTAGCCCTGCGTGGCGCCGGCGGCGCTGGCCGCCAGATAGTGCAGGTGCCCGTAAGGCTGGTTGTCAGCCCGGGGGTCGACGCCGGTCGCGGCAAAATTGGCCGCCGGATGTTCGCCCATTCCCGCCAGCGCACGCTCGGGCACGATCTTGGCCCATGTCTTGAAAACCAGGTTGGTCACCTCGTCGCAAAGCCCCACCGTCGCGACCTCGGTGCCGACGGGCCAATTCGGTATTCCCGCGATCGATCCTTCGCGCTGCTTGACCTTGATCCGATCGAGGGCGCCGCTGTTGTAGGGGAGATCCGGCGACAGGATCGGCAGGGTTCCCTGAATCGCCGAGCAGCGGCAGGTCGCGTAGGTCAGGTTGTAGCTGAAATCGATCTGATCCGGCATCTGCGTGTAGTCGAACTCGATCGTCCCCTCGTCCGGATCGACCGTGAGGCGCATTTTGAACTCGAGGGGTTCTTCGACGTAGCCCTTGAAGGTCTCGCTGAGGAGGGTTTCCTCCACCGTCAGCTTCGGCAGCTTCGCGATCTCCTCGCGCATCCTGCGTTCGCCGTAGGCGAGGGTCTCGGTCAAGCAGCCCTTGAACGTCTCGTAGCCGAAGCGCTCGCACAGCTCTATGACCCGGCTTTCCGCAACCCAGAGCGAACCGAGCTGTGCAAGGAAGTCGCCGTACCATTGCTTCGAATAGCGAAAATTGTAGGCGATAAACCTGACGAGGTCGGTCTGCGGCTCGTGATCGCGGCACAGCCGCACCGCCGGGAAGTGATAGCCTTCCTGATAGATGTCCGCGGCAAAGGGATCCATGCTGGTCGGCTGGTGTCCGCCGATGTCGAGGAGATGGCACTTGCTGCAGGCCCACGCGACCAGCTTCCCCTCGTAGAAGATCGGGGCGAACATCGTGAAGTCGCCGACATGCGAGTTGCCCGCGTAGGAGGCGTTGTTCAGAAACACGTCGCCCGGCTTTATGTCGTCCTTGAACGCCCTGATGATGAAGCGCAGCGGGGGCGTCATGGTGCCGACGTGAACCGGGATGCAGTCGTACATCGACAGCACGGCGGCGCCGTGGGTGTTCAGCAGGCAACAGGTGAAGTCCTTGGCCCCGTGCAGGATGGGATTGCGCGCCGTGGCAAGGATCGTCTCCGTCATCTCGCTCATGATGCCCTCGACGCGGGCATGCACGACCGAGAACGTGACGGGGTCGACGTCCGTTATGCCGCGATCCAGGGCGCCGGGCACGCCGGCTATCTCGTCGTCGCGGATCTCCTCGGCGATCAGGCCGATGTCGTAGGGCGGCAAAAGGATATCGTGTCTCGGCATCCTGCCACTCCGTTGCGCTTATCTTCGAACTGTATGGACGATGGTCCCGGCCAGCTGTTCGCTGCCCGCGCGGAGGGCGGCTCCCGGGTGTTGAGGAACCGCCCTCCAGCGGGTCGCGATCAGGTTTCGGTCAGGCCGTATTCCTTCAGAACGGGATAGGCCGACGCCCCGTTTTCAGACCACCAGCCGGCGTCGTCGGTAACGCCGGAGAGCTTGAATTCACCGTTCGACACCACGTACTTGGGCGTCGGCGTCAGGAGGTGATGGTCGACGCCGTAGATCTCCTTGCCCGACCAATTCGACATGCCATAGATCGAGTGATCGATCGGCCCCATCGAGAACAGCGTGTTCATCACGTCGGTCGGATCGATCGACGGCGAATTTCTAAACGCGTCGTCCCAGGTCGCCAGGGCCGAATATGTCAGCCCCGAGAACCCGATCCAGTCCTCTGCCCCGTGCTGGGAGACATAGGTCTGGTACATGTTGTGCGCCTTGTCGTTGAAGCTCGCCTCCGACGCGTCGACCCCGAAGCCGCCATAGACCTTGCCCTCAAGATCAGCGGGAGCGACGCGCTTGAGGATGTGCGCCAGGTCCCAGGAGTGGCACATCCACACGCCCTCGAACTTGAGGTGCGTCGAGGTCTCCAGGAGGATGGCCTGTTTGCCGGGCGGCAGGTCCGAATGAAAGATCGCGTCCGGCTTTTCCTTCAGCACGCCGTTCAGCAGAGGGAAGTAGTCGGTCGTCCCCGGGTCGAACACGTCGTTGTAGACGATCTCGCAGCGGCCGCTGTCGACATAGGGCTGGCAGCCCGCCGCAGAATAGCCGCGTCCTGCGTGACCGAAGGAGTTGTCGGTGAACAGCAGGGCGACCTTCTTGACCTCGGGATGACGCTCCAGCACGTGCGCGACCAGTCCGAGGAATGCCGTCGGCGATCCCGTAATACCTCCCATGAGATAGGGGTGATCCGCGCTCATGTAGCCGCCGCCGTACGAGTTCGTCAGCACCTTGTTCTGCGTCGTGATGCGCCCCACAGCCTTGCGCGATGCCGGCGTATAGGTCTGGAACATGAACTTCTTCTCGTCCTCCAGGATCGCCTTCTTGAAGGCCTTCAGCTCCTCGTTCGGATAGAAGCAGACATTGGTATAGGCGTCGTACTCGATCTTGTGCCGCAAGCCGTCGCCGCAGAGGATTCCTCCTTCCGCATTGTGCTCGTCCGCCCAGATCTGACCGCCGCGAACAATGGGGATTCCCCACTGGGCGCACTCGCCTTCCAGCGGGTTGACGAGCCCGACCTTGATTGGCTCCGGCTCGTCTGCAAACCCGCGACTGGAAATAATCGCCGGTGCAGCAATGGCGCCAAGACTGGCAGCGCTCAATTTGAGAAAACTACGTCTCGACTGTGACAGTAAACGCCTATTGGACATGGTGTTGGCCTCCCCGATTTTGTCGTTTGCGTTCAGCACTGTCGAACTCGACAAGAGTCCTTGAGAATTTCTTGTGACGGTAGCTCCCTTTCCCCGCCTTCGCTCCACGATGATCGCCACCATTCTTCAAGCAGAACCTCACCATGTCAACGCGAGGCACGTCCGCAGCCAGTGGCCGCACACCCGGATCGTCATCCGGGGAGACAGCCGCTACCTCACGCGATACGGGCAGCGCCGGATCCGACACTCCCTTGACCGGTTCGGGGCGGCACCCTAGCCTCGCCATTGTAAGGGGAGGCAAGGCCTAGCGGCGAACGTATCGCTTGGCCCGACCGGCCGGAGAGCCGGACGACAAGAGGGAGCGCGAAAATCATGACAGAACGCAATTCATCCCACACTACTGAGCTTGTGAGGCGGGGACCGAGCCGCCGCCAGGTGCTCAAGGGCGCGGGCGCAGGCCTCGCGGTGGCCGGCGCCGGCAGCGCCGGTCTCTGGCGCCCGGCGAGCGCAGCGTCCTTCGAAGGACAGACCGTGACGGTCGCCGTCGGCAGCTTCATGTCGTCCGGCGCGACCATCTTCAAGGACCAGTGGGAGGAGGCGACGGGCGGCACCGTCGACGTGGTCGAGATTCCCTTCGGTGATCTCTACCAGCGGCTCTTCACGGCGTTTACCACCGGGGCTGAGCAGTTCGACGTCGCCATCTACGCGGCCAATTGGATCCCCGAGTTCGCACAGGAAGGCCAGATCGCCTCGCTCGAGAAGTACTATGGCGGCAAGGACAACTGGGACAGCGTGCTGCCCAAGACCCAGAAAATCATGTTCGTGGGCGGCGAACGCTACTCGGTGCCGTTGGATGGCGACGTGATCTTCGGCTACTACCGCACCGACGCGCTGGACAACGCCGACCACCAGAAGAAGTTCGAGGACACGTTCGGCTATCCGCTGGCAGCGCCAAGCACCTGGTCGCAGTACCGCGACATTGCCGAGTTCTTCACCGGCTGGGACTGGTCGGGCAGCGGCCGCGACGGCTGGGGAGTGCTGGAGGCGCAGAAGCCCAAGGACGTGGGGCCCTTCATCCTCTCGTCGCGGGCTGCGTCCTACGCGGCGCATCCGGACGTGCCGGGCTCGTTCTTCTTCGATCCCGACACCATGGAGCCCTCGGTCGGCAATCCTGGCTGGGTGGCGGCGCTCGAGGACTGGATCGAGATCCGCAAGTACGGCCCGCCGGAGATGGCGACCTATGGCGGCGGCGAGATGCGCGGCAACTTCATCGCCGGCAACTACGCGCTCGGCATCGACTGGGCGGATGTCGGCATCATGGCGCAGGATGAGGACGCCTCCATCATCAAGGGCAAGCTCGGCTACTTCGTGCTGCCGGGCCAATCGAGAGTGTGGAACATCCGCACCGGCGCCTGGGACGAGTACGACAGCCCGCAGGCCGCGCCCTATCTCGGGTGGGGCGGCTGGCACGGCTCGATCGCCGGCAACAGCCAGAACCCCGATGCGGCGTGGGACTTCCTGAACTTCATCGATTCGACCGAGAACGCGTTCACGGCAGTTACCACGCCGGGCACCGCGCGCAATCCCTACCGGACGGACCACTTCACCGATCCGGGCGCATGGGAGACCGCGCCGGTGGCCTACGCCGATCCTGCGCCCTATCTGGAGGCGCAGAGCGCGGCGATGAATCACCCGAACACGCAGTTCGATCTGCGCATCCCCAAGGCCGGGCGTTATTTCGAGGTGCTCGACCAGTGGGCGCAGCAGGCCTTGGCCGGCAGCATGAGCGCCGCAGACGCGCTCGCCAAGGCGGCCGAGGAGTGGGCGCGCATCACCGACGAGGCGGGCGCCGACAACCAGAAACAGCACTATCGGGACCTGTACGGGATCTAGAGACCAAGTAGCGGGACGTAACGCTGCCGAGGGGCCGGCGTGGCGTCCCGTCGTCTTGGCGCGTCGGTTCAATCCGACCGCGTCAAGCATCTCCTCATAGCCCCGCCTCTTCTTTTTCTGCTGCTGCTCAGCCTGATTCCGCTGCTGCTGACGCTCGGGCTCAGCCTCACCAGCATGGACATCAGCGGCAAGGGCCGCTGGATCGGGGTCGACAACTACATTCGCCTGGCCGATGACCCGATCTTTATCGAGAGCTACGTCAACACGCTGATCTTCGTCGCGATCGGCCTGCCGATTCAGTACTTCCTCGGCCTCGGTCTAGCGATCCTGGTTCACGGTACGCCGGGCAGTCAGCGACTCTGGCGCCTCATCATTCCCATTCCCCTGATGGTGGCGCCGCTGGTCATCGGCTTCATCTGGAAGACGATCCTCGATTCGCGCTTCGGCCCGATAAACGACGTCATCACGGCGCTTGGCGGCGACGCGGTTCCCTGGATCACCGACCACGTACTGGCCTTCGTGTCGATCCTGATTGTCGATACGTGGCAATGGACGCCCTTCGTCTTCCTCATCCTCTATGCGGGCCTGCGCACGCTGCCGGTCGAGCCCTTCGAGGCCGCCCGCGTCGACGGTGCATCGCGCTGGCGGATGTTCTGGGATGTGACCTTCCCGATGCTGATTCCGGCAAGCGTCGCTGCGATCCTGCTGCGCGGAATCGAGGCCTTCAAGATCTTCGACATCGTCTTTTACATCACCGGCGGCGGCCCCGGCACCGCCACCACCACGACCACGCTCACCGCCTACTTCACCGGGCTGCGCTCTGGCTACGTGGGCTATGGCGGCGCCATGGCATTCATCCTCTTCCTCACCGTCATCATCTTCGGCTTCGCCCTGCCGCTCGGCGCGGGTTTGCTGACGAACCGGCGCAATAGGGCGCTCAGGCGCGCGCTGGAGCTGGCTGACGATCCTCCCGCCGGCGCCGTGCGCGGAGCGGCGGCATGAGCGAGGGTGTGGGAGAACGCCGGCGCGGCGCCAGCGTGCGCTATCTCATGCTCTCGATCTGGGGGCTGTTCGCGCTCTTCCCCATCTACTGGATGGGCGTCACCGCCTTCAAGAAGCCCAAGGACATTTACCAGGGGCCGTTTTACGTGCCGGACGTGGATTTCGAGCCGACCTTCAAGGCATGGAAGTTTCTCGGCGGCGAGGGGCAGGATGCCTTCCTGCGCGGGCTCGGCAACAGCGTCCTCTTCGCTTCGGTCAGCGCCTTTCTGGCTGTCGTCATCGGCGCCTTCGCGGCCTACGGGCTCGCCCGCTACGAATACAAGTACGCCTGGATGAAGAACAACGACCTCTCGTTCCTCATCGTCTCGCAGCGCATGATGCCGCCGATCGTGGCGGTGATCGCGCTCTTCATGATGTTCCGCTGGGTCGGCCTGCTAGACAGCCACCTCGGCATGATCATCGTCTACACTTGGTACAACCTGCCGCTCACGGTCTATCTCCTTACCGACTTCATGCGCCGCATCCCGCCCGACATCGAGCATGCGGCTGCCGTCGACGGTTACGGCAAGTTCGGCCAGATCTGGAAGGTGATGTTTCCGCTCGCCATGCCCGGGCTCGCGGCGGCATACCTGCTGGCCTTCATCTTCGCCTGGAACGACTTCCTGCTGGCGCTGATGCTCACCTTCCGCGAGGCGCAAACGCTCCCCATCGTGATCACGGCGTGGAGCGCGAAGATGGAGCCCCGCTGGTGGCTTCTCGCGGCGACCGGGCTCGTGGCGATCATTCCGCCCATCGTCGCGGCGACCGTCCTCGATCGCTATATGGAGCGGCAGGTCTTCAGCGGAGGCGCGCGCTAGCATGAGCGACCTCCGCCTCGCCGCCGTGACCAAGACCTATGGAGACGAGACCGCGCTCTCCGCCATCGACCTCGACTGCGCGGACGGCACGCTGCTCGTGGTCTTCGGGCCGTCCGGCGCCGGCAAGTCGACGCTGCTCAAGCTGGTGGCGGGCATCGAGGACCCAAGTGAAGGCCGCGTCTGGATCGCAGGACACGATGTCACCGCCGAGCCGCCGCAGCGGCGCGACATCGCGATGGCCTTCGAGTCATACGCGCTCTATCCGCACCTCTCGGTGTGGCGCAATCTGGAGTTCCCGCTGCGCGCGCCCGGGCGTGGCCTGCCCGCGAACCTGCGGGCCGAGCGCATTCGCGAAGTCGCCGCGCTGCTTGAGATCACCGAACTTCTGGAGCGCCGCCCCAGCCAGCTCAGCGGCGGACAGCGCCAGCGCGTGTCGCTCGGCCGTGCGCTCGTGCGCGATGCCAACGTGACGCTGCTGGACGAGCCCATCGCGCATCTCGACGCGCGTCTGCGCAACGCGCTGCGCGGCGAGCTCAAGCATTTCCTGAAGTCCCATGGCGCAACCGCGCTTTATGCCACGCCCGACTACGTGGAGGCGTTCGGCATCGGCGACGTGGTCGCCATCCTGATCGCGGGCCAGATCCACCAGGTCGGCCCGCCCGAGGACATCTACGAAGCGCCGGCCAGCCTCGCCGTGGCCGAGCTCGTGGGCGATCCGCGAATGAACATCCTCGCCGTCGAGACGGATGGGACGCTTCGTATCGGCGGCCATCGGGCGCGGCTTCCGCTCGCGAGTGCCGATGGGACGATCAGCCACGTGGGTATTCGTCCCACCGATGTCGGCCTGGGGCCGCTCGCTCTGGAGGAAGCCGCGTCTGGAAGGGTGGAGCTGATCGAGCCCTCGGGCGACCACCGGATCGTGCGGGTCGATACCGACGGCACGCCGGTGACCGCCAAGATCGCCTCCGACCAGGCTACCTTTGCAGTGGGCGACACCGTCTCGGTGCAACTCAACTGGTCCAGGGCGCACTATTTCGACCGGGCCGGCCAGCGCCAGGCCGTTGCAGCAGCCGGGGGGCGTGGCTGATGGCGCGGGTCGTGCTCGAGCGTGTGGTGAAGCGCTATGGCAAGGTACTCGCGGTCGATGACCTCACGCTCGAATGCGCGCATCACGAGTTCCTGGGCATCCTCGGGCCGTCTGGCTGCGGCAAGAGCTCGACCATGCGCATGATCGCAGGCCTCGAAGAGATCACCGAGGGCACCATCAGCATCGGCGAGCAGGTGGTCAACAACCTGCCGCCGGCTGCGCGCAACGTGGCGATGGCGTTCGAGCACTACGGCCTCTATCCGCACATGAGCGTGTTCGACAACATCGCCTATCCGCTGCGCGTGGCGCGCATGCCGACGGAAGAGATGGTCCGCAGCGTGCTCGATGTCGTCCGCATGCTGCGGATCGAGCCCTTCCTGGAACGCAGGCCCCGCGCGCTGAGCGGCGGCGTGCGCCAGCGCGTCTCGCTGGCTCGCGCCCTGGTGCGCAGGCCGTCGGTTTTCCTGCTCGACGAGCCCATCTCCCATCTCGAAGCCGAGCTTCGCAACGAAATGCGGATCGAGCTGAAGCGCCTCCACGCCGCCAACGATTCGACGACGATCTACGTCACCCACGATCAGCTCGAAGCGCTGACCATGGCCGACCGTGTGGCGATCATGCACCAGGGCGGGCTGCAGCAGGTGGGAACGCCGGAGGATGTCTACCGCCGTCCAGCCAACCGCTTCGTCGCCACCTTCGTCGGCGAGCCGCCGATGAACATTGTGCAAGGCAGTGTGAGCGGCGGGCGCGTGGCTATCGGGGACTTTGCGTTGGAGCGCGTGCCACCAGCGGCCCTGTCTGCCATCGAGGCGGCAGCCAGTGGGGCCGGCGGTCTGGTGGATGTGGGCGTGCGGCCGGACGACTTCCGTCTCGGCGGCCCGAACGAGCCGGGCATCGCCGGGCGCATCCGCATCCTCGAGAATCTGGGAGACACGACGCTGCTGTCCGTGGATACGGCGGGCGACCGCTTGCGGCTGCGCTCCGGCGCGGGGCTCGCCGTGCGCGAAGGCGAGAACGTCCGCCTCCATCCCAGGGCGGATCGCATTCACTTCTTCGACGCGGCCACGGGCCTGGCCGTCGGACAATCAGCAGGCTCCGGCACCGACTGAACAGCCAAGCGAAAGGAAAGCTCAATGGCACAGAAGATCATCATCGATACCGACATCGGGACCTACTACGACGACGCGCTCGCCGTCTCCGTCGGCTGCCAGTCGCCGGAGCTGGATCTGCTGGGCGTCACCACCGTCTACGGCGACACCCACCTGCGTTCGCGCATCGCGCGCAAGGTGCTCGACGTGAACGGCCGGCCCGACGTGCCGGTTGCGCGCGGCGTCGGCCAGCCTCTCGGCGGCAACTTCCTGATGTTCGGCTTCGAGGGCGAAGGCATCCTGGAGGACGGCGACGACGACCTCGCGTACCTCGACGAGCCGGCGCCCAACTTCATCATCCGCAATATCATGGAGAACCCGGGCGAGGTCACAGTGGTCACGCTCGGCGCCGTCAGCAACATGGCGGTCGCCTATGTCCTGGAGCCGGCGATCAGGGAGAACATCAAGGAGCTGATCATGATGGCCGGCGTGATCGTGCCCATCGTGGACGAGAAGGGCATCCGCCGCTCGCCGGTCGAGGAGTACAACTTCAACAACGACCCCGTCGCGGCCCAGATCGTCTGCAACTCAGGGCTGCCAATGGTGCTCTGCCCCATCGACGTGACGCTGAAGGTGCCGCTGCGTGACGACCAGCTCGCCACCATCAACGCCTCCGACCGCCCGGTGGCGCAGATGGTGAGCCGCATCCTCGCCGTCTGGCCGCCGCAGGAGCGCCAGATCTACCTCTCCGTCGGCATCCCGACCGAGCACACCGGCCTCTGGCTGCACGATCCGCTCGCGGTGACGCTCGCCCACGACAAGTCCTACTGCGAGATGACGCGGCTGCACATCTCTGCCGAGTTCGCGCCGACGCCCATCGACCGCGACCTCATCGTCCGCAACGACATCCTGCGCACCATTCCACGCAAGCTCGAGCCCAACATGGACACCTGCGTGGACGTGGACGCGGACCGCTTCACAGCCTTCTTCACCGAGCGGATCGCCAAGGGCGCCTGACCTGCGTTTGGCTGGGGCGGCAGCGCGGCTCACGCCGCCCCTGGCCCGTATTTCTCACCAGGGTCACGGCCTGCGTCGCTCCCGCGCGTTTGATCCGCCAGGAGCAGGCCGAAGAGCGTAGCGGAGACTATGGTTGAGGCTCGCATCGTGCGCTCCGCGTGCGCGCGATGCGGGCGTGCGAAATCCCCTACGTGCTCGTCAAGAGCGTTGGAAATTATGTGGGGAAGGGCGGAGGATCGTTCAAATTATCTAATGCGTAACAATGAGATAAGTGGATAGTCCGAATCCCTCCTGCGGCACCGATTTTCAGAAGGGGTTTCCGGACACTCTCCGGAAAACTCCCGGTTTCGTTCGATGAGCGCTCGCGCCCCGGACCCCGCCGAGGCACCACCCGACTCCGGGCAGGTGCTCGACTTCCCGTCGCTCGGCTCCGAGGAAAACCCCTTTTCCGCGCGTAATTCTCTGGCGCTGTCCACCATCCTGACCGAGTTCTACATCGACGTGCGATTCAACGTCCGCACCCGCCGCACCGAGTGGGAGGGCCTCGGCGTGCTCGACCGCGACGACACATGGGTTGCGATGAGCGACCGGAAGCTGGCGGAGCTGCGGGAACGCATTGCCCGGCAGTATTGGGTGCGCGGGAGCAACGGGCCGAAGGCGCTTTCGTGGGGGCGCGAGGCATTCCATGACACCTTGAACGCGCTTGTCTACCACCGCGAGCGCGACCCCTTCGCCGGCTACCACGAACGACGAAAGCGACCTGCCGAACGACCCGACCGGAAATCTCCGATTCGTGCCGCTCGTACAAAGCGGAGGAGTTCGCAGGTCTGCTGCGGTGGGCAGAAGCTATGCATGGCCAAGGCATGTCGATGGCCGGGGGCAATCCGGCAACTCGGAATCAGCGAAGCCGTATCCCACAGGTAGCGCAAGCACTACGGTATGGTGTGCCGCGATCAGCTCCGCCGCCTCGGCTGTGCCGTTGGTTGATCGACGCCCGCGCAGCGGCTCTGGAGAGCTGTCTCGGCACGTCACCTCGAGAGAATCTGAATCCGGAATAACGGCGCTAGGCGCCCTCGGAGAACTTGGCGATCACCTTCTCTTCGTAGGCCAGGAGGTCCTGGACGCTCTCGCGGCCCTGCATGCGCTCGAAATGTGCGGCCGAGTTGGGGAAAGCGGAGAGGTCGAGACCGAGCTGCGTGGCGCGCCGGCAACACCAGAAGAAGTGCGCGTCAGGCGTGGTGAACCGGTCAAAGAAATACGTGCGGCCCTCCAAAATTCCCTCGGCAATTCCGAATGCTTCGGAAAGGTAGTCCTTCGCATGGCCGACGACGTTCTTTTCCGCGTCCGGCAGGTCGCAGACTCGCGGCGGCGCGAAGATGCGGGTGAGATAGGGGTGTATGCCGGAAGAGCACCAGGCGTGGAGTGCGATCGCCTCGAGCTCCTGCCACGGGTCCTCCGGCAGCAGCCTCGCCTCCGGAAAGGTGCGTGCGATCCACACCTGGATCGCCGTGTTTTCGGTCAGGGCCTCCCCGTCCACCACCAGGAGCGGCACCTTGTGCCTGGGGTTGATCTCCATGTACTCCGGCGACATCTGCTGCTGGCGCTGGAGATTGATCGGCCTTACCTCGAACGCAGCCCCGGCCTCGGTCAGCGTGATGTAGGGGGTGAGCGCGCAGCTGATCGGCGCGTAGTAGAGGGCGATGTCCATCGTGCGCTCCCGCTGGCTGTCTCACGTGCGACAGCAGCCTAAAGACCCACGCGGGTGGCGGCAACGAGCGTCATCCTGCAAGTCGAGGGATCAATGCGTTTTCAGCCCGAAATAGGCCTCCTGGATTTCCTTGTTCTGAACTAATTCGTGAGCGGTTCCCGACATGGAAATGCTTCCGCGCTCGAGGATGTAGGCCCGGTTGGCAATGGCCAGGCTGCGATGCACATTCTGCTCGATCAGGAGGACGGTCGTGCCGTTGTCGGCAATAACGGGAATTGTTTCGTAGATCGTGTCGATAATTCTCGGTGCCAGGCCGAGCGAAATCTCGTCGAACACGACCAGGTCCGGCAACGCCATCAGCGCCCTGCCGATGGCGAGCATCTGCTGCTCGCCTCCCGAGAGGGTCCCGCCCAGCTGCGCCGCACGGTTCTTCAGTACGGGGAACAGCTCGTAAATCCACGCCAGCGTGTCGTGGCGCCTGGATCGCGCGTGCTTTGGGTACGCGCCGATCTCCAGGTTCTCCTGGACCGTCATGTGCCCGAATATCTTTCGCCCTTCCAGACACTGGGCAATTCCCAGTGAGACGATGTCATGAGCCTTGTACCTGGCCAGACTCTCGCCGCGCCAGACGACGGTTCCCGATCTCAGCGGGATCCGGTTCGTGATCGCTCTGGTCAACGTCGATTTCCCGGCCCCGTTCATGCCGATCAGGGCGACGATCTCGCCCTCGTGAATCTCCATGGACACGTCGGCCAGGGCCTGGAATTCACCGTAGCTGGCGCTGATATTCGAGACCTTCAACAAGGGTTCGGAGTCGGTGGCGGTGGATGGGGCTGTCGCGGCCGGTATGGCGTGGCCCGCTTCCTCGCCAAGATAGATGTCGATCACTTCTTCGTTCCTGGCGATGCGCTGAGGTGTGTCGACGGCGACCTCGGTGCCGAAATTCATGACCAGTATGCGATCCGAATGGTTGAACAGCGTTCGGATCACATGCTCGATGACGATCATGCTCTGACCTCTCGACTTGAGGTCGGCAATGTTGCGTTCCAGCTCCTCGACCTCGCGCTCGACCAGACCGCCGGCGATCTCGTCGAGCAGAAGCAGGCGCGGCCCTGTGGAAAGTGCGCGGGCCATCTCCAGGCGCTTGAGATCGAGCAGGCCGAGCTGGCCGGCCAGCAGCCTCGCCTTATGGTCCAGGCGCAACTCTTCGAGAATGCCGTGGGCGCGGTCGCGCGCGCGCCCCATGGCGGTCGTGTTCTGGCCGTATAGCTGTCCCACCATGAGGTTCTCGGTCACCGTCATGTTGTGGAACGGCTGGGGTATCTGGTAGGTGCGACCGATGCCCAGCTTGCAGATCTGGCTCGCGGTCGAGCCCGAGATCCGCTGGCCGGCGAATTCGATGGTCCCGCTGCTCAGCGGCTGCGCGCCCATGATCAGATTGAACAGCGTGGACTTGCCGGCACCGTTGGGGCCCATGATGCCGACGACCTCGCCGTCGGTGAGATCGAGGCTCAGATCCTTCACGGCAACGAGGGCGCCGTAACTCTTCGAGACGTTGCGGATCTGCAGCAGGGGCGTTCCGTCGCCGGTCATGGCCCGGCCCTTGCCCGCCATGCCTCAAGTGGCGAGAACCGTGAATACTGCCTGAGCACGAAGCCCCAGACGCCGTACGGCATGAAGCGGATGATCAGGATGAGGATCGCCCCTTCGATCAGCAGGTGAACGCCCGGGAAATCCGCCGTCAGCTCGGCGAGAATCGTCACGAAGATAGCGCCCACGATCGGGCCGAAAATCGTCCCCATGCCGCCGATGATGACGATGTTGACGACGCCGATGGTCCAGGCGGCGCCGAATATCGAGTAGGGCTCGATATGGCCGAGACGCGTGGCATGAACGGCGCCCACGAGACCGGCGATGAATGCGCTGATGAGGAAGGCCGTCAGCTTGGTGCGGAAGATGTCGACGCCGAGGTTCTGCGCGCTGTTCTCGTTGTCCCGGATCGCTCGCAGACCGATGCCGAGTTTGCTGCGGGTAATGTACATCAGCAACGCGGTGGAGCCGGCCGCGAGCGCCAGCATGATATGGAAATATCCGGCGAGACCGGGGCCGATGCCGATCGGAAACTGCATTCCCTGGGCACCGCCGGTGTATTCCCAGTTGATCATCCAGAGTCGCAGCGCCTCGGCGAGAACCAGGGTGCCTATGGCGAAATAGATTCCGCGAAACCGGAAAATCGGAAACGAGATGAGGAGCGCGAACAGAGCCGCGGTCAGTCCGCCGATCAGAAATCCGACATACAGGTGGAGCTTGAAGGTAATGATGCTGGTCGCGGCCGCGTAGGCGCCGAGGCCGAAGAAGGCCGCATGGCCGAGGGAGATCAGCCCGGTGTAGCCGCCCACCAGGTTCCAGCTCTGGGCCAGGGCCACGTTCAGGACGGCAAAATAGGCGATGAAGAGCGCATAGCGCCCGACGAAGGACGGGATGAAGGCGAGTACAAGGACCGCGAGGACCAGCAGCGTCCAGGGCCCGAAGCGGCGCCACGGGTCGTCCATCGCCCCGCTACCCCGATCCCTTGTGCCCGAACAGGCCGGTCGGCCGCACCAGGAGAATGAGCAGGAACAGGACGAACCCGACCATGTCGCGGTAGCCGGTGCCGAAGAGCGCGGCACCGATGCCCTCTGTCAGGCCGAGGATGAGCCCGCCGACCAGCGTTCCGACGACGCTGCCCATCCCGCCCAGGACGACAATGACGAAGCCCTTCAGCAGCCACGGGAATCCCGCGGCCGGCGTGAACGAGAACGTCATGCCGATCAGGGTCCCGCCCAACGCCGCGGTCGCCGCGCCCAGCGCCGCCGTGATGGCGTAGACGTGGTTGACGTTGATGCCCATGACCATGGCCGTCGACGGGTCCTGCGTGGCAGCACGAATGGCACGGCCCATGTAGGTGCGTGTGATGAAGAGGTGGATGCCGAGTGCGACGGCCGAGCCCAGAATGAACGACACGATGTAGAGAAGGGGAATATGGACCCCGAGCAGATTGGCATTGCTCCCGGCCATGTCGGTGCCGAGCGACTTTGTGTTGCCGCCCCAGATTTGAACGAACAGGTTCTGGGCGATGATGGAGAGACCGAACGCGGTCAGCAGCGCTGGCTCCAACCCGGCTCCCATCAGCGGATTGATCAGCGCCCGCTGCAGCGCATAGCCGAGCACGAACAGGACCGGAATCAGCACCAGTACCGTTATCAGCGGATGAAGACCGAACGCGGACGAGCAAACAAACGACAGGAACGCGGCCAGAACCAAGAGGTCGCCGTGGGCCACGTTGATGAAGCGCATGACGCCGAACACCAGGGACAACCCCAGCGCCATGCAGGCATACAGCCCGCCCAGGAACAGGCCGTTCAGCGCGCCGGCACCAATCAGAAAAGCATCCATGCGGCGCTACTCGCGTGGAGAAAGACGGAGCCCGGAGACCGCACCCGCCACGGGCGCAGTCTCCGGACGTGAGCGTTCCGCGACTCGGCAGTCAGGGTATCGGATAGATGAATGGCCTGGTCGCCAATTCCTCGGGATAAACGACTTCCAGGTCGCCGTCCTGCCATTGCAGCATGAAGACCGGCAGCGCCGCCGAGCGCTGGCCCTTGCCCTCGGTGAACTTCACGGGGCCGACCACGTAGGTCTTGTCGGTCTCGCCGATGGCGGCGTTCACCGCCGCCGGGTCGACCGATCCGGCCCGCTCCATGCCGTCGAGCAGCACCTGCGCGGCCGCGTAGGCATCCGCAATGTGCTGGCTGTAGAGCTCGCCGGTATCCGCCTCGAACCTGCCGCGAAGCTCCTTGGCTCCGGGGTATCCGAGGTCCGGGTGCCAGTAGCCGGCGACCATGGTGCCCTGCGCGGATTCACCGAGAATGCTCCACCACACCACCGGCTCGCCGCCCTTCTCGAAGAACGCCGCTTTCGGCTTGTAGTTCAGCGCCTGCATCTGCTTCCAGAGCGCGATGGAATCCGGCGTGATCATTTGCGCGATGACGATATCGGCTTCCGCCTGTTGCGCGCTCCGGATGAGATCGCCGTACTCCGTCGTCCCCACCGGGAACTTGGCGTGATAGACCACCTCGTAGCCGTGCTGGGGCGCGAACTCGTTCCACAGCGTGCCCATGACGACGCCGTCCTTCCCATTGTCGGTGAAGAGCGCCACCTTCTTGTTGCTCTCCACCATGTTCATGGTCAGGAACTGCTGCTGGGTCATCTCCAGCTCGTCGAAGAACATGTTCCAGGTCCATTGCCATCCGGCCTCGTTGGCGCCCAGGAACGCCCGGATCGGCGACAATGCGGCCATCATGGGGATCTGCTCCCGTTCCGCGATCACCGCGCCACTGATGACCAGGGGCGGTGTCGCCGAGCCGAGGAGCGCATGAACGCCGTCCCGGATGACCAGCCGCTCGGTATTTTTCGACGCCAGTTCGGGTCGGCTTTCGTCGTCGTAGACCAGCAACTTGACCGGAACGCGCTTGCCGTACTCGCTCAACATGACGCCGCCCTGGGCGTTGACGTCGGCGATGGCAGTCTCGTATCCCCATCCTGCGTAAGAGCCGAAAGCGGCGAGAACGCCCGTCTTGGGGATGGATGCTCCGATCAACACTTCTTCCGGAGCGTCATCGGCCACCGCCAAACCGGCGGCTGCCATAAGCAGCAGCGCTGAAGCAAAGACTCGCGACAGTAACCGTTTCATGGCATCGGTCCTTTCCACTGAAGCTGTTGCAAGGAGCAATCGCCTTTGGCTATCTCTCGATTGCCGGCGACAATTGTCGCAAACCCGCAAGAGTGGAACGCGAAGAAATTGTTCGACTCTCGCGTATGGATTCGCGCCGAAGTTCGCGGTCACTCCGGCCAGCTTGGCATTCGTCAAATTGCAGCAGTCGGGTCATTATGCTGCAGGCACACAGGTTAAGCGTATCAGACGCTGAGTGTCAAGTTAAGCTGCTCGGCGGCATGGCTGAAATGCAGTCGATGGCAGTCCAGCTTCAGAGAACACAGTGTATATTCAGTGCTAACGATAATATACACGCTCTCGATTTTCCAGTCACCCCAGTACCATCGTCGGTTATATTGAATGTCCAATTCCGACTCTTGGGTTCCGATTCAAGTGTGTACCTGCAATTCGATTGGTGACGTTGTCCGTATAGTAATGAATCTTGACCCGCCTGAGGCGCATGTGTACGATTCCTCATGTCAATGTCAATCGTTCGTTGACAGGGGCACGAGCTACGCCGACCAAGGAGACCATGGCATGACGATCACCATACGCGGTGCGGACTATCAAGAGAACCTCGACAACGATATGGGACTTGAATTTTACGATTTAAGTCATCGTTGGGGGCTCGGCCAACCCTGTTGGCCCTATTTCGAGGACGTGAAGATCGAGCGTCTTCACAGCATGGCAAAATCGGGAGTTTTGACGCAAAGAATTACGACCGTCATGCATTCTGGCACACATATCGATGCGCCCGGTCACGTCGTCGAAGGCACCGCATTCATGGACGAAGTGCCGCTACCGCACTTCTTCGGCACCGGCGTTGTCGTGTCAATTCCAAAGGAGCGCTGGGAGGTGATAACGGCCGACGACCTGGAAAATGCGACCCCCAAGATCCGCGAGGGCGACGTTGTCATCGTCAATACGGGTTGGCACAAGCACTATGGCGATAACCAGACCTACTACGCTTATTCTCCCGGCTTTTACAAGGAAGCGGGCGAGTGGTTCGCAAACAGGAAGGTCAAGATGGTGGGCACCGACACGCAGGCCCTCGACCATCCTCTGGGCACCGCAATTGCGCCCCACGGGCCGGGCTGGCCGCACGGGCTGATGCCTCACATTGTCCGCGAGTACGAGGAGGAAACCGGCCGCAAGGTCCTCGACGACTTCCCCGAATGGGAGCCCTGCCATCGCGCCATCCTCTCGCAAGGCATCTGCGGCATCGAGAATGTCGGCGGTGAAATCGACAAGGTCACCGGCAAGCGGGTCACGTTCGCTGCCTTCCCGTGGCGTTGGAAGGAGGGCGACGGCTGCATCGTCCGGCTCGTGGCGATGATTGACCGGTCCGGAACCTACCGTATTGAAACCGGGGAGAGCGCGTGATGCTCGTCAAGCGGTACGAGGATGCCGAGTCCTACGAGGCCCCCAATCATTGGGGTGTCGCCGGATTGCGACTGCAGGGCTTCGAAGACGGCGGCCCGATAAACCAGTGGGTCGGCCTGTCGCAGTTCCTGCCCGGCGGCGGCGCCGGGCCGGACGCCACGCCCTTCGAGAAGGTCTACGTGGTCCTCGAGGGTGAGATGACCGTGATCGCGGGCGGTGAAGAGTGGGTGTTGGGACGCTACGATTCCTGCACCGTCGCGCCGGGCGAGGAGCGGAAGATCGAAAACCGCTCCAACCATACGTGCAAGATGCTGGTCGTGATCCCCTACCCGGACAGCGCCACATGACGGTAACCGGGCTTTTCGACGTATCGGGACGGTCGGCGCTGATTGCCGGCGCTTCGGGCGCGTTCGGCGCGGTTGCCGCACGAACGCTGGCCGAGGCCGGTTGCAGGCTGACGCTCGCCTCCGGCAACGCAGACGCGCTCGAAGCGGTCGCAAGCGAGTGCCGGGAGCGCGGCGCCGCGGCCGCCACGGTGACCGCCCGACCCGATTCGGAGGACGCCGTCGAGACCATCGTCCGCAAGGCTGTCGAGGCGTACGGCCGGCTCGATATCCTCGTCGTGGCGTCGGGCATGAACAGGGTGGCGAAGATCGAGGACATGGCGCCGGACACCTTCGTGGACGTCATGGACGCCAATGTGACCCAATCCTGGCTGCTGGCCCGTGCTGCGACGGTTCAAATGAAGGCGCAGGGCGGCGGCGGAAAGATCGTGCTCGTCTCCTCGGCACGCGGGCTTCTCGGCCACCCTGCGGGCTATACCGCCTATTGCGCGTCCAAGGCAGCGGTGGACGGGATCACCAAGGCCCTGGGCTGCGAGCTCGGGCCGGCGGGGATCACCGTCAACGCCATCGCGCCGACCGTCTTCCGCTCGCCGCTGACCGCCTGGATGTTCGAAGACACGCCGAAGGGGAGCGCAACGAGGGAGGGCATCCTGGCTCGCATCCCGAAGGGCCGCCTGGGCGAGCCGGAGGATCTCGCCGGCCCCCTGTTATTCCTCGCGTCAAGTGCATCGGACTTCTACACCGGCCATATCCTCTATGCGGATGGCGGATACACAGCGGGATAGGGCGATTGCCGGGGCCTTGCCCGCCACGGGCGGCGTCCGGGGCTGCAAGGCGATCTCCCGAGAAAACCGTTTGTCCCGAAGGGCCGCCAGCGCCAGCAACTTGTGAAGTTCCGCACCGCGCAGATCAACGGGCTGCGCGGCCTGCTGACGGAGTACGGCGAGGTGATGCCGCGAGGCCGGGCCGGCCTGCGCCGTGGCATGGCCGAGGCCCTGGAGCGGGTCTCGGAGCGTCTGCCGGCGATGGTGATCGACACGCTTCGCGAGCAGTGGGCGCGGGTGGCCCGGCTGGACGAGGAGATAGGCGAGATCGAGCGGCGGGTCGGGCTGTGGCACCGCGGCAATGCCGGCAGCAGGCGGGTCGCTGCGATCCCCGGCGTCGGCGTGCTGACAGCGACGGCCGCCGTGGCAGCGATGGGCGATCCCGCCGCCTTCAGGTCGGGCCGGGAGTTCGCGGCCTGGCTCGGCGTTGTGCCGCGGCACGACGGCACCGGCGGGCGGGTGCGCATGCTCGGCATCTCCAAGCGCGGGGACCGATATCTCCGAACCCTGCTGATCCACGGCGCCCGTTCCGTGCTCACAACCGGAAATGCGCCGCCCGAGTGGGCGGTGCGACTGGCCGAGAGGCGACCGGCCAACGTCGCCACCGTCGCGCTGGCGGATAAGACGGCGCGCACGATCTGGGCCTTGCTGGCCCATGACCGGGCGTACCAGCCGAACTTCGTCAGCCGGCCGGCCTAGCCGCGGCAGACGACGAACCGACGAACCGACGAACCGACGAACCGAACCAAGAGGTAGCCTCTGAAAGATTGCGCAAGGCACGACAAGGAGCGATGGCAAACAGGTCAGACCGCGATCCGCCAAGCCTGCATCGTCGGTGGGGCTCAGAGCCCACGGAGGAAATGAGGCGCGGATCGACAGATTCCATCAGGGCCAGCGGGCAAGAAGTGCCCCATCAATAGGCCGGATACAAAGCTGCAATCTGCCTGCCCGTCACACCGAAATCGGTCCTTGCGTCCCGGGAGGCGTCCATACAACCGACGATGGCGAGGAAGCGTTGCACGCCTGAGGAGATTGTCAGCCTGCTGCGGTAGGCAGAAGTCCTGCACGGCCAGGGTATGTCGATGGCGGCCTCTTTGAGGATCTGCTTGTCCAGCGTCAGATCGGAGACCGCCCGGCGCAGCCGCTCGTTCTCCTTCTCGAACTCCTTCAAACGGCGGAGCTGATCGCCGCTCATCCCGGCGTACTCCTTGCGCCAGCGGTAATAGGTGACTTCGCTGACGCATGGTCTCCCTGTCTTTAAGGGTTAGAGGTGAGGTCTCACACGGAGCTTGGGCGCGTATGGGCCCGGTCACACGAACGCTACCTGGGAGCCGAGAGGCGCTGCGCAACAACTGCGATCCATTAGGCATCGACCATGCCGATTCGGTCATGTCTTGCCGCAGGGTTTTGATCCGCTCATTACAGGATCACCGGTAACATCGTCCTGTGATGGGCTTTTTCGCGCCAGATTCCTTCCGCCGACTTCCGTGGAATCTCCGCCCCGAACTCCGGGGGCGCTTGAGAAAGAATAAGGCACCTCACGGGGATGCAGGCACGAGCGCTCAAGGGGCAGGGCATGTAGGCTGTGAATGCGCCGACGCGCTGGAGAGCGTCGGACCCATTGGCGAAAGGAGGACGCGATGGCGAAGGGTTACTGGGTAAGCTGTTACCGGGAGATCAAGAATCCCGACGCGCTGGCGGAATACGCCAAGTCCGCAGGGCCTGCGATCCTGGCCAGCGGCGGCACGTTCCTGGCGCGCGGCGGCCGGGTCCAGGCGTTCGACGACGGCATTGGCGAGCGTACCGTCGTCATCGAGTTCCCGAGCTTCGAGCAGGCGGTCGCCGCCTATCGGAGTGCCGCCTACCAGGCCGCGGCCGCGAAGCTCGAAGGCGCGGTGGAGCGCGACTTCCGGGTGGTCGAGGGTGTCGAATGACGTCATGGGGCGACCTCGGTGCCCTAATTCAGACGTCTGCATTCGCGTTCGTTGGCGCGCCCGCTTCCGCCGGGCTGCGCCAGCCGCCGGGCGTGCGGCGACAAGCGGCGTTTGGTGACCCCGTGCGGTGCGGGCGGTATTCTGGGCCCGGAATGGCGAACCGAGGAGGCTGAACCATGGCGGTAACCGCAATCGTTCGATTCGCGCTGCCCGAGGGCAAGACGCGCGAGGCGGCCAGGGCCGCATTCGAGGGGTCCGCACCGCTCTACCGGAGCGTCCCAGGCCTGATCCGGAAATACTATCTGTTGTCCGAGGACGGCCGGACCGGCGGCGGCGTGTATCTCTTCGACTCGCGCGAGGATGTCGAGCGCCTCTACGATGCGGCGTGGCGGGCCGGTATCCGCGAGCGCCTGGGCGCCGAGCCTTCGATCGAGTACTTCGAATCCCCGGTGATCGTCGACAACGCCGCAGGTGCGATCTCCACCGCGGCCTGATTGCGGCCGTCCTGCACCTGATGCCGCGCCGCGACCGAGGCAATTCCTGCTGCGGGCCGGCGCACGCCCGGATCGGCCGACGCCGACGAGCCAGGCGTCAAGAATGGCGAGGCCGCGAGGCGCGGGATCTTGGGTGAGTGGCTGCCGTGAACTCCCGGAATCTGCCCGAGCCCTGCCTGGATTGGGCGTTGTTTCTCGACTTTGACGGCTGCATCGTCGACATCGCGCCGACGCCGGAGGCCGTCGACGTTCCGGACTGCCTGCCGTCGCTGCTGGTCGCGTTGCGCGAGGCGTTGGGCGGAGCCGTCGCGATCGTCTCAGGCCGGCCCATCGAGCAGATCGACGGCTTTCTGGGCACCGCCGTCCCGGCTGTCGCCGGACTGCACGGGCTTGAACGGCGCACGGCGGATGGCGGGATCATGCGTCCTCCCTTGGCGCGGAACGACCTGCACGCCGTCCGCGCGTTGCTGCAGGAGTTCGCGGCGGAGCGTCCGGGCGTTCTCGTCGAAGACAAGAAGCACACTCTAGCCCTGCACTATCGCCTTTCCCCGTCGCTGCGGGATGACTGCAGGGATGTCGTGGACGCCGCCCTCGAGGGCACCCCGCAGGGCCGGCAGGTCATCGAAGGCAAATTCGTGTTCGAAATCAGACCGTGTGGACCCACCAAGGGTACGGCCATCGAAGCGTTCATGGGCGAAGCGCCGTTCCTCGGGCGGACGCCGGTGTTCTGCGGCGACGATATCACTGACGAGGACGGATTCGAGGTCGTCAACGCCCGGGGCGGCGTGAGCATCCGCGTGGGCGTTGGCTCGGCCACGCGGGCGGCCGTGCAGGTCGATACGGTCAGGGAATTGCGGGACTGGTTGGCGCGGGTGGCCGGCGCTACGAGGGCATCAAATTGAGTCTAGAGCGTATCCGTATTGCACGGAAACGCTCTGAGTCTTTGTCGCTCACGGCAGCCGGCCGTCCTGCGATTCCGCGCGCCTGCCGGCGCGACGGCCGGCGCCTGCGCGGGCGCGCCGCATTCGCGGCGGGCCGCTGTCGCGGCCCATCGCGCGTCCGTCAAAGTCGGACGCGCTCTAGGGCCGAGCTGGCTCATGCCTGGGAGAGCCGGGCGACGAATCGCTCGTACCAGGCCTCCACGCTGTTCGATCGCAGAACGTGCATCGAACTCTGCCAGCGTTCCCTGCGCTCCTCCAAGGGCATCGTGAGTGCCGCCTGGATGGTCTTGGCGACGCCTTCCACGTCGTAGGGATTCACGATCAACGCGTCCGGCAGGGTTTCGGCCGCCCCGGCGAAGCGCGAGAGTACGAGAACTCCCGGATCCTGCGGGCGCTGGGACGCGAGATACTCCATGGCGACGAGGTTCATGCCGTCGCGCAGGGGCGTGATCAGGCCGACCTGCGCCTGGCGCAGGAAACCGAAGAGGGTGCGCCGGCCGAAGCTCCTGTTCAGGTAGCGGATCGGCACCCAGTCGACCTCCGCAAACTCGCCGTTCACGTGTCCGGCGAGGGTCTCGAGAGTTCGCCGGATCTCGGAATACTCGGCGATGCCGCCGCGGCTGGGGGGCGCGATCTGCATCAGGGAGACGCGGTTGAGGTGTTGGGGATAGGCCCGCAGAAAGTGTGCGAACGCATCGAAGCGATGTACCAGTCCCTTCGAATAGTCGAGCCGGTCCACGCCGATGATCAGCCGGCGGTCGGCGAGGCTGACATGAAGGCGCTGGAAATCCCGGCTGCTCTCGGCCCTGGCCGCACTGCGCTCGACATAAGGGGTGTCGATGCCGATCGGATGGGCCTCGACCTTGAAGACCCTCCGGTGCGCGCGCACGACTGCGCCTCCCTCATGCTCCTCCACCCGGGCCTTCGCCTCGCGAACCAGATAGTCGAGAAGGTGAGCGCGGTCCGTCTCCGTCTGGAAGCCGACCAGGTCGAAGTGGGAGAAGCAGCGCATGAGCTCCTTGTGAACCGGCAAGGTCGCCAGGAGCTCCCGGGGCGGCAGGGGTATGTGCAGAAAGAGGCCGATCCGGTTCCCTACTCCGAGCCGGCGCAACTCCTCGCCGAGCGGAATCAGGTGGTAGTCGTGGACCCAGATCAGGTCGTCGGGCTGCAGCAGGCCGGCCAGCTTGCGGGCGAACGCCCTGTTGACGCGCCGATAGCCCGCGTAGTTCACGCGGTCGAAGTTGACGAGATCGACCCGGTAGTGAAAGAGCGGCCAGAGCGTCGCGTTTGCGAAGCGGTTGTAATACTCCTCGTGGTCGCGTTCGCTGAGATCCACGGTGGCGCGGGCAAGCCGTCCGCTCTCGGTCACGTTCGCGGCCTCGTCCGGCGCGGCGACAACCTCGCCGCTCCAGCCGAACCAGACACCGCCGGAGCGCCGCAAGGCCGCAAGCACCGCGACGGCCAGGCCGCCCGCAGCGGCCTTGCCCTCGTTGACCGGGGCAACCCGGTTGGAAACGATAACGATGCGATTCGCCATGGGTGTCGCGGTACCCCACGATTGGAATCATTCGACCTGTCCCGGCGCCGGAATCCCGGTCGGGACAGGCGCTGGAATCATACGGTCAGAAGGCATCCTCCCACGGCTGGGAGAGCTTGATCGCCGAGGTGATCAAGCCGACCATGCTGTAGGTCTGCGGGAAGTTTCCCCACAACTCTCCCGTCTTCGGATCGAGGTCTTCCGACAGGAGGCCCATCGAGTTGCATGAGGCGAGCATGTTTTCGAACAGCCGCCGCGCCTCGTCCCGCCTGCCGAGGGCCGCGATGGCATCGATGTACCAGAACGTGCAGACGTTGAACGCATTCTCCGGAGCCCCGAAGTCGTCCGTCTCGACATAGCGAAACACGTGATCGCCGCGCCGCAGTTCGCGCTCGACCGCCGCCACGGTGCCGCTGAAACGCGGATACCAGGCGCTGCAATAGGAAATTTCGTGCATGAGCAGCAGCGCCGCGTCGATTTCGCTGCCTCCGAACGCGCTCACATAGCTCTGCTTTTCCTCGTTCCAGGCCTCGCGCTCGATGCATTCCCTGATCGTTTCGGCGCGCGCGTCCCACAGCGCGGCGCGATCCTCGAGCTCGAGACGCCGCGCGATGAGCCCGAGGCGGTCGCAGGCCGCCCAGCACATGAGGACGGAAAACGTGTGAACGCGCTCGCTGCCGCGAAGCTCCCATAATCCCGCGTCCTCCTTGTCGTAGAGCCGGAACGCCGCTTCGCCGACCCGTTCCAGCACGCGGAACAGGCTCTCGTCTCCCTGCAGGTCGATGCGCTCGTCGAAGAATACCTGCGCGCAGGCGAGGACGACGTTGCCGTAGACGTCGTTCTGGGTCTGGACATAGGCGAGATTGCCGGCCCGCACCGGCTGGTGTTCGCGATACCCCCGGAGCGTATCGATCTCGCGCTCCGTGAGCTGGGTCTCCATGTTGATGCCGAACACCGGCTGGAGCGTGCCGTCGGGGCTCGCGGCGACGATGTTCAGGATGTAGTTGAGATACTCCTCCATGGTGCGGGTGATGCCCAGGCGATTGAATGCGCGTACCACGAAATAGGAATCGCGCAGCCAGCAAAAGCGGTAGTCCCAGGTGCGGGAGGTTCCGTTCGCCTCGGGTATGGACGTGGTGATGGCGGCCACCATGGCGCCGGTCTCTTCGACCTCGCACAGTTTCAGCGTGATGGCCGCCCGGATCACCTCGCTCTGCCATTCGAACGGAAGCGCGAGGTAACGGACCCATTCCCGCCAGTAATCTTCCGTCCTCTCGAAGAACTCCCGGGAAAGCTCCGCAATGTCCCGCTCGATGGCGTCGTCGGGGCCGAGAATGAGGTCGAACGGGCGGTTCAGCACGAACGCCGTTTCCTCGAGCACGAAAGAAACCGGCACGTTGGTGGTGAGCCGCAGCACGTGGTCGGGCAGGACGTAGCGCAGGTGATTGCTGCCGCGCGTGACGGTCGGCCGCTCGCCGCCGTAGTTCCCGGCCGGCCGCAGCCTCACGCGGACGAGCGGGTTGCCGGAAATCGGGATCAGCCGCCGTATCATGGTCAAGGGGCGCGCAAGGCGGCCGTGCCGCTTGAAGCGCGGTGCGAAGTCCTGGACCTTGAGCGCATCGCCGGACTTGCTGCGCAGCGTCGTCTCCACGATCGCCGTCTTCGGCAGGTAGCGCTGCTCGCTGCTGTCGAGGCCGTCGATCTCGACCTCATAGAAGCCGACGGGCTCGATCGGCTGCAGCAGATCGCAGAACACCGGGTTGCCGTCGAAGCGAGGCATGCACGCCCAAACCAGGCGTGCCCGCGAATCGAGCAGGCCCGCATAGGTGCAGTTCCCGATGATGGCGAGATCAAGCGATTGCATCCCCGATCCTCTCGATGGAAGCCCGGCACCGAATCTTCGCGACGTCGGCAGTATAGCATCGCCCCGATGGGGTGCTGACCGGCTGCGGCGGCGCAATCGGCCGCCGGGTGCGCGGACAGGCTGTTGCTTCATGACCCGGACGGTGTGGCATAGTGGAGCTTGCTCCAGGGTCGCGGAGAGGAGGAGAGCTTGAACGACCGATTTGACGTTTCGGGTCGAACCGCATTCGTCACGGGCGCGAGCCGGGGCATCGGCCGTGCCATCGCGCTGGCGTTGGCCGAGCACGGCGCCGACGTGGCGATCAATCACACATCAGCGTTCGATGCCGAGGTCGGCTTTCCGGATGCGGCGAGCGAACTGGTCGCCGAGGCGAGATCCCACGGGGTCGAGGCCTTCGCGATCGAGGGCGACCTGTCGGTCGACGGCGCCATATTCGATGCGTTCGACAGGGCGGTCTCGGCCCTGGGTCGCGTCGATATCCTCGTGAGCAACGCCAACATCCAGATTCCTTGCGCCTTCGAGGAAGTCACGGCCGAGCAGATCGATCTCCAGTGCCGGATGAACTACCGCATGCCCATTCAGCTCCTCCAGCGCGCGCTGCCCCCGATGGCGGAACGCGGCTGGGGCCGCGTCCTGACAATCGGCAGCGTGCAGCAGGCCGCCCCGATGATCGAACTCGCGGTCTATGCCGGGCTGAAGAGCGCCCAGTACAACCTGGTGAGGAATCTGAGCCGCGAATACGAGAAGTCGGGAGTCACCATCAACAACCTCTCCCCGGGCCTCATCGATACGGATCGCAACCGCTTCCTGCGGCGCACCGAGGCCGACTGGCAGGCGACGATCGAACGGGCGAGCCCCATGGGCCGGGCGGGATTGCCGGAGGATCTCGTGGGGGCAGCCCTCCTGCTGTGTTCGGATGCCGGCAGCTTCATCACCGGCGCCAATCTCAACGTGACGGGTGGCGCCGACCTGCCCCGGATTTGACCCTGCGCATCGAGCGCGCGTAACGGCCCTGTCTAGGGATTTATCCGACCTTGCGGGGTCACGGCGGACGATTCCCACCTCCCCCTGTCCCCCTCCCCCGAAGGCGGAGGGGGAACGCAGGCGGTGCCGCCCGTTCTCCCTCTCCGCCCCTGGGGGGGAGAGGGCCGGGGTGAGGTGGGGGATTCTTTGGCCTTTCGGCAACCAGGTGCGAGTCCGTCCAGTCGGATAGCGGGCTAATGGGAGTGCCGGGGCAGCTTCGCCGTCACGGAGCGGTAGCGCGTCGCGAATTCCAGGCAGCCGCCATCAGCCAGCTGGCCGACGTGAGCGCGATAGAGTTCCTCCCACGGCGTGTGGTGTTCGAGCGCGGCGGGAGTGTGGGCGGCGCGGCGGGCCGCCAGGGTTTCCTCGGGCAGCAGGATGTCCACGCGCCGGCGGCGGAGGTCGACCCGGAGCCGGTCGCCGGTCTCCAGGATTGCGAGGTTGCCGCCGACGGCGCTCTCCGGGCTGGCGTTCAGGATCGAGGGACTGCCGGAGGTGCCGGACTGGCGGCCGTCGCCGATGGTCGGCAGCTCCTGGATGCCTGCCCGGATGAGTTCTGCCGGCGGCTGCATGTTCACGACCTCCGCCGATCCGGGATAGCCCACGGGCCCGGTGCCGCGCATCACCAGGATGCAGGTCTCGTCGATCTCGAGCTTCGGGTCGTCGATGCGGGCTCGATAGTCCTCCGGGCCGTCGAAGACGATGGCCCGCCCTTCGAACGCGTCGGGGTCGTCGGCGGACTCGAGAAAACGGGCGCGGAAGCTGTCGGAAATTCCGCTCGTCTTCATGATCGCGGCGTCGAAGAGGCTGCCGCCCATGACCACGAATCCGGCCCGCTCCTTCAGCGGCCTGTCGAACGGGCGGATGACATCCTCGTCCGACGGCGCGGCGCCGCCGACGTTCTTCGCCACCGTGCTGCCGTTCACCGTGAGAGCATCGCCGTGCAGCCTTCCCGCGCGCAGGAGCTCTCCCATGACGGCGGGCACGCCGCCGGCGCGGTGATAGTCCTCCGCCAGGTAGTCGCCGGCCGGCTGGCAGTTGACCAGCAGCGGCAGGTTGTAGCCCACCGCCTGCCAGTCCTCGAGCGTGAGCTCGACGCCGATGTGCCGTGCGATGGCATTGATATGAATGGGCGCGTTGGTGGAACCGCCGATCGCGCTGTTGACCGCGATGGCGTTCTCGAAGGCGGCGCGGGTCAGGATTGTCGCGGGCGTGAGATCCTCGTGGATCATCGAGACAATTCGCCGGCCGGTCTCGTAGGCGTACTGGGCGCGCTCCTTGTTCGGTGCGGGCGGTGTGGCCGAACCCGGCAGCGACATGCCGAGCGCCTCGGCGAGCGAGTTCATGGTCGACGCCGTTCCCATGGTGTTGCAGTGGCCCGCGCTCGGCGCCGACGAGGCCACCATCTCGATGAACTCCTCGTTGGTGATTTTTCCGGCGGCGAGCAGGCGGCGGGCTTCCCAGAGGATGGTGCCCGAACCGGTGCGGCGGCCCTCCCACCAGCCGTTCAGCATGGGGCCGCCATTGAGCGAGATCGCGGGAAGATTCGCCGTCGCCGCCGCCATGATCATTGCCGGCGTGGTCTTGTCGCAGCCCGTCGTCAGGATGATGCCGTCGATCGGGTAGCCGTGCAGGATCTCCACGAGGCCCAGGTAGGCGAGATTGCGGTCGATGGCGGCCGTAGGCCGCCGGCCGGTCTCCTGGATCGGGTGAACCGGAAATTCGAGCGGGATGCCTCCCGCCTCGCGGATGCCGGCACACATTCGCTCCGCCAGGCTCTGGTGGATGCGGTTGCACGGCGAGAGGTCGGACCCTGTCTGCGCGATTCCGACGATGGGCTTGCCGGATTGAAGCTCCGCGCGGGTCAGGCCGAAGTTCATGTAGCGCTCGATATAAAGCGCGGTCATGCCGGGATCGAGCGGATCGTCGAACCAGCTTCGGCTGCGAAGCGTTTTTCGGGCCATGTGCTCTCCTCCCAAGGTGTCGCTCTCGACGTCGCGAGTGGGCGCGTCGCCTGTAAGACACCCCTCAAAATCCGCGACCCGCGGCAGGGATGTCAACGGCGGCAGGACTACCTGGCAGTCAATGGCGAAAGCTGATCGGTTCGGATTTGAACGGGACGGCTGTTGAGGCCGCCCCGTCGTCTCGCTGTCCCGCCCGACTTGGCGGGCGACTCAGCCCTTCGTCACGCCCTCCATCAGACCCTTGAAGAAGAGCCGCTGGGCGAAGGTGAAGGCGATGATCCCGGGCGCCCGCCCCGGCGCTCAGCCGTTGCGAAGCTGCTCTGTCGTGTCCTCGTCGAGCGCGCCCGTGTCGTCGAGGGCGACGCGATAGACCTCGCGGGCGGCCTCGGGCGAGACCCAGCGCTCGCGCACGTCGATCGCCACCTGCGCCGCCGTCCGCTCCGTCGGCGCGCCGTAGCCGCCGCCCCCGCAGGAGTAGGAGACGATGGTGTGGCCTTCCGGGATGATTGCCTGGGCGCAAGGGTCGAGCTGGTGCAGGTCGCCGTTGGCGTCGCGCCGGAACTGGTCGGCCCGCCCGCCCGGCGTGCCGCCGCGCGCGCCCTCGGGCGGCGTGGCGTTGCCGTCGCTGACGTAGCCGACCTCGAGATCGCCCTCGGTGGGGCCGAATTCGCAGTAGACCCCGGCGCCGCCCCGGGTCCGCCCGTGGCCGCCAGAATCGGTGATGAAGTGGCGGCCGCGCACGGTGAGCGGGAAGCGCATCTCGTCGAGCTCGATGGAATCCTGGTAGGACATGCCGGCGTTGCCGAGATGGCCGATGGAAAGCCAGGCGTCGGCCTGCGCGCTGGCCGCGCCGCCGCCCCAGCCGAGGAAGATCTGGTTCACGTAGGCGCCCTTGGTCTTCTCGCTGGTGCCGGAGATGACGCCGAGCGACGGCGGGATGATCGAGCCGGTGCTGGCCATGCCGTAGCCGTCGCCGAGATCCGCAATCGCCCGGCTGACCGCATTGCCCACCCGGTCGGCGAGATTGGTCGTCGCCACCGAGCAGCTGGTCGGGTGCTTGGGAATGCCGCAGACGCTGTTCTCGCGCAGGTGCATGCGCACGCGCCGGAAGGAGCCGGTGTTGGTCGGCACCGAGTCGGGAATGCTGTTGAAGACGCCGAGCAGCAACGTGCTCTCGCAGCAGGCGCGCGACAGGTTGAGGCCGCAGGGCATCGCGTCCGGGTTGTCGCGGAGGTCGATGTCGATCACCGCCTCGTCGGGGTCCACTTCGACCACGATCTTGACCGGGATGCCGTCCTCGGCGTTGGGGAAGGGGTCGTGCATGGAGGTGGTCTCGGCCCGCCCGCCCGGCATCTTGCGCACGGCCGCGATCATGAGCTGCTCGCTGTAGTCGAACCACTGCTCGGCGAACTGGGCCAGCGTGTCCCAGCCGATCTCGTTGCCGAAGGACATGATCTCGCGCTCGCCGATCCGCGCCGCGCCGAGCGCCGCGAGGTAGTCGCCCCACCATTGCTCCGGCACCCGGATGCGGAGCCGGCACATGCGGACGATGTCCTCGATGTCCTCGTAGTCCCGCTGGATCTGGACCGCCGGGAAGATCAGCGCGCCTTCCTCGTACACGTCCCGCGCGCTGCCGTGATAGGTGGTGGGGATCGAGTTGCCGCAGTCCGCCTGGTGCGCCTTGGCCACCATGGTGAAGCGGTGCACGCCCTCGTCGTCCACCACCGGGACGAGCGTGGTGTGGTCGGCCGGGTGGGAGCAGCCGTGATAGGGCGAGTTGTGGAGGTAGGCGTCGCCCCGCTTCAGGTCGGGGTGAAACTCCTGCATCGATTCGCACATCATGTCGGCGCCGCGCAGGACGTGGATCGGCAGGCTCTCGTTGACCGTGAGCAGCCGGTTCTCCGCGGTCACGATGCAGCAGGAGAAGTCCCGCGCGCTGTTGAGCACGCCGGAGCGCCCCGTCCGCAGCAGTGTGTTGGCCATCTTGGCGCAGATGGCCTCCATCCGCTTGTTGACGATCGCCATCTGCACGCCGTCGAGCGTGCCGTCGGCATTGAGAGTCAGCGTGTTCCTTGCCACGGTTTGCCTCCCCCGGTCAGGGCGTTATCAGGAGACTGCCCGAGGCCCGGCGCTCGGCCTTGGCTCCCGGGTCGATCACGACGGTGGTGAAGGACGATTCGATGATCGCGGGCCCGTCCACGGTCTCGCCCGGCCCCATGCCGTCGAAGTGCACCACCTGCGCCTCGACGAAGCCGGTGTCCGGGAAATAGACCGAGCGGCTGTGCGCGATCTCCGGGCCGCCGCCCGCGCTTTCGACGCTCAGGTTGACCCCGTCCCGCAGCCGGCAGCGCACGTTGGCGCGCCAGCCCACGGTCTCGATGGTCGACTCGGAGTCGGCAAACGTGAACAGCGTCTCGTGGGTCTTGTGAAAGTCCTCGACGAAGCCGGAAAGCGCCTGCTCGTCCTCGATCCGGTCCGAACGCAGCGGCACCTCGATCTCCCAGATCTGGCTCGGGTAACGGGCTTCCGCGGTGAACTCCACGACCTGCTCCAGCGAGCCCGCGCCCGGCCCCTCGATGAAGGCCCGGCACTTTTCCTCGAGCCCGTTCAGCAGGGCGTTCACGCCGTTGAAGTCGAAGCCGCCTGTGGAGGTGTAGAGCGTGCCGCTGTACTCCGCCCGAAGCTCGGAGATAAGCGCGCCGTGGGCGCTGAGGGCGGCTGCGACCTCCGGCAGGATCACCTGCGCGCAGCCGAGGCGGCGCGCGATGGCGACCATGTTGAGGCCGGCGGCACCCCCGCCGCCCACGATGGCGGCCTCGCGCGGGTCGATGCCCTGGTTGACGGTGATGTCCTCGATGGCGTGCACCATGTTCTCGGTGGCGACGCTCATGATGGCCGCCGCCGCCTCGTGCAGCGAGAGGCCGAGCTTGCTCGCGACGTGGGTCTCGATCGCGTTGCCTGCCGCCTCCGTCTCCAGCGCCATGGTGCCGCCGAGGAAGTAGGCGGGGTCGATCCAGCCGAGGATCACCGAGGCGTCGGTGACGGTGGGCTCGGTGCCGCCGGCGCCGTAGCAGACCGGGCCGGGCACGGCGCCCGCGCTCTTCGGCCCGACGTGGAGGAGGCCGCCTTCGTCGACCCAGGCGATGCTGCCGCCGCCCGCGCCGATGCTCTTCACGTCCACCGCCGGGAAGCCCGTCATGTGGCCGCGGTAAGGCTGGCCGATCCAGGTCTCCCGCGTCCAGGGGATGCGCCCGCCGCGCACCAGGCTCACGTCGAAGGTGGTGCCCCCGGTATCGGCGATGATGGCGGTGTCGACGCCGGAGTCCGCCTGGGCGTAGGCGCGGCCTGCGATGGGCGCCATGGCCGGGCCCGAGTTGATCGAGTGGATCGGCGCGTGCGCCATGTCGGCCGCATCCATGGCGCCGCCCTGCGTCGTCACCACCAGCACGCGGCCGCCGAAGCCCGCATCCCGCAGGCGCGCCTCCAGGCTGCCCAGGTAGTCGCCCATGAGCGGCTTGAGCGAGGCGTCGATGCAGGTGGACGACGCGCGGCGGTACTCGCGGAGCGAGGGGTTGAGCACGTGCGAGAGGGTGTAGGGCACGCCCGGCAGATGGCGCTCCAGCAGCTCGCCGACGCGGAGCTCATGCGCGGGGTTCACGATCGACCAGAGCAGGCAGACGCCGACCGCTTCGATGTCCTGGCCTTTCAGCTCTTTGACGATCTCGATGACGCCGTTCTCGTCCAGCGGCTCGGTCACGGTGCCGTCGTAGGACACGCGCTCGGACACCTCGTAGGTGATCGAGCGCGGCACGTATGGCTCGGGGTATGGGACCGTGAAGTTGAAGGGCTCGGTGCGCCCGCCCTCGCGGAACACCAGGACGTCGGGATGCCCCTCGGTGGTGAGGAAGGCGGTGCGGGCGGTATTGCCGGTGACGATGGCGTTGATCGCGTGCGTGGTGCCGTGGATCAGCATCTCGCCCCGGCCGAGCAGGGCCTCGCGGCTCTCGCCCAGGTCGTCGGCGGCGCGGGCCAGCGTCTCCAGCACGCCCGCGACCGGGTCCGACGGCGTGGTCGGCGCCTTGTACATGCGCAGGCCCCCATCGTCGGACTCGACGACAAGGTCGGTGAAGGTTCCCCCTGTATCGACCGCGAATCGCATGGCTCTCCCGCCGTGTCATGTCCCTCCCGCGCCCGGCGGCGCCCGCCACCGAGCGGACGCGACCCTAGCCCGTATTTCTCACCAATGTCACGGCCTGCGTCGCGCGGGACGCGCGCGGCACGCACGATGCTTCCAGGCGTTCGATCCGCAAGGAGTGGGCCGAAAAGCGTATCAGGGAATACGGTTGAGGCCCGCGACGCAGAGGGCGGGCGTCTGGGCGCGACCCGAAGGGCGGCGCTCTCCGGCCGACAGTGTGCGTCACGGCGCTTGCCCGATGTCCCCGCATCGCGCTGCGCGCCGTTCCTGCCCTGTCGGCCGGACAGCGCCGCGCAGACCATGACCCTGGTGAGAAATGCGGGCTGGCCCGAATCGGTGCGAGACGCCACGGCCCGCCTGAGGCCTGCGGCGGCGGGACCGAAGCATCCCTGCGCCCGCATTGCCTCCATTCGCCTCGTGCAAACGCAATCGGCGATACATATCCTGCCTGCGCGCGCATGACCGGGTTGCGCAGCTCGGATCGGGGCAACGAGAACGGAGACACGCCATGGCGATGACGTCGAATGCCGGGCGGGGAATGACCGACGCGGAACGCGATGAGTTCCTCACGTCTGGCGCAATCTTCGCGAAGGTCGCCACCACGATGGCCGACGGCTGGCCGGTGGTGAGCCCGGTCTGGTTCGACTGGCTGGCCGAGGACCGCGCCTTCCTCGTCATCAGCAAGACGCGCACCAGCATGGTGCAGAACCTCCACCGGGACCCGCGCTGCGGCGTCCTCGTCGACAACCCCTCGCTGCCTTACATGAGAGTGAGCGTCCTCGGCGAGGCGGAGTTCCTGCCCGAAGACTTCGACTGGATCACGCCGGCCCGCAAGATGACAGAGCGGTATCTCGGGCCGCCCGGCCTGGCCTATGCCGAATCGACGTTCGGATTTTCGCGAGAACCCTTTCTCGTTCACGTCCGCAAGATGACCACCTGGAACGGCGGCGGCTTCGACCGCACCTTCAGCGCCGCCACGGTCTGGCACGAGGTATCCGAACCGGGTTCGCCAAGGAGTTCCCAGACATGACCGCCTTGAACGATCGCGACTTCGCAGGCTACGGCCGCTCGCGCCCGCGCCCGCCCTGGCGGGACGACAGCCCGCTCGCTCTCAGTCTCGTCCTCAACTACGAGGAAGGCGGCGAGCGAACGGTGCTGAACGACGACGCCGGCTCGGAGCGCTACATCCACGAGCTTGGCAGCGTCGAGCCGCGCGTGGGCGAGCGGGACCTGAATACCGAGAGCATGTACGACTACGGCGCGCGCGCCGGCGTCTGGCGCATCCTGCGCCTCTTCGAGGAGCTGGACGTGACGGCGACCGTGTACGGCGTCGGCCGGGCGCTCGCGCTCAACCCGGAGGTCGGCCGCGAATTCGCGCGCCAGGGACTCGAGGTCGCGAGCCACAATTGGCGCTGGTTCGACTACGCCGACGTTCCCGAGGAGACCGAGCGTCAGCACATACTTATGACGAAAGAGACGATCCGCGAGCAGACTGGCGAGGCGCCGGTCGGCTTCTACTGCGGGCGCGTGAGTGCGAACTCACGCCGGCTCGCGATCGAGTGCGGCGGCCTGCTCTACGATTCGGACGCCTACGACGACGACCTTCCCTACTGGCTGGAGCTGGACGACGGGGGCCGCCATCTCGTCATCCCCTACGCGCTCGACAGCAACGACATGAAGTTCTGCACGACCAACGGCTTCGCCTCGCCCACGCAGTTCGGCGACTATCTCTGCGCGGCCTTCGACGAGCTTTACCGGGAGGGCGTGAACGGGCGCCCCGCGATGCTCTCCGTTGGCCTGCACTGCCGCGTGATCGGGCGGCCGGCGCGGTTCGCGGCGCTCCGCCGCTTCCTAGAGCACGTGCTGCGTCACGACGACGTCTGGATCTGCCAACGCGCGGATATCGCCCGGGCCTACCACGAACAGGGCGGTTGAGGCTCCTCGCCGCATTCTCGGAGATGAGGGAGCGTCGAGCCCGGACGGGCCGAATCAGAGGGCGTCGGTCTCGATGATGTCCACGCCGCGCTGGCGGTCGATCAGGTAGATGAGGCCGCGATCGTCCACCGTCACGTCGTTGGAGGACGCGCGCTCGCATCCCTCGGGCGGGTCGGGGACGTAGCGCGCGACCTCGCATGGGGCGAAGGGGTCGGACACGTCCACGAGCCGCAGGCCCTGCGCGAACCAGGCGAAGGGCACCACGTTGCCGGTGAACCTGTCGGAAGGCTGGTGGCAGCCGGTCATGTCAGGCTGGGGGCTGCCGTCCTGATCGACACCGTCCACGTGGATCGTGCTGATCGGGATCGGCAGGCGTTCGTCGGTGATGTCGTAGACCCAGGCGAAGGCCGGCGGCGACGGCCACAGCTTCGCCACGTCCTCGTCGGCCACCACCATGATGTGCCGGCCCTTGAGCCTGTAGGGGAAGGGCAGGCAGGTGTGGGTCGGATGCGGGAAGGCCGGGCTCGTGTTGACGCCGGCTATGTGCTTCGGCCTGGACATGTCCTCGATGTCGAGGATGAAGAGCCCGTGGTGCCAGTAGCTCACGTAGAGCCGGTTGCCGAGCCTGAGCGGATGGTGGCAGCGGGGCGCCACCCAGTCGGCCCAGGGATACTCCTCGCCGCCGGCCTCCCACTGGCCGGGGATCCACCAGCGCCCCACTTCTTTCGGCCGGGCCGGATCGGCCAGATCGAGGATCATGACGATATTGCCGACGTAGCCCACCGCCGTCGGCGAGATGTAGGCGTAGCGTCCGTCGAAGGTGAAGCGGTGCACGCCCTTGCCGGCGGTGCGCCACTTGGTGACGAGCTTCGGCTCGGCGGGGTTCGACACGTCGTAGATGCCGAGCCCGCCGCCGAACCCGTTGGCGTCGTTGCCGCCGCCGCCGAGGCGCTCGTGATTGACGAGCATGACGCCGTTCGCGGCGCGGACCTTGTGCGAGTGCCAGCCCTCCGGCAGCTCGATGCGCGCGAGCGTGCGCGGGTTCGCGGGGTCGGCGACATCCACGACGGTGGTGCCCGACGGCCAGCGCATGTGGCCGATGTAGAGCGTGGTGCCGTCGACCCAGACCTGCCCGCCGCCGGGGCAGTCGATATGGGCGAGCCGGCGGGTCCGGTGGGCGTCGGCCATGACGTTGCGCCGCCCCGCTACGAGCGGCCTTCGAGCGCGCGGCGGACGGCGACGAGCTGGCCGGCCCGCTTGCCCCGCAGCGCTTCGATATCTTCAGGCGTGTAGGAAAAGATTCCGTTCCCGGTCTTCATGCCGAGATCGCCTTTTTCAGTCCGTTCGGTGATGTAGCTGCTCACGTTGTCGCGGTTGCAGAGGTCCGCGTTCAGGTAGCTGCCGACGGCCTGGTAGATGTCGAGGCCGGCCATGTCGAGCAGCGACATCGGGCCCACCACGGCGAGCTTGTAGCCGATGCCCCAGGAGACGCAGGTATCCAGCCCCTCCGGCTCGATCACGCCGTTCTCCACCAGGTCGCAGGCCTCGCGCATGATCGCGTAGAGGATGCGGTTCTCGACGAAGCCCGGCACGTCCTTCTTGACCACCACGGGCAGCAGGTTGAGGTCCTTGATCGCCTGGACCATATGGTCGCAGGTGGCCTGCGTGGTCTCCGCGCCGGCGATGACCTCGATGACCGGGATGACGAAGGGCGGGTTCGACCAGTGCATGCCGACGACCCGGCCCGGCGCCGAGTTGCCCTCCTGCAGCGTCGTCACCGGGATACCGGAAGTGTTGGAGGCGAGGATGCACTCCTTCGACACCAGCTTGTCGAGATCCGCGAACACCGCCCGCTTGATGTCGACCTTCTCCGGCACGCTCTCGAGCACGAGATCGCAATCCGCGACGGCGTCGGCCAGCGAGTCGTGATAGCTGATCAGCTCGGCCCCCCCGCGATCGGGCATCCCGAGCCTCTCCAGCACGCCGAGCGCCATGGCAGCGGCGCCCGGCGCGTTCTCGAGCTGAGCCGCCTCCGTGTCGAAGGCGCGGACCGTGAGCCCGCCGCGTGCGAGCGTCGCCGCCATGCCGGGCCCCATCGTGCCCAGGCCGATCACCGCTGCCGTGGTCATATCCGTTGTTCTCCCTTTGGTAGAGGTGCAAGCCGCCGGCTCGTCCGCCCTAGGCGAGGCGGACGGTATCGCCCGTGCCGTCGCGGCCCCATTTCCTGAAGTGACCGAGCGCGGCGAGCGCCGGCTTGTCGCTCGCCACGAAGAGAATGGCCGGCTCGGTCTCCGAATCGTTCACGTGGTGGCACCACGCGCCGCCCGGCACCGCGAGCGTGTCGAAGGGCCGCCAGTCGAAGCGGGTCTCGCCCACGATGCTGTGACCGCGCCCTTCGAGGGGCGAGACCAGCAGGCTCGCCGTCTGCTTGAGGGGCTGGGTCTTCTCGCCGGGCCGGAGCATCTGAGCGTAGAAGGTCATCGTCCTGAATACCGGTCCGCCCCGGGTCGGATCGACATACTCGATCATCAGGGCTTCGTACGTGTCGCCGTCGCGGTCCCGGTGCGCCTCCAGCATCGCGCGCATGGGCTCCCAGCGATAGACGTACATGGGCGATCCGATGCCGCTGCCGCGCTCGTGCGGCACAAAGCAGGGCATCAGCCCGCCGGAGCCGTAGACCTCCGCCGAGTAGTCGGCGCTGAAGCGGGCCGACTGCTCCCTGGCGGCGACCGACCGGCCGTCGCGGTCTTCCTTGTAGTCGTGCTCGAAATAGATCGCGTTGAGCACCTCGACCAGCGGCAGGTCGAGCACGGAGAGATTCACCGCCGGCTCGTCGCCCTTGTTGCCGTGGTTGTGCCAGGTGTCCTGCGGCGTCAGCACCATGTCGCCGGGGCCGAACACGATGTCCTCGCCCTCGACGCCGGTGAAGTTCATCGAGCCCGTGAGCCCGAGGCGGATGGCGTTGGGCGAGTGGCGATGGGGAGGCATCACCTCATGGGGGTCGTTGAGGCGGTAGGCGGAGTACATGGTGGAGACGGTCGCGCGCGTCGGCGCGAGGCCGGGATTGACCAGGATCAGCGAGCGGCGCTCGGAATCCGCCATCGAGACCAGCTCGGCCGAGCGGTGGAGCAGGGGCCCGATCTCGCTCTCGTAGCGCCAGAGATGGGGGACGGCGCCGCGGCTCCCCATGAGCTGCCTGATCTCGTCGTGCGCGACGTCGGTGGTGGTCGCCCAGAAGGGAAACATGTGGCCGCGGTGGACATCGTCGTAGAGCGCGGCCAGCGCCGTGTCCCGATTGCCTGTCTCCGCACCTGCCGGCTGCGCTTCGCCCATGCCTGCCTGCCGTCGCTCGCCTGCCGCCCGCACGGGGCGGCCTCATCCGGGGCCGTACACTATGGGGCGCGTTCCCTCCCGGCAACTGAACAGATGGCGGGTCGTGTCTCGGCCCAAAATACGATGCGGCGACGACGGTGTTCTGGCGAGTTTCTTCCTCGACGGGACTGTGTGGAAGAACATTCAGTGATACATATTCACGCATGAGAACGACCATCGACATCGACGATGCGCTGATGAGGGCCGTCAAGATTCGCGCTGCGAAGGAGCACAGAACCCTGAAGGAGGATTTCGAGCAGGCGCTTCGCGAGTATGTGGCTGGCTTTTCAGGCGCCACGGCTGACGCACCCAGTATGCCAACGTTTCGCGGAAGCGGCGTGCAGCCCGGCGTGGACCTGACGGACAACGCGTCGCTCCAGGCCATCATGGCCGAAGGGGTTCTCGCCCCCGCGGTGCAGCACGAGAGAGGGGAGACATGGCGCGCAAGGTGATCATCACGTGTGCGGTGACGGGCTCGGCGGACACGGTGACCAGGAATCCGGCGGTGCCGGTGTCGCCGGCCGAGATCGCGGGGTCGGCGCTCGACGCCGCCAAGGCGGGCGCCGCGATCGTCCACGTTCACGTGCGCGATCCCGAGACCGGCAAGGCCAGCATGGAGCTCGACCACTACCGCGAGACCGCCGGCCGCATCCGCCAGAGCGAAACCGACGTCGTGCTGAACCTCACCACCGGCTATGGCGCCCGTCTCAGCCCCGGCGTGGACGACCCCTTCGACTACGGCCCCGGCACCACCTTTACCTCGCCGGCGCGCCGGATCGCCCATGTCGGCGAGCTGCGGCCCGAGATCTGCAGCCTCGACGTGGCGACCATGAACTCGGGCGGCGTTCGCGACGACAGCGTCATGATCAACTCGCCGCCGCAGCTCCGCTACATGGCCGATTCCATGCGTGAATGGGGCGTCGTGCCCGAGCTCGAGGTCTTCGACGTGGGTCACGTGCGCCTTGCCGCGAACCTGATCGAGAAGGGCCACGTCGAGGCGCCGGGCTTCTTTCAGCTCTGCCTCGGGATCGAATGGGGCGCGCCGGCGACTCCCGAGGCGCTCTCCTACATGAAGAGCCTGCTGCCGGCCGGCGCCCACTGGGCCGCGTTCGGCATTTCACGCGACCAGCTCCCCATCGCCGGCCTCTCGGTCCTGAGCGGCGGTCACGTCCGCACCGGCCTGGAGGACAATATCTATCTCGAGCGCGGCGTCCTCGCGCCCTCCAACGCGGCGCTGGTGGAGCAGGCGGTGAGCCTGGTCCGCATGCTGGGCGCGGAACCGGCGACGCCGGCGGAAGCACGAGAGATTCTGGGGACCCGCAACTGAGCGGCAGAGAGCGTGTGTCTGCATGTGTCGGGTGCGTGCCGTCCCGCGCTGGTGTAGGAATCGCGCCGCAACGAACAAGAGAGTGACCGGCTCATGGTTCCGCTGATCGATATCGAACCGTTTCTCCAGGGCGGAGCGGCCGACAAGAAGCGAACCGCCGCGGCCCTCGACGACGCGTGCCGCGAGTTCGGATGGCTGGTAATCGCGGGCCACGGCGTGCCCGATGCGCTCATCAAGGAGATGCACGCCGTCTCGCGGGCTTTCTTTTCTCTGCCTCACTGGGAAAAGATGAAGCACAAGATGCCGGCCGACCGCTACCGGGGCTTCACGCCGCCGGGGACGGAGAGCCTGGCCTACAGCCTCGACGAGGAGCGTCCGCCGGACCTGAAGGAGGCCTTCAGCATGGGGCCGGTGGATTCGGGATACGACGAATACCACTACGGCCCGGCCGGCGCGCGCTACTTCGCGCCCAACATCTGGCCCGACCGGCCCGGCGACATGCCCAGGGTCTGGGAAGCCTACTACCGCGAGATGACCCGGCTCTCCGCCGACGTGATGCGGATCTTTGCCGTGGCGCTCGACATGCCCGAGGACTTCTTCGCGCCCAAGATCGACGAGCACATCACCAATTTCAGCGCCATCTACTACCCCTCGCAGCCCGATGCGCCGCATCCGGAGCAGCTGCGCGGCGGCGCGCACACCGATTACGGCAGCCTGACGCTGGTGCACTGCGACACCGCTGTGGGCGGGCTGCAGATTCAGACCGAGGATGGCGCGTGGGAGGACGTCCCCTGGTTCCCGGACAGCTTCTCGGTCAATCTCGGCGATCTCATGGCCGAGTGGACCAACGACCGCTGGCGCTCGACCATGCACCGGGTCGTCAATCCGCCCCGCGACAGGGCGCACCTCGACCGGCTGTCGCTAATCTTCTTCCATCAGCCCAACTACGACGCGGTTATCGAGTGCCTGCCGAGCTGCGTCAGCGCCGACAACCCGGCGCGCTACGGCCGCACGACCTCGGGCGATCACATCACCATGAAGCTGACCAAGCAGCGCGCGCCTGGCCTCGAAGAGGTAGAGGCCGGCACGTCCGAGGGCCGCCCCAAGGCCTGGCTGTATCCGCCCAAGACGAAAGAGCAGGCTGTCTGAAGGGCGACCGTCGGCTTCACCCAAATGTGATGCGTGTTGCGAATCGGTCAGGTGCCGGCGTGCTAGGATTCGGCCATGATCAGAAAAACGAACCTCTGCACTCTTCTTCTCGCCGCGGCGCTCGTGGCGATCCCGCTCTCGGCGCGGGCCGATAGCCCGAAGGTCGTCCTGGAGCTGTTCACGTCCCAGGGCTGCTCGTCGTGTCCCTCTGCCGATTCCCTGCTCGGAGAGCTGGCGGAAAGCCGCGACGATGTGGTGGCACTCTCGTTCCACGTCGACTACTGGGACTACATCGGCTGGGAGGACCGCTTCGCGACGGCGGAGACGACGAAGCGGCAACGGGCATACGCGCGGCATCTCGGCGTTGCCTATGTCTACACGCCGCAGCTCGTGGTCGACGGGGCGCGCCACGTGGTGGGATCCAACAGGCGAGCCGTCAACGACGCCATCGACGTGTCGAAGTCGGTGAAGGCGAGGCGGGCGCCGGTATCGATCACGGCGAGCGCGCCCGACCGCCTCACGGTCAAGATCGGCCGCTCGAAGGGCTACTACGGCGAAGCCACGGTCTGGCTCGTATCGGTTGACCGGCAGCATGAGACGCCGGTCGACGCCGGCGAGAACAGTGGGCGCAAACTGGTCAATTTCAACGTCGTGCGCGATTTCCGCCCGATCGGTCGATGGACCGGCGGCGCCATGACGCTCGAGCTTGGACCGGACGAGTTGTCGAAAGTGGCCAACGGCATGGGCGACGGGTGCGCGATCCTCGTTCAGGAGAATCGCGGCAAGGGCCGCATCATGGGCGGGGACATGGTCTGGCTCGGGGAAAGCTGACGGACCGCTGTCTCGCGCGTCCGTGAAAGGCGGACACGCTCTAGAACGTGTGCGCCGCCGCTATGGCGATCGCACGCTCGATATCGGCGATCGCGCCGGCCATCTCTCGGCCGATCAGGTCCATCTTCCGGAGCTGCTCGATGCGTGCCTCGACCCGGTCGATCTCCCGCTTCGAGAAGATCGTCGGCAGGATGTTGCAGCTATCGACCAGGCAGATGAGCGCGACGTCCCTCGGGTCCGGGATCTCGTCCGTGAACAGCACGTCGGCGATGCGCTTCTTCGCCTCCTGCTCGACCTTGCCGTCGATGGTCGGATAGCGGCGCGAGCGAAAGACCCAGAGGAACTGTTCTTCCCGCCGCTCCAGAACGCCGCGTTCCACCAGCTTGTCGAGCGCAGTCGAGCGGATCGTCGCTCCCTGGTCGGCCGAGGCCTCCTCGGCAGACAGCGTCTCGATCCACGTCCGGCTGTCGGCGGTCGCGGATTCGCTCGCCATTCGCGTCAGTGTGCGGTCGAGCAGGGGATCGCCTGTCGGGGTGGAATCGATCACCACCATCCGCTCGGGATCGGAATCGATACGGTTGGCGAACGCCAGATCCATGAGGACCGCGCCCGTGAGCGCCCGGTTCAGGGTGTGCTCGCTGACTGGCAGGAAAGTGCCATTCTCGTCATGGAGAAGGAGCACCATGATTTCTTCATAGAATGTCAGCATGAACCGTTTCCCGAGGTCAGGAAGAGGACCGGCCCGCTCAAGAGGCCGCGCTTCAGGCGACTGCGGCGAGCGCAGCCTCGCTTGTTTCGTGGCAATCGATGATCGACAGAAAACCGCTCATTTCCAGGACCGACCGACACTCGGGTTTCAGGGCTGCGAGCGCCAGCTTCCCGCCGCCCTGCTGGCACTTCCTGGCGCTGATCAGCAGCACACGCAGGCCGGCGCTGCTGACGTAGTTCATCTGGCCGCACTCCAGCACCACGCGCACGTCGCCGCGCTCGACAATCGCGCCGACTCTTGCCTCCAGGTCTGGCCCGGTCACACCGTCGAGCCGACCGTTCAGGGAGACGACGACCGCCGCTCCCTCTGTCCGTTCCCCGATCTCCATCGCGGTCTCGCCTTCCGCTTTGGGTCTCCCGCTTTCGCACGCGGGTTGCGCAACCATACGCTGTTCGTATCCGTTTCTGCAACGGTCACGAACCGTCGCCGTCGCGCCACAGCCTCGGCCAGCGGAAGCCCAGCACGAGAGCGGCGACCAGCCCCTCCGCCGCGACGATGCGCACTGCGTTGGCGCCGCCGAAAAGCTCGCCCATGAGGCCGATGTTGGTGAAGCCGATCACGCCTGCGCCGATCGTGAGCGAGAGAATGCCGAGCATGCGGCCCCGCATTTCGGGCGGCGCGATTCCGTAGATCAGCGTGGTCTGCATGGTCGAAAACCCGGCCGCGGCCAGGCCGGCCATGAAGATGACCACAGCCAGGGGCGCGGTCTCCGTCATCCAGCCCACCACGAAGGCGAAGGCGGAGTAGCTGGCGGTCCCGAAGAAGTAGAGGCGGCGGTACCAGCCTGGCCTCGGACCGAAGGCGGCGATCAGCAGGGCGCCGGCGAAGGCGCCGCCACCCTCCAGCGCGGCGAGGCCGCCGATGGCCGCGGCGCTCAGGCCGAGTTTCTCGGTGCCGATGACCGGGATCATCGCGACAAAGGGAAAGCCCCAGATGTTGAAAATCACCGTGACGTAGAGGATGCGGCGAATCTCCGCCTCCCGGGCCAGGTAGCGGAAGCCATCGCCGAGATCGCCCAGCAGCCGGGCGGAGCGCGGGCCGACGCCGGAGGCGGTGAACGCCCTGGGCAATCCCGGCGTCAGGATCAGGCAAATCGCATAGAGCGCGGCCGCCAGGCCGAACGCGCCGCCCAGGCCGAGCCACTGATAGAGCAGCCCGCCGAACAACGGGCCGACCAGGCGCATCGCGTTGCTCGTCGCGCTGTCGAGGCTCATGGCGGAGGCGATGCGCGCGGTCCCGGCGACGTCGCCGATCAGCCGCCGCCGGACCGGCATGTCCGTGGTCCAGACGACGCCCGAGAGGAAGGTCCCGAGCGCCACGTGCCAATAGGCCGCGACGCCGGAGAGGACGAGGCCGAGGACGGCGAGAGAGACCATCGTCGCAATGACGAGCGAGGAGGAGAGCAGGAAGCGCGGGGCCAGGCGGTCCGCGAAGGTGCCGACGATGGAGCCGAACACGGCGAGCGGCAGCATGCGCAGGATGACGAGCAGCGCGACCAGCACCGGCGAGCCCGTCGTCTCCACGGCGAAGATGCCGACCACCAGCATCTCCAGCCAGCGCGAGCCCATGCTGAAGAGACCGATGAGCCAGAGCCGCAGGAAGCGGCGATCGCCCAGTAGCTCGGTCAACCGGCGCGGCAGGATCATCGATGGCGGCTCGAGTGATGCGATAGCGTTGAGGAGGCCGCGAATCGGACGACGGCCGGGGGAGAGGGACGAGGCGCCCGGCAGCGCTGGCACCGGCGCGCGGTCACTATGGCACGAACCGGGACGAATACCGGCCCAAATTGACTTCGGCGCTGCTCACGCGGCGCGCTATGGTGGGCAGGGAGTGTTTGCCGGCCAGCAAGTGAGGTGCGCGATGAGCGAGAGCAGGAGGGGCAACGTCAAGGAAGGATGGAGCGCCTGGTGGAGGTTCGCGCGCATCCCCGAGTTCCCGGTCGAGGCGGACAGGACCGCGCTCATCGTGATCGACATGACCTACCAGCAGGCCCACCGCGACTACGGCCTCTGCAAGCGCATCATCGAGGCGGGCCTCGAGGACGACCTTTCCTACTACCTCGACCGGATCGACCGCGTGGTCGTGCCCAATCTCGTGCAGCTCATCGCGGCCTGCCGCAGCGCGGGCACGCCGGTGATCTACACGCGCTGCGCCTCGCTGGTGGGCGACGGCTCGGACCAGACCTGGCGCCACCGCCATTTCGGCGTGGTCACGACCGTCGATTCGAAGGACGCCCAGATACTCGCGCCGCTCGCGCCGGAGGACGGCGACATCATGCTGACCAAGAGCGGCTCGGCGGTCTTCCCCTCCACCAACTGCGAGCATCTGCTGCGCGTGAAGGGGATCACCACCATCGTGGTGAGCGGCATCTTCACCAACAGCTGCGTCGAGGGAACAATCCGGCTCGCGGGCGACCTCGATTTCCGCTGCCTGATGCCCGAGGACGCATGCGCCGCCATGTCGCCGAGCGGCCACGCCAACGCGGTCGAGTACCTCGACGGCAACTTCTGTCACGTGAAGCCCACGGCGGAGATCGTCCGCCTGCTGGGCGAGGGGCAGGGCGCAGCCGCGGCCTGACGCTATTCCGCCTGTCGAATGACGCCGTCGCGGGCAAGCGCCGCGCATTCCGCCTCGCCGTAGCCGATCTCGCGCAGGATCGCGGCGCTGTGCTGGCCGAGGGCGGGCACCGCCGGGTCGATCTGCCCCGGCTCCTCCCGGAACTTGATCGGGATGCCGAGATGGGAAGCGCCGTCGCCGTCCCGCATCACCATGTCGCGCGCGGCCAGGTGGGGATCGTCGAAGGCTTCCTTGAGGTCGAGCACCGGGGCGAAGCAGATGTCGCGGCCGGCGAACCAGTCAACCCACTCCGCCCGCGTGCGCCGGGCGAAGGTCTCTTCGAGGAAGGCATGGAGCGGCGCCTGCGCCGGACCGGCAGGCTCGCGGCCGAGGGGGATCAGGTCGGGGCGGTCCACTGCCTCCAGGAAGTTGACGACGAACTTCATCTCGCCGCCGCCGAGGGTGACGTAGTGGCCATCCCCGGTGCGGTAGGGGCGGTAGAACGCGGCCCCGCCCTGCGTGCGCTGGGATGAGGGGTCCGGCGCGCAGCCGTCGGCGAACACGCGGCCGGCAACGTGCGGCGTCCACGACACCACCGTGTCGAACATGGAGAGGTCCAGGTAGTCGCCGCGCCCGGTGGCCTGGCGGCGCAGCAGGGCCATGAGAATGCCCGCGAGCGCCATCAGCGAGCCGCCCATGTCCGAGGGCGGCAGGCACGCCATGGCCGGCTTGCCGTCGCCGTCGACGCTGAGGCTCGCGACGCCGGCCAGCGCGTTGACGCTGAGGTCGTGGGCCGGGCGGTCGCGGTAGGGACCCGACTGGCCGAAGGCGGAGATGGACGCGTAGACGACCTGCGGCGCGCGCGGCTGGACGGCCTCGTAGCCGATACCGAGGCGCTCGACGACTCCGGGGCGGAAGGTTTCGAGGATCACGTCGGCGGTCTCGGCAAGGCGCATGAAGGCCTCGCGCCCCGCCTCGCTCTTGAGATCGACGGCCAGGCTCCGCTTGCCCCGGTTCGCGTTGCGGAAATAGACCGTGTGGCCGCTCTCGGCGGGCCCGATTACGCGGGCGGGATCGCCGCTCTTCGGGTCCTCGACCTTGATCACGTCCGCACCGTGATCGGCCATCATCATCGCCAGGTGCGGGCCCGGCAGAAACCGGGAGAGATCCAGCACCCTGATCCCTTCGAGCTTCATGGGTCGCCTCCATGCGCGGGTTCGCTCCGACCTGCGCCGACATAGCCCGTGGACGCCGCGTGCGCCATAGCGCCGGTGCGTGATTCCAGGCGATCACGCGGAGGGGAGGGCATGTCAGTGGCCGGAGGCAGGGCGTCCCGCTATGGTCTGCCCCGATCGCGCATCGAGTCGCCCAGGGGTCGTCGTGCAAGGACTCGCGGAATCGCTCGCCGTCTATTTCGAGCGGCGGATGGCCCGCATCCTCCTTCTCGGAATCGTCAGCGGCTTTCCGTGGGTGCTCATCGGGACCAGCCTCACCCTCTGGCTGACGGAGGACGGGCTCAGTCGCAGCGCCATCGGCTGGGCCGGCCTCATCTTCGGCGTCTACGCGTTCAACTTTCTCTGGGCTCCGCTCATCGACCGGGTGCGGCTGCCGTGGCTCTCGCGCCGGATCGGCCAGCGGCGCGCCTGGATTCTCGTCCTTCAGGCCGCAGTCCTGGTGTGCCTCGTGCTGTGGAGCGCGCTGGACCCGTCCGAAAGCCTCGGTTCCGTCATCGCCGTCGGCCTCGCCATCGCCGTCGCCTCCGCAACTCAGGACATCGCCATCGACGCGCTCAGGATCGAACAGATGGGCGAGTCGGAAGGCGAAGCCATGGCCGCCGGCGCGGCCGTAGCGGTCGTCGGCTGGTGGAGCGGCTTCAAGCTCGGCGGGATCATCGCCCTGGAAACAGCCGGCGGGTTCCAGTCCGCAGGCGTCGAGAACTACTGGCAGGCGACGTTCCTCGTGCTCGGGATCGTGGTCGTGCTCTGCAATGTCGGCCTCCTCTTCGTGCGCGAGGCCGCGGCGGCGGAACGCCTCGCCGCCCAGGCCGAGGACGAAGAGCGCATCGCCTCCCGCCTGCGGGTGCCAGGCCCGCTCGGGCGCGCTGCCGCCTGGCTCGGCGGCACCGTCGCCGGCCCCCTCATGCGCTTCTTCGCCAAGAACGGGGTCGCGATCGCTCTCGCGGTGCTGGGCTTCGTCTTCCTGTTCAAGATCGGCGAAGCCTTCATGGGGCGCATGTCGCTCGTCTTCTACACGGAGATCGGCTTCACCAAGTCGGACATCGCGCTCTACTCCAAGGGTCTCGGCTGGATCGTCACCGTGGGGTTCACGATTCTGGGCGGCCTCGTCGCGATCCGCATCGGCCTCGTCCGCGCCATGTTCGTCTCCGGCATCGCCATGGCCGTGACCAACCTCATGTTCGCGCTGCTGGCCTGGTCCGGAAAGTCGGAGGTGCTGTTCGCCGCCGCCGTCGTGATCGACGACCTCACCAGCGCGTTCGCGACCGTCACCTTCGTCGCCTTCATCTCGATGCTGGTGGACCGGACCTACACCGCCACCCAGTACGCGCTGCTGGCCTCGCTCGGCACCGCGGGCCGCACGCTCCTCGCCGCATCCTCCGGCGAGCTGGTGGACTGGCTGGAGGGTGATTGGGGCACCTTCTTCGTGATCACGACGCTCATGGTGATCCCCTCCCTGGTATGCCTCTGGGCGATCCGCGCGAAGCTTCGCGACCTGCTCGCCGGCGCGCGCGTGCGGCTGATGGGTAGGGGTGCGGACGATGCCGCCGGTTAGAGCGTATCCGTTTTGCACAGAAACACTCCATGCCTTTATCGCTCACGGCAGCCGGCCGTCGTGCGATTCCGCGCGCCTATCGGCGCGACGGCCGGCGGTGTCGCGCGTCCGTCAGAGTCAGACGCGCTTTAGAGCTCTTCCGAGCAGAGCGGAAATGCGGGTTAGCCGTCCTGGGCCGTTGCCCGCGGTCCGGCAGTGAGACAGACTCGCTCGATGCACCCCTTCGCGCTCGCCTTTCTCGCCTTGTCGCTGATCGCGCTGCCGGCGTACGGCAAGCCGCTCGTGCTGGAGTGGCCGTCGTCCGGGGACAGGGGAGACTGGGAGATCGAGGAGTTCGAGGGCGAGACCCGATACCGCCTCGTCGAGGTCGACGGACGGCGCGTCGTCGAGGCGGACAGTGCCGCCACGGCGTCGAGTCTCTACCTCGAGCGGGAGATCGACCTGACGGAGACGCCGATCCTCGAGTGGAGCTGGCGCATCGAGAAGCCGCTCGCGGTCGACGACGAGCGGATCAAGGACGGCGACGATTTCGCGGCCCGGATCTACGTGGTCGCGCCCGGCGAGGGATGGTTCGACATGCCGCGAGCGGTCAACTACGTGTGGGCGAACCAGGCGGACGTCGGCGAAAGCTGGCCCAACCCGTTCACCTCCAAGGTCATGATGATCGCCGTCCAGTCAGGCGAGGGAGAGGCCGGGACGTGGCAGACCTACAGGCGGAACGTTCGCGCCGACTTCCGCCGCCTCTTCGGAATGGAGGTCGACGAGCTCGAAGGCATCGCCGTCATGACCGATTCGGACAACTGCGGCCAAAGCGCCCGCGCCTGGTACGGCGAGATCGCCTTCCACCCGGAATAGGCCGCACCGATTCGATCAGGGCGTGGCCGCGCGGTCGCTACCACCTGTGGGCATGGCCATGCCGGTGCACCTGCGGATTCGTCTGCCGGGTCTGCTGATGAGCCTGGTGGCCGTGCCCGTGGCGATGCTGGTGCCGCTGCGCATGCGCGTGCTGGGGCTGCTGATGCGCCCGCTGGTTATGCGCTTGACGATGCTGGTGCCCTTGCGGATGCGGGGGCGATGAGCGTAGCTGGACTTGCGGGCTGCGCCACTGGCGATGGTGATAGCGGTTCGGATGCACGTACCAAGCGTCCTGGCGTCCCAGCCAGACGTGCCACTCGCGCCGATGCTGCCACGGGTGGCGATGCCATCCCCCGTGGTGACGATGGACGACGAACGGGCCGTCGTAGAAGGGGGCCAGAGCCGTGCTGACGCCGACCGCGGCCAAGCGATTGGTCCTCCCGTCGTGAGTCGAGCCGATCAGTCCGCCGATGACTCCGCCGACGATCACGCCTTCCCACGACCATCCCGAATCGGCCCGCAGGGAGGTTGCCGCCAAGGACGAGCCCAGCACGAGGGCAACTGCAAGCGCAATTCCTCCGATCAAGCGTCGTTTCCGGCTGTGGATCATCGCCGTCCTCCGTCCTTCATCGGTGGCCCGAGCAGTAGCCTCTCGATCCCGTTCGGATCATCGCTCAAGCTGGCACAAGCGTCGTTCGCAAGTCGTTTACAAGATCAGAAGATGGTCAACGTTGCCAGAACAAAGCGTATATTTCGGGAAGCATACGGGCTTTCCTTGGCTTTTCCATAACAAAGACACGAATAGCGCCGCCGACCCCCATCCCCGGCGTAAGTCCTTGGAGGGGGGGGCGATCCCGTCGCCGGTACTGGCCGCCTTGATCGGGGCGGTGCGCTGTGGTTGTTTGGCCCGAGCCTTCAGCGAGTTCCCATGAAGCTGCACCGCACCTACCTGTTTGCCCCGGGCAACCATCCGCGCAAGGTCGCCAAGGTATTTGGCGTAGGCGCCGACGCCGTGATCCTCGATCTCGAAGACGCCGTCGCCGCGGCGGAGAAGGAAGCGACTCGGGCGGTCGTCGTGGACGCCCTGCAGGCACCGCGCGGCTGCCTCGGCTACGTGCGCGTGAACGGGCTCGACACCGACTACTGCTACGGGGACCTCCATGCCGTCGTGGCGGCAGGCGTGGACGGCGTCATGCTGCCGAAGGTCGAGGCGCCCAGCCAGTTGGAAACGGTGGACTGGCTGCTCGGCCAGCTCGAGCGCGAGCGGGGGTTCGAACAGGGCGCCATCGACCTGGTGCCGATCATCGAGACCGGCCAGGGCGTGGCTGCGGCCCAGGCGATCGCCGGTGCGGGCACGCGCGTCCGCCGGCTCTCCTTCGGCGCGGGCGATTACACGCGCGACATGGGCATGGTCTGGACCGGGGCCGAGGCCGAGTTGGCGCACGCGCGCGCAACCATCGTGCTCGCGTCCCGCGTGGGCGGGCTGGAGCCGCCCATCGATACGGTCTTCATCGATCTCGCGGACGCAGACAACCTGGAGCGCTCGGCGCACACCGCGCTCAGCTTCGGCTTCCAGGGCAAGCTTTGCATCCACCCGAAGCAGGTGGAGCCGGTCAACCGCGCATTCTCGCCGAGCGCCGATGCCGTGGTCCAGGCGGAGAAGCATGTCGCCGCCTTTCGGGAAGCCGAGGCCGCGGGCTCGGCCTCCATCCAGGTGGACGGCTACTTCGTCGATTACCCGATCTATGAGAAAGCCGAGCGCGTGCTGCGGATTGCCGAGGCGATTCGCCAACGGGACGCGCAGGCCGGCTGAACGGGGAGCTCCACAATGTTGATGTCCGGCGAGGAGTACCGGGAGTCACTGCGGCGGCTCTCGCCCCGCGTCTATGTCGACGGCGATGAGGTCGCGTCCGTCGCCGACGAGCCGCGCTTCGGGCCCGGCGTCGCCGCGCTGGGGCTCGTCTACGATTTCGCGCAAGACGAGCAGCACCGCCATACGATGACGGCGGTCGAGGAGAGCACCGGGGACGAGGTCCACCGCTTCCTCCACATCAACCGCTCGACCACCGACCAGCTCCACAAGCTGGAGGCGGTGCGGCTGGCCTGCCAGTACACCGGCTGCGCCCAGCGCTACCTGACCCAGGACGGCCTCAACGCCATCCACCAGACCACGTGGCGCATGGATCAGGAGACAGGGAGCGCCCTGCACGAGCGCTTCCTCGCCTACCTCCACCGGGTGCAGGCCGAGGACCTTACTCTCGGCGTCGCCATGACCGACGGCAAGGGCGACCGCTCGCGCCGGCCCCATGCCCAGACCGTGCGCGATTCCTACGTGCATATCGCCCGGCGCCGGCCCGACGGCATCGTGATTCGCGGCGCGAAGGCGATCGTCACGGCAGCACCCTACGTCCACGAGTACCTGGTCATGCCGTGCCGCAACATGACCGAGGACGACAAGGATTTTGCGCTCTGCTGTGCGGTGCCGGTTGATGCCGACGGCGTCACCATCGTCGCCCGCCCGGCAGGTCGGCCGGGCGAGAAGGCGGCCACGTTCAGCGCCCGCTACGGCCAGTCCACCGGCGTGGTGATCTTCGACGACGTGTTCGTGCCTTGGGAGCGCGTGTTCCTCGCCGGCGAGTGGGAGCATTCGCAGCCACTGACTCAGGCCTATGCGACGCATCACCGGCATTCCTGCATCGGCGCGCGCGCGGGCTTCGGCGACCTGCTGATCGGCGCCGGCGTGCTGATGGCCGAGGCCAACGGCCTCAAAGTCGAGCGCACATCCCACCTGCGCGATCGCATGGTGGAGCTGATCAAGATCGTCGAGGGCTTCTACGCCTGCGGCGTCGCGAGTTCGGTCTATGCCGTGGCGGACGGCTCCGGCTGCGTCGAGCCCGACCGCGTCTTCGCCAATATCGGCAAGCTGCTGCTGTCCACCCAGATCTACGACATGCACCGCATCGCGCACGAGGTCTCGGGCGGCCTGGTGGTGGCGCTGCCGGGGCCGGACGAGGACCACAATCCGGCGACCGCCGGCACCCTGGCCGAGGTGCTGAAGGGGCGCGACGACCTGCCCTATGGCGAGCGCATGGAGGTCGCGCGCCTGATCGAGGACCTGACCGCCTCCGGCACCGCCGGCTGGTACTCGGTCATCAGCCTGCACGGCGGCGGCTCGCCGCAGGCGACGGGGCTCGAGATCTTCCGCAGCTACCCGGTGGAGGACAAGGTGGCGCTCGTGGAGAAGCTGCTCGACCGGGGCGTCCTTGCGGACGAAAGCGGCACGGAAAGCCGCGACCGCCAGCCGGGGCGGTGCTGCCCCGTCGGCTGCAAGCCGGAAGAGGCGCCGTCGCCGGCGAAGCGCGTCGCGAACTGAACGAACACCTGGAACAGCCAAAGGGAAGAGAGAACATGTCCGTGGAGCAACGCCTTCAGCGCCTTGAGAATATCGAAGCCATCAAGCAGCTCATCGCCCGCTACATGACGGCGGCGGACAACAACGCCGACCCGGAGAAGATGGCGCCGTGCTTCACCGAGGACGCGGTCTGGAACTGCGAGGGGATCGGGCGCTACGAGAGCCGCGACGCCATCGTCTCGGGCCTGCGCGAAGTCTCCACCAAGCAGCTCTCCTGGGCATTGCACTACTTCACCCAGCCGATCATCGAGATCGCAGACGACGGCCAGACCGCCACCGGCGAGTACTACCTGTGGGAGCTTGCCAAGGCGGTGCAGGAGGACGGAAGCCCGGACCAGGACACCTGGATCGGCGGCTGGTACGAATCCACGTTCCGCAAGGAAGGCGGCGACTGGAAGTTCACTCACATCGAGCTGATCCTGAAGCTGCTCAGCCCCGCCGACGCGGCCACCTGGCAGACGCCGATCCCGCCCTGGAAGGGGTAGCGCGCCGGCGCAACGAAGGGAGCCGGCCGTGAGCATCGAAGAGCGGCTCCAGCGCCTCGAGGACATCGAGGCGATCCAGCAGCTCATCGCCCGCTACGCCAAGGCCGTGGACCACAACGGCGACCCTGCGCTCGTCGCGCCGCTCTTTACCGAAGATGCGGTGTGGCACTGCGAGGGCATCGGCCATTGGGAGACGCGGGCGGGGATCGTCCGCGATATTCGCCCCAACTGCACCACGTTCATGCCCTGGGCCATCCACTACATGACCCAGCCCATCGTCGAGGTTGCGGCGGACGGCTTGAGCGCCACGTCGAACCACTACCTGTGGGAGCTGGGCAAGGTGACGCCGGCGGAAGGCGGCGCGACGAGGGACACCTGGATCGGCGGCTGGTACGATTCGCAGTTGCGCAAGGAGGACGGCGCCTGGAAGTTCGCGCGCATCGACCTTACGCTGAAGCTCTTCAGCCCGGCCGACAGCGCCGCCTGGGAGACCCGGATCGCGCCCTGGGCTCCCGAGTAGAGGGAGGCCGGTTCGCTACTTCGGCGCCATCCGAAGCGCGCCATCGAAGCGGATCACCGAGCCGTTCATGAACGTGTTCTCCGCAAGGTGCACGGCGAGCGCGCCATACTCCTCGGCGCTGCCGAGGCGCCTCGGGTAGACCGTCGTCTCCAGCAGCGATTGCTTCACCGGCTCGGAGAGGCCCGCCATCATCGGCGTGTCCATCAGCCCCGGCGCAATGCAGTTCACGCGGATGCCGTCGCGGGCGAGCTCGCGCGCGAGCGGGATCGTCATCGCCGCGACGCCGCCCTTGGACGCCGCGTAGTCGAGCTGCCCGATCTGGCCTTCGAAGGCAGCGACCGAGGCGGTGGTGACGATGCAGCCGCGCTCGTTGTCGTCGAGCGGGTCCATCGCGGCCATGTCCGCGGCGGCGAGACGGCACGAGTTGATCGTGCCGATCAGATTGACGTGGATCGCGCGGGTGAGCTTTTCGAGCGGGCTCGCATTGCCGTCGCGGCCGACCAGCTTCGCGCCGGGGGCGATGCCGGCGCAGGCGACCATGATGCGCGCAGGCCCGAGGGCGTCCCGCATCGCCGCGACGGCGGCCTCGTGGCTTGCCGGGTCGACCACGTCGCACACGGCGGCCGCGCCGCCGACCTCGGCCGCGACCTTCTGCGCCAGCTCCTCGTTCATGTCGAGGATGCCGACCTTGGCGCCGGCGGCAGCCAGCGCCCGCGCCGTCGCCTCGCCCAGCCCCGATGCGCCGCCGGTCACGATCGCCGTTTGCCCGCTGATGTTCATGTCCAACTCCCTCCGTGATGCGGCCGCCTACATAGCAAACCGGCGGGGCCTGCAAAAGCCGCTCGACGGACCGCCGATTACGGGTCGACCACGGCAGGGCGGGGGCGCGCGAGCAGCGCTTCGCGGCGGGCGATGTAGACGGCGCTGGCCACGATGAAGATCGCGCCGACCCAGGTCCAGACGCCGGGAAACTCGCCGAACGCGAACCAGCCGATGAGCACCGCAAAGGGGAGGCGGGTGAAGTCCAGCGGCACGATCGCCGTCGCCTCCATGATCGAAAGCGCGCGGGCCATGGAGAAGTGCGCGATCGTGAGCACGCAGCCGATGCCGAGAAGCCAGCCGAGCTGCTCCATCGTCGGCATCTCCCACCACCAGAGCGCGGGCCCGAGGGAAATCGGCGTCATGATCAGGTTCATGTAAAAGACGATCGCGAGCGGCGATTCAGCGCGCGCAAGCAGGCGGACCAGCGCCATCGAGGTCGCGAAGAGGAGGGCTGCGAAGATCGCGAGCAGGCCGCCGACGGAGACGGTGTCCGCGCCCGGCTGCAGCACGATCAGCACGCCGGCGAAGCCCACTACGGTGGCGATCCAGCGGCGCGGGCCGACCCGCTCGCCCAGCATCAGGATGGCGACCGGGATCATCCAGAGCGAGACCGTGAAGTTGAGAGTGATGGCTTCAGCGAGCGGCGTGATCTGCAGCGCCGAGTACCAGGCCCACATGGCGAGGAGGCCGACCCCGGCGCGGACCGCGAAGAGGCGGAAGCGGCCCGGGCTGAAAGAGCCGAAGCCGATCCTGAACATGAAGGGCAACAGGATCAGGGTGCCGATGCCGTTGCGGATGAAGGCGATCTGAAACACCGAGACTTCCGCCGAGATGTGGCGGATCGCCGCCGACATGCCGGCGAAGCAGGCGCAGGTGAAGACCATCAGGAGCACGCCTTCCCAGGTGCGGCCGACGGCGGATCCACCCGCCCCATGCGTGGATTGCGTGCTCATGGCGGGCGGCCTGCTCCCCTGCGCCGCCCGCCCGGCGTCCCTCTAGCGAGAGCGTGTCCAAGGGCGCAGGTGGCGGAATCGTTCGCTCACGCCACCATGCCATATCCGCCGGGCGGCCACAGCCCGGCCGGCGCGCAGGTCAGTCTGACCGTCGTGTCGAGCGAACGGTTAGCGTCATCCCGTTGTCTCCCTGCTCGATCAGGGACTCGAAGGGATAGCCCGCCGCCCATGCCGGGGCGTCGATCGTCCAGGACAGGCGCCGGCCATTCTCCGTGGGGGCGGAGGCCACCTGTCCGCTGGCGACCGGCTCATCGGAGTCCATCAGGATGGAAAACCGGCTGACCGTGATCGGTGCCGAGCCGGTGAGCGGCAGGGCCTCGTCCAACGACACGACCATGCGGCTGGAGCCTACATCGTGGCGGTATCGTTCCAGGGCACCATCCGCATCCAGTTCGATCGTGGTGCGGTTGTTGTAGCCCGGCAGCTCCGAGATCAGAGCGACGCCTCTTGTTCGCGCGCCGACGGCGAAGGAGAGACCGGCCGCATCGTCGCTTAAACGTGCCTCACCAGCCGCGAAGAACCACCGCCCGAAGGGCATGATCACGATCTGAATTGCGGCACTGTAGGCTGCCCTGAATCGGTGTTTTCCCTCGGGGTCGTCACCAGCGCGAAAGGAGAAGTCCCGACCGCCGATCGTCACCCTGTTGCGCTCGGTCCGCGCAACATGCTCGCGGTGAAACAGCAAGACCAGGTCATCGGCCGAGTGGCCGGACTGGTCCGTCAGACCGGCGCCAAGTCGTGTCAGCGGCACGCCCTCTGCATCGATCTCGATTTCAACCTCTGCCCCGTCGAGCCCGGTGAGCGACACGCGCACGCCCTGTCCTTCGCCATCCCCGCCGGTGCGTCGATACTCGATCTCCCGGTAGTGGAAGTTGTCGTCTCCTTCAGCGATCACGCGCTCGTCCATGAAGTGATGCTGTCGCTTCTCCCCCGCACGCTCCGTGAAAAAGACCCATACGAGCCGGTACGGATTGACGGGCGAGTCGATGGACATGATCTCGGCGGCTTCGTAGGTCGGATGGCGGGGAAGCCACACGTACCAGTGATGATCGAACGTGTGATGGTGGGTGATCAGAGGGATGGCAGGCGCAGCCAGGCCGCGCATCGGGATCGCGCAAGCCAGACCGGCAAAGACGAGCGCCGCGCCGATCAGCAGCCGCGAGAAGGCAGGAACGGTCATGGCCGGGATACCCTCCAGATTGACTTGAGAGCGCGTGCAGGAGCGTTCCACTCGCCGCCGATTCAGTACTTGTGGCAGCCGAGGCAGGTGAGTTGAGCCGGCGTCTCCGGGTCGTCGAGTTGCTGCTGTGCCATGAGCGCGTACGAGGAGTCCGGCAGCTCGGCGATGATGCGATCCAGATAGACCTGCGCCTCGTCGCGCCTCTCCAACAGCCACAAGGTCGAGGCGAGCGCGCCCAGCAACTCCCCCCGGCTGTGAACCGTGAGAGAGTCGAAAGCCGGCGCGCGGAGTTCGAGAACCTTGGTGTAGTCGCCGAGCACCGTTTCCAGGAGAGTGGTGCGCGTGGGCGCGTGTGCGACGTACGGAGCAGCGGAGAGGTAGACCGCCGCCCGCGGAATGAGCGTCTGCAGGCTGTCCGGCGCGAGGGCTACCGCACGGTCGAATTGGGCGACGCTCTTGTTGTAGAGCGTCATTCCCGCTTCCGTGTCGCCCTGGGCGAAGGCGAAACTGGACTCGTACCACCAGCCCGATGCCTGCCAGACGAGCGCACCCGGATGATCCGGGTCGTCTGCGAGCGTCTCCTCGCACATCGCCATGCCGCGTCGCAGCGCGTCCTGGTTTCCGGCGAAGCCGGCGAAGAAGAGCTCCCGGACCTTCTCGTCGAAGCGTTGCTCCTCCTGCGCCGTGACGGGTGTCGCGAGCATGAGGCCTGCCAGCATCGCGAGCAGGCCGAACACACGACAGCCACGGCGCAGGGATGCGGTTATCGATGTCATGTCGATTCTCCCTTTGGTTCAGGCGCCGGGGCTTTCGCTCTCCAGAATCTCACGCAGATAGGCGACATGATTCTGGAAGGCGCGCCGTCCCGGCGCAGTGATGCGGACCCGCGTTCGCGGCCGCTTGCCCACGAAGTCCTTCACGACGGTCACGTATCCCGACTTCTCCAGCGTCGTCAGGTGCGAGCCGAGGTTGCCGTCGGTGGCGCCCGTGATCGCCTTGAGCCGGACGAACTCCAGCATTTCTCGACGCGGCAAGGCGTTCAGCGCCGACATGATCTTGAGCCGCGTCGACTGGTGGACGACCTCATCGGGTGCGCTCATCAGGCACGCCGCATCCAGACGCCGCCGAGAATGAGTGCGCCGCCGCCTGCGAACGGAACGATCAAGTGCAGGTATTCGGGTGCGGCGACGAAGACGCCGACGGCGAGACCGCCCAATGCACCGCCAATGGTCGCATAGCGCAGGCCGACCCAGCACCCGGCGATGGCGTAGCCTGCCGCGAGCAGCAGGGTGAAGAACATCGTGACGTCGCCACCCTTGATCGGAACGAAGATCATCAGCGTCAGCCCGCTGAATGCCGCCAGGACCGCGGCCGACCCCACATAGCGGAAAAGACGCATACGATCGTCGCGCTCGCCGCAGCGCCGCGCGTGCCGAACGATCAGCCAGGCAGTTCCGACAAAGCCGACGATATCGACGACACCCCAGACGATGCCGGCATTCGCCGGCGAAGCAGCCCCGCCGGCACCTGCAATGATCCACAGCACGCCCCACAGCAGCAGGTAGGGGCTCGCCAGCGCGTAGCCGAACAGCGTCTGGCTGCGGCGTTCCGCCGTCTCGACATCGTGCAGAGCCGACCGGGCATCGTCCTTGCTCACGCTCATGGTTCGCTCCGCTCTTCAGAAGGTGACGTGTGAGAGTATCGGAAGTTTGCTCTGCACTACAGAGTAATCTGCATGCCAAAACGGCTTGATTCACGCCCCCGCCATTCCCACATGAAAAACGTGGGCTTGAGCGGCGGCATGACAGCCGCCGCGATCAATCACTCAGGGGCGGAACCGCCGATACCGGGTAGACGAAGGAGGGCGAGGCGATGGCACGAATGTCACCCTTCAGCAGCCCCCTTCTGCTTGGCTTCGATCGCCTGGAGGATATGCTCGATCGGCTTAGCCGCTCCCAGGCCGAGGGCTATCCCCCCTACAACGTCGTGCATCTGGGAGAAGAGCGGTTGCGCATCAGCCTCGCCGTGGCCGGGTTCGATGAGGACGACCTCGACGTCACGCTGGCGCGCAACGAGCTCCACATCAGGGGCCGCCAGGTCGAGGAGAACGGCGCCGTATACCTGTACCAGGGGATCGCCGCGCGCCAGTTCCACCGCACCTTCCTGCTCGCGGACGGGATCGAGGTCGACGGCGCGCGTCTCGAGAGCGGCTTGCTGCACATCGAGCTCGCCCGCGCCGCCATGCCCGAGATCGTGAAGACGGTTCCGATCTCGGGCGAAGGCGGGGTAGCGGGTGCTTGAGTTGTATGAATGGCGCGGCGGGCGCGGTTGCGGCCCCGTGCCGAGGGTGAAGGAGGAAGGTCATGAATGACGTCGAACGGACGACTGCCGGCGAGCAGGGGGAATACGTCCACTTCCTCACCGGCAACGAAGCCTACATTCGGGAAGTTCTCGTGGATGGCGCCCTCGTCTTCGGCATCCACGCGCCGGACGGCCGCCTCCTCGGCGTCGCGCCGGACCGCGAGATCGCGTTCGCCGCCGCCCGCCAACATCAGCTCGAGCCGCTCAGCGTCCACTGAGCCGGACCACCTGCGCTTGGAGCGTTTCCGTTTTGCACGGAATCGCTCCAGGCATTTCTCGCTCACGGCAGCCGGCCGTCCTGCGACCCCGCGCGGTTGCCGTCGCGCGTCCGTGCATGTCGGACGCGCTCTCGGGCGGGGAAGCGGATTGTTGCCGGAGTCGCGCGTCTGCGATAGGGTGCGAGATGTGCTCCTGGCGCGGAGTCGATGGTCCCGCGCCCCGAGCAACCCCATGATGGAGCAGGAGCCTGGAGTGGGCGACAACGGCAGCATGCAGGTCATACTGGCGGAGCCCCGGGGCTTTTGCGCCGGCGTCGAGCGGGCCATCGAGATCGTCGAGCGCGCCCTCGAGGTCTTCGGGCCGCCGGTCTACGTCCGCCACGAGATCGTGCACAACAAGCGCGTGGTGGACGACCTGCGCAAGAAGGGCGCGGTCTTCGTCGAGGAGATCGACGAGGTGCCCGAAGGCGCCGTCACCATCTTCAGCGCGCACGGCGTCTCCGAGAAGGTGGAGAGCGAGGCCGGGCGCCGGAACCTGCCGGTGATCGACGCGACCTGCCCGCTGGTCGCCAAGGTCCACATCGAGGCGCGGCGCTACGAGCGCGAGGGCCGCGAGATCATCCTCATCGGCCACGACGGGCATCCCGAGGTGGAGGGCACCAGCGGCCGCGTGAAGAACGGCGTCCATATCGTCGCCACGCCGGACGACGTCTCCAGGCTCGAGGTGTCGAACCCCGAGAAGGTCGCCTACGTCACGCAGACCACGCTCAGCGTCGACGACACCCGCGACGTGATCGAGGCGCTGACCTCGCGCTTCCCGAGCATCTCCGGCCCCGACGTGAAGGACATCTGCTACGCGACGCAGAACCGCCAGGCCTCGGTGCGCAAGCTCGCCGAAGAGGTCGAGCTGATCCTCGTGGTGGGCGCGCGCAACAGCTCCAACTCCAACCGGCTGCGGGAGATCGGCGAGGAGATGGGGGTGCCGACCCACCTGATCGACGACGCCCGCGACCTCGACCCCACGTGGTTCGACGGCGTGCGCCGCGTCGGCGTGACCGCCGGCGCTTCGGCGCCGGAGGAGCTGGTGCAGGACCTGGTCGCCCGGCTGCGCGAGATCAACACGGTCGAGCTCCAGATCCAGGACGGGATCAAGGAGCGCGTGCGCTTCAAGCTGCCGGCCGAGCTGGTCGAGGCCAGCGCGCCCGGTGGTTGAGAGTCTGGCCCCGCGGGTGAGAGAGGCATCGTGTCAGTCCCGCTGATCCAAAAGGTGCGCGTCGGCGCCTATATCGTCGGCAAGAAGCTCTCGGGCGAGAAGCGCTATCCCCTGGTGCTGATGCTGGAGCCGCTCTTCCGCTGCAACCTCGCGTGCCCCGGATGCGGGAAGATCGACTACCCGCCGGAGATCCTGAACCAGCGCCTGAGCGTGGCCGAGTGCCTCGAGGCGGTGGACGAGTGCGGCGCGCCGATGGTCTCGATCCCCGGCGGTGAGCCCCTGATCCACCCGGAGATCGGGGAGATCGTCGCCGAAATCATCGCGCGCAAGAAGTTCGTCTATCTCTGCACGAACGCGCTGCTGCTCAAGAAGAAGCTCGATCTCTTCACGCCGACGAAATACCTGACCTTCTCGGTCCATCTCGACGGGCTGGAGGAGGAGCACGACCACGCGGTCGATCAGCCCGGCACGTTCAAGCGCGCGGTAGCGGCGATCAAGGAGGCGCGGAGCCGCGGCTTCCGCGTCAACGTGAACGCCACCGTGTTCGACGGCCACCCGGCGGAGCGGCTCGCCGCGTTCTTCGATTTCGCGACGGACGAGCTGGGCGTCGAGGCGATCACGGTCTCGCCCGGCTACTCCTACGAGCGCGCGCCCGACCAGCAGCACTTCCTCAACCGCACCAAGACCAAGGAGCTGTTCCGCGACATCTTCGCACGCGGCGCGGGCAAGAAGTGGCGCTTCAGCCAGTCGAGCCTCTTCCTGGACTTCCTCGCCGGGAACCAGGATTTTCAGTGCACGCCCTGGGGCAATCCCACCCGCAACGTCTTCGGCTGGCAGAAGCCCTGCTACCTGATCGGCGAGGGTTATACCGATAGCTTCCGCGCGCTCATGGACGAGACGGACTGGGACTCCTACGGCACCGGCCGCTACGAGAAGTGCGCGGACTGCATGGTCCACTGCGGCTACGAGCCGACGGCGGCGGAGCACTCGCTCGCTCGGCCTTGGGCGGCCCTGAAGGTGAAGCTGCGCGGGATCAGGACGACCGGCCCGATGGTGCCGGAGATCGCACTCGGCAACGCCCGCCCGGCCGAGTACATGTTCGACCGACACGTGCAGGAGAAGCTGCGCGAAGTCCGCCTCGCCGAGGAAGCCGCGTCAGAGGCTGAGGAGAAGGGACGCCGCCCGGCGACCAACGCGGCGTAGCCTGTACATCGCCTGCGCTCCGTCGAGCGCGAGCGTCAGCATGTCGATACATTCCCACGGGCGCCTGAGCAGCGCGCCCGCGACCGCGCCGCCGTCGATCCGGCCCTCCTGCGTGATCCCGACCACGGCGGCGCGCGGAAGCGCCCGGTTGCTCGGGTCGCTGATGGCGCGGATCACCACGAAGGGCACGCCTGCCGACGCAGCAGTGCGGGCGACGACGTGGCTCTCCATGTCTGCGGCCTTGGCGCGGGTCTGCGCGAAGAGCGCAAGCTTCTCGTCCGGGCGCACCAGCGGCCGGTCGACGCCGGCAATCGCGCCGCCTTCGACCCGCATTTCCAGCCCCTGGCTCAGCACCTCGCGGACATGCGCATCTACCGCCACGTAGGCTTCGGGCGGCGGAGGTTCCGGCGCCCCCGGCCCCTCGCTCGGCTTGAAGGACGTCATCCGGCTTAGCTGATCGCGCACGCCGCCGCGATCCGGCGTCTCGACCTCGCCTTCGTGGGCGATCACCGTCTCGGGCAGCAGCAGGGCGCCCGGGCCGAGGCGCGGGTCGATCCCGGCGGCGAAGCCGTAGCTCACCAGCAGCGTGGCGCCGCCCGCGATCATGGCCTCGGCAGCCTGTTCGGCGCGTGCGGAATTGGCGGCCGAGACGGCGATCGTGAGACCGTCCTCGGGAAGGGTCGCGGCCTCCGAGGCCAGCCCCGTGATGACGCCGATGCGCGACCGGTCAGCCATGGCGCGCCCGGTCCGCAGCCTTCTGGCTACATGCCGTAGCGCGGGCGGTGATCGTTACCGCCCGTCAGCGCACGGTAACGCGCCAACGCCCAGAGCGGGAAGTAGGCGCTGTAGCCGTGGTAGCGGAGGTAGAAGACGCGCGGGAAGCCGACGGCCGTGAAATCGTCCTCCAGCCACTTCGCCCCCTGCCGCTCCGCATTGCAGAGATAGGCGACGCCGCGCCGCGCCGCGTCGCTCCCGACTTCGCCCACGGCCATCAGGGCGAGCACGGCCCACGCGGTCTGCGACGGAGTCGAGCACACCTCGAAGGAGCGCTCGATGCGCTCGCCATAGTAGCTGTCGCCGGTCTCGCCCCAGCCGCCGTCGGCGCGCTGCCTGGCTTCGAGCCAGGCCACCGCCTTGCGGATGGCGGGCGATGACGGGTCGACGCCTGCGGCGTTCAGCGCGCAGAGCACCGACCAGGTGCCGTAGACGTAGTTGGTTCCCCAGCGGCCGAACCAGGAGCCGTTCTCCTCCTGCTCGGCCAGGAGATAGGCGACGCCCCGCGCGACCGTGTCGTGCTCGCGCGCATAGCCGATCTGGCAGAGGAAGCTCACGCAGCGGGCGCTCACGTCGGCGGTAGCGGGATCGAGGAGCGCGCCGTGATCGGCGAAGGGAATTCGGTTGAGGTAGAAGTGCTCGTTCTCGGCGTCGAAGGCGCCCCAGCCGCCGTTCTCGTTCTGCATGCCGACGATCCAGGCGGCCGCACGGTCGATCGCATCACGGTGCGCTTGCGGATCGGCGCGGTGGAGCGCCATGGCCACGACCGCCGTGTCGTCCACGTCCGGGTAGTGGTCGTTGCGGTACTGAAAGGCCCAGCCCCCCGGCGGCGTATCGGGCCGCTCCACCGCCCAGTCCCCCTCGACATCGAGGATCTGGAGGTCGGCGAGCCAGGGGAGGGAGGTCTCCGCCGCCCGCTGCTCCGCCTCCGTACCGCACTCCATCAGGCTGAGCGCGGCAAGGCCCGTATCCCAGACCGGCGAGACGCAGGGCTGGCAATACTGGCTGCCGTTGACCGGATCGACCAGCAGGAGGTCGAGCGCGCGCCGTGCGGTCTGGCGCGCCGGATGCTCCGCCGGGTAGCCCAGCGTGTCGAAGGCCATGAGCAGGTTGGCCATCGGCGGGAAGATCCCGCCGAGCCCGTCCTCGCCGTTGAGCCGCGTCATGCACCAGTCGAGCGCCTTGTCGATAGAACGCCGTCGCAGCGCGCGCGGCTTCAACCGCTCGCTGAGCGCGATCGCCCGGTCGAGAGTGAGGAAGAACCACTCGGTGGCGGTCTGCCTCGGGAAGTAGTGCCATTCCCGCTCCGCCGGGGTGGTGAACAGCTCCGCGATCCCGACGCCGCGCGGGTTTCTCGCCCGGGGCTTGAGCGCGAGCAGGATCGAGAGCGGCACGATCGTGGTGCGCGACCAGTAGGAGACCTTGCTCAGGTGGAAGGGGAACCAGCGCGGCAGCAGCATGATTTCCACCGGCATCGCCGGCACGGCCCGCCACGGCACCTGGCCGAAGAGCGCGAGGGAGATCCGCGTGAACACGTTGCACCGCGCGGCGCCGCCGGCGGCGAGCACCGCCTTGCGCGCGTGGGCCATGTGCGGCGCGTCCGGGTCGTCGCCGATCAGCTTCAGCGCGTAGTAGGCCTTGACGGTGCAGCTCACGTCGAGCGCGCCGCCGTGGAAGAGCGGCCAGCCGCCGTGCTCGCCCTGCCGGCTGCGGATGTAATTGCCGAGGCGCGCTTCGGTCTCGGGATCGACCTCGTCCAGGAAGTGGTTGAGGAGGATGTACTCGGCCGGAATGGTCGCGTCGGCCTCGAGCTCGAACACCCAGTGGCCGTCGTCGCGCTGGAGCCCGCGCAGGCCGGCAGCCGCGTCGTCGATGACCTCTTCCAGGTCGAGAGCGGGAATGGGGCCGTCTACGGTGCCCGGCGCTTCGCGGACGATGGTCTCACTTCGCCGGTCTGGCCCGGCGCGTGCAACCTCCATGGGCGAGTCAGGCGCGGCGCGGCATCGTGGCCGAGTTGCTGCCGAGGGCAGAGAGCGCTGTGTCGACGATATGGTTCGCGGTCAACCCTGCGTCCTCGTACATGCCGGCGGGCGAGCCGTGCGCCACGAAGCGGTCGGGCAGCAGCATCGGTCTGATCTTGAGGCCGCCGTCGAGGAAGCCCGCCATGGCCAGGAACTGCATGACGTGCGCGCCGAAGCCGCCGATCGAGCCTTCCTCGATGGTGATGACCACCTCGTGCTCCCGCGCGAGCTCGCGGATGAGGTCCTCGTCGAGCGGCTTGGCGAAGCGGGCGTCCGCGACGGTCGTGGACAGCCCCCGCGTCTGCAGTTCGTCCGCCGCGGCGAGCGCCTCCTGCAGCCGGCCGCCGAGGGAGAGGATCGCGATCGCCGTGCCCTCGCGGAGGATCCGCCCCTTGCCGATCTCCAGCATCCTGGGCGTTTCCGGCAGCGGCACGCCGACGCCTTCGCCGCGCGGGTAGCGGAAGGCGCTGGGGCGGTCGTCGATCTTCGCCGCCGTGTGCACCATGTGGACGAGCTCCGCCTCGTCCGCCGCCGCCATGACGACGAAGCCCGGCAGGGTGCTGAGATAGGTGATGTCGAAGCTGCCCGCGTGCGTCGGCCCGTCCGCGCCGACCAGGCCCGCGCGGTCGATGGCGAAGCGGACCGGCAGCTTCTGGATCGCGACGTCATGCACGATCTGGTCGTAGGCGCGCTGGAGGAAGGTCGAGTAGATCGCCGCGAAGGGTTTCAGGCCCTCCGTCGCCATCCCCGCCGCAAAGGTGACGCAGTGCTGCTCGGCGATGCCGACGTCGAAGCAGCGGTCGGGGTGCGCCTTCGCGAACTTGTCGAGGCCCGTGCCGGACGGCATGGCGGCGGTAAGCGCCACGATCTTCTCGTCGCGGTCCGCCTCCTTGATCAGGCTCTGGGCGAACACGTTGGTGTAGCTCGGCGCCTTGGGCGTTCCCTTCTTCTGCTCGCCCGTCACCACGTCGAACTTGCCGAGCGCGTGGCCGCGATCCGGCGCGTTCTCGGCCGGCTCGTAGCCCTTGCCCTTGCTGGTGACGACGTGGAGCAGCACCGGCCCCGGCGTTTCGTCCTTGCGGACGTTGCGGAGCACCGGGACGAGGTGATCGAGGTTATGGCCGTCGATCGGCCCGATATAGAAGAAGCCCAGCTCCTCGAAGAGGGTACCGCCGGTGACCATGCCCCGGGAATATTCCTCGGCCCGCATGGCCGCGTCGCCCATCGCCTTGGGCAGCCGGCGGGCCCACTGCTTGCCGAGCTCGCGCAGGCTGCGGAACTGGTGGCTCGACAGCAGCCGCGAGAGGTAGGCGTTGAGCGCGCCCACCGCCGGAGCGATCGACATCTCGTTGTCGTTGAGGATGACGATGAGCCGCGGCGGCATGGAGCCCGCGTTGTTCATCGCCTCGTAGGCCATGCCGCCGGACATGGCGCCGTCGCCGATGACGCAGATGACGTTGCGCGATTCGCCGGTGAGATCGCTCGCCACCGCCATGCCGAGGCCGGCCGAGATCGAGGTGGACGAGTGCGCCGCGCCGAAGGGGTCGTACTCGCTCTCGGTCCGCTTGGTGAAGCCGTAGAGCCCGCCCGGCTGGCGGATGGTGCGAATCTTGTCGCGCCGGCCGGTGATGATCTTGTGTGGGTAGGACTGGTGGCCCACGTCCCAGATCAGGCGGTCGCGGGGCGTGTCGAACACGTGGTGGAGGGCGACCGTCAGCTCGACCACGCCAAGGCCTGCGCCCAGATGGCCGCCGGTGACCGAGACCGCGTCGACCGTCTCGGCCCGAAGCTCCTCGGCAACCTTCTTCAGTTCCTTGACGGAGAGGTTGCGTAGATCTTCGGGGCTATTCACGCGATCCAGATGCGGCGTCTCCGGCATGGCTCATTCTCCGTGGCGGCTCACCGTTTCGGCCCGTCGCACGACCAGAATCTCACGAGACCAGCATGACAAACGTACTACAAAGGGCATGCGCGTCAAACGACCTCTCATACCCCGCCGTCATGGCTGCGCGCGCGCGAATCGGGCTCGTCTCCGGCGCCATAATTGCACCTTTGGCCCGCCTTGGGGAAGGCAATCCGCCGGAGTATCCTGACGCCTCCGTGCAAGCCCTTGAGTGCGCCTTGAAAATGCGAAATTCCGACAACGATCCACCGGTCATCACGCTGAGCGCAGGCCCGGTCGACGCCTATCCCGTGGTCCTGCGGGCGCTCTCGCGGCCCGTCACGTACGACTTCGATCCCTCCTTCCAGCAGTTCTACGAATCGACCGTTCTCAAGACCGCCGAATCGCTGCGAACCGCGCGTCCGCCGGTGATCCTCCAGGGTGAGCCGGTGCTGGCCCTCGAAGCCGTGCCGAATCTCACGAAAGTAGCCACCCAATCTCAGGCAAAGTAGCCACCGATTCTCACCGAAAGTAGCCACCCAGTCTCACCAAAGTAGCCACCCCTCGGGGCGGCGGGTTTTGGTGCG
>LXNI01000219.1_pt1 | contig 72123 bp, 57 predicted proteins | sample 809091 | NCBI WGS metagenome assembly LXNI01 (sample SAMN04870527, study PRJNA318959) | sponge metagenome | biome: 01000161; feature: marine sponge reef; material: water | host: Sarcotragus foetidus | place: Greece: Milos, Mediterranean Sea | collected 2013-05-29 | depth 5-7 m
TGCCCGGAGTTCGAGCGGATGCTGGTGCGGTCCGGGATCATCTTGATCAAGTACTGGTTCTCGGTGAGCGACGCTGAGCAGGAGCGCCGGTTCCAGAACCGGATCAAGGACCCTGTGAGACGCTGGAAGCTGTCGCCGGTGGACGTTGAGGGGAGGTCCCGGTGGGTGGACTTCTCCAAGGCCAAGGACACCTTGTTCGCCCACACCGACATCAAGCAGGCTCCGTGGTACGTGGTGGACGCCGACTCCAAGAAGGCGGCCAGGCTGAACTGCATCTCGCACCTACTGTCGATGATCCCGTACGAGACGGTCCCCTGGGAGGATGTCGAGTTGCCCGAGCGCCAGTCAGGCGTGGGCTATGTGAGGCCGCCGATCTCAGACCAGACGTTCGTGCCCGAGATCTACTGAGTTCTGGGCCGAGACCGCGCCGACGGGCAAGGCGCGGCTAGACCGCCCAGCCGGGACCCCAGATCACGCTGGCGAGGATCCTGGGCCCGAGGCCAGTTGGGCCCCGAGCCAGCACACCAGGACTGGGCTACGCGACGTTGGTGCGCAGCAGGTCGAGGGTGCGTGACCAGGCCGTGTGCCAGGCCGCCTCGTTGTAGGTGCCGAGCGGGTCCTCCCAGTTGCCGAAGCCGTGACCGGTGCCCTCGTAGCTGTGGAAGACGACGTCCTTGCCCATGTCTCGCAGCTGCTGGGCCAGCGCCTCGCAGGCGTCGGGCGGGAAGAAGTCGTCGCTGCCCGCCATGTGGCCCTCGACCTTGGCGCTGAGGTTGCTCCAGTCGAGCGAGTCGTCGCCGAGCGGTGCGCCGTAGAACGGGGCCGCGGCCGACACCCTGTCGCCGGCGAGGGCGGCGATGCGCAGGGTGAGCAGCCCGCCCATGCAGAAGCCGGTGACACCGACGGTGGACGACGAGCCGGCGTCGTGGCCGAGCAGGTAGTCGATGGCGGCGGACATGTCGCGGGCGGCTCGCTCCGGGGGCAGGCTGGTCATCAGCTCCCCGGCCTTGTCCATCTCGGTGTGAGTGGCCATCTCGCCCTGGTACAGGTCGGGCGCGAGCGCGGTGAAACCCTCCTCGGCGAGCAGGTCGCAGACCCCTTTGATCTGGGGCACCAGCCCCCACCATTCCTGCAGCACGATCACACCGGGGCCGCTGCCGCCGGCCGCAGCGGCGACGTAGCCCCGGGCCGTCGATCCATTGGCGGCGAACTCCACCATGTCACCCATAGGTCGCTTCTCCTTGGTTCGTCGGATCCCGCGGGCCGCAATCCTGCCAGACCCGCTCTTGTGCCGCTAGCTGCCTGATCTCACGTTTGCTGCCGGCTGTGTTGGATGCCGTGTGGCTAAGCGAGAGCGAACAGCCGGTCGCTGCCGTTGCGGCAACCCGCGGGCGGAAGCGGACCGGCCCTCGGGTGGGCCTCGCCTGCAGGGTCGCCTTGATCGGTCTGTCCTGTTACGGCTGACGGCTGCGGGGCCTGTGGCTGCGTGTTGCTCGGTCTTCGCGTCGGGTTGGCGGGGCGCTCACGGACGAGGTTGAGCGCCGCCGGCTGTTCGGGGGCGTGGGCGGGTCCGTAGCGGGGTTGCCCTGGCGGGTGCAGCGTGTGGTTGCCGTCGGGGCGCTTGTTGATGAACCAGCGGTGGTGATGGATCCTGGTGTGGCAGTCCCAGCAGACCGGGACCATGTTCGAGATCTTGGTGGACCCGCCTTCTGACACCGGTTTGATGTGGTGGATCTGGCATAGCGCGGGGTGGGCTGCGCAAGCGAAGCAGCCGCCGTAGCGAGCGATGAGGATCTGGCGCTGGGCCTCGGTGGCGGTGCGCACTGAGTGGGCTCGCCAGATCGGCTTGCCGTCGCGGTCATAGACGACGCCGGTGAGCTTGGCACCGCAGGCGAGTTCCTCCAGCACCGCCGATGGCAGCCGGTCACCGTCGGGGAGTTCCGCTATGAGTTTGCCGGTCTCGTTGTCGACATGGGCCACCACGCAGATGTCGGCGAAGGGCTTGCCGGTGCCCGCAGCTGCGCTGGCATCTGTGAGGGCATCGAGGGCGTCGGCCATGCACTGGTGGAACGTGCGGCGATCTTCGCCTGAGCCGTTGGCGTTCTTCTTGTCGGCGTCATAGAGACGGCCGGCGATCTCTTGTAGGCGGTTGCCGATGCGCTGGCCGGCGACCGCGTCGAATTCGCCGTGAAGGTGCACCATGCCGTCGTCTGCGTTCCATACCCGCACGCTCCTTCGCGCCCGCTGGCGGGCATGCTCAGACGCTCCGCCGTCCTGCTCGCGATCGGCCACCCAGCGGCGGGCTTCTTTGGTGAACTGCTCTGGTCGCATCGATTGGGCCTTGGCCAACAGTTCGCGGTCTGATTCGACATCGGCACCGCTGGTCTTCTCGACGGCTTCGGCGAGGCGCTTGGCGTTGGACACTGACACCCGCCCCGACTCGATCGCGTCACGCGCACCCGCAAGGGTCCGGAGGGTCTCAGCCGTCTTGACCTGGCTGCGGGCCTCCCCACGCGTCAGCCCTGCACTCGACGCCAGCACCTCCGCTCCGCCGTCGCCGTGACGTCTCCTTCCCGCCACGGCGGCCGCGCTCGCGACCTGGAACGCCGAGTTGATACCGGCGATCGACTTGGAGATCCCTAACGATGCAACGAGATCGTCCGTCGTTGCTGTTCCCTCGTTGGCTACGGCCAACATCTCCTTCACAGCGGCCTCGGCCCGTCGGGCGGCTTCGATCAGCATGAACAGAGTATTCCACAGGTGTGTGACAACTGTCAAGCATTGTCATGAAAAATAATGGTTGTTCCTGTTCGACCCTCGCCAGGGCTTGCAGTCCGAAGCAGCGACCTATCCGAGCGCCGGAGTTGGCAGCCTGCCCGTCGGGACGGCGCGCGCTTCGATCCAGTCGGCCAGCTCATCGAGGTTCCTGGCGACGTCCTCGGTTGTGCCGGACAGGTCCAACGCATATGTGTGCAGGACCTTGCCGGCATGGCGAACACGAATCGACGAGACAGCCGCTGTGCCTGATGGCGAAGGTGGAGCGCGCATGCCAGACGACTCTGTGACGGAGCCGTTGCCGCTGCCGTCGCGGTCGTCGGGACCGGGACCAGGCGATGCGGTGGTGGTCGGGTCCCGGTTTGTGCCGGAGTCGTTGGCGCCGGGGCCATCGGGGCGGTTGGCGTTGAGGCAGTAGATGAGCACGCCTTCGGGCAGGTCGAGAGCGGTGGTGTAGGCCAGCAGCTGGTAGTAGTCGGCGTGGCGCCCGCCCGCGGCCTCGTCGGTGAGCTTGTACTTGATGTCGGCGACGAACCTGGGGAAGCCGCCCGATCGGAAGACCAGGTCAGGCTTGATCGTCAAGGTGCGCTCTTCGTCCAGCTTGTCGCGGTGCTGGCTCTTGACTTCGAGGTGCCCTCGGAGCGCTCGCTGAAGCCGCTCGGTGACGAATCGCTCGAACAGCTCGTTCATGTCCAGCATGAACGACGAGGCCTGCGTCCCGCCGACGGCATCCTGAAGCGTCAGGTTCGCCAGCACCAGCCGGGCCAGCCGCAGTGCGGGCTTGTAGTGCTCGTTGAGCCGGGTGTACACGACACGGTCGTCGTCGGTGTGGTGGTGCCTTGCGTCGCCGACGTCCTCGAGGGTCACGAGGTGCTGCATCAGCCGGCGGCGGTCGACCGGCCGCACCCCGGCCACTCGCAGCGACCGGGCGACGGCCGCCTTCAGATAGGAGTTCTCGACGAGGTCGGCGGTGAACTCGGTGAACCTGCAGTGCATCGGGACGACCACGCCGGGCTCGGCGAGCTGTCTGGGGATGTCGACACGACCCCGCATGGCCACCAGCCGGTCGCGCTCCTCCCGATAGGAGCGGTACAGCCCGCGGGCGAGGGTGGTCTCGGTGGTGCGGGCAAAGAACGACACGACGGCGGGCAGCAGATCGTTGATGGTCTCGAAGCGGACGTCCTCATGGCGCCAGTCCTGATCCCGCAGTCCCACTTCGAGCAGCAGGAACAGGTTGCGCAGCGGGATCTTGGGCCGCACCAGCACCTGCAATCCGGCCACATTGATCGACCCGACGTGATTGTGGGCGGACACTTGCCAGTGCCCCGATTGCTCGCCCGGCTCGACCGACAGGTACTGCCCGCCGCCAACCCGGTTCAGCGCGCCAGCCTGCTCGTCGGTCAGCGACAGCACGGCGCGCCCGTACTCTCGCAGTGCGACGCTTCGGTCGGGCTGTGCCGAGTGCTGGCGGCCGAACCGCTCTCCGTCGCCCGAGCCCGTCGATGGTGGCGACGACTTGCAGCCGGCAGTCCTGGCGTGGCCAACGACGGGATCGACCCCTACGGTCACGGACTCGAGTGCTCCCTCACTGAGCGCCATAGGCGCATAACGGGCGCCGACATCGCAAGTGTGTCCGCCAAGTCAGTGTTCTCCTTCCGTTCCGACATCCTCGCCGAAGGGCACCTGCGGACGCAGGCGGGCGATGTGGCCCCCGTGGGGATGCTGTTCACCACGAGCCCGAACTGGGCCGACGCAGGCGGGCGATGTGGTCCTCGATCACGGCGCGGTCGATGTCCATGAGGCCGCAGCCGGGGGCGCTGCAGTGCCAGGCGCCGGCGACGTCGATGTCCTTGCCGGTGGTGAGGATGTCGCCGGGCTTGATGTCGTCCACGTCGATGCCGATGAGCCGGGCCCGGCCCCGGAACTCGGGCACGGCGTCGGTGTGGGCGTCGGCGAGCATCCCCCCGCTGCTTCTACAGGTGCAGTCGGGCCTTGGCCGATGGCATCCGGGGCACGATCTGGGCAGCGGCCCGGTCATCGCATGTTCTCGGGCTGTGTAGAGCTGGGCTCGGCTGCGGCATCTCCATCCGCGGCTGCATGCTCGCCCTCGGAGCCGCGGGTGATCTCCGGGTCGTCGCCGTCATCGCTGGCGACGACATCGGACTCTGCCGCGGGTCCGTTGCGCCTCATCACCGCGTCGAACCGGAATCGCTTGATCTGTTCGGGGTCGCCGAAGAACTGGTCCTCAATGAAGGGCTCGATGTTGTACTCCCAGATGCGCCGCAGCCGCTCACGCTGCGCGTCCAGAGACGAGCCGTACTCCTTCATGAAGTGGCTCGGCCCGAGCAGAAGGTGCGAGCCTCCGATCGCATCCTTCAACTCGCGGTTGACTTCGTTCACCAGACGGCCGACCCAGGCGGGCTCGCCCTTGTGGTCCAGCCAGCGGTCGAGCAGGCCTGCCATCGGACCGTCGTCCGGGAAGAACGGTACGAAGTGGAACCGTCGCCGCAGGGCGGCGTCCACAAGCGCGATCGACCGGTCGGCGGTGTTCATAGTGCCGATGAACCAGAGGTTCTTGGGTAGCGAGAACGGCTCGTCGGGCCGGTACAGCGTCTGCACGCTCTCATCGCGGTACTCAAGCAAGAACAGCAGCTCCCCCAGCACGCGCGGCAGGTTGCCCCGGTTGATCTCGTCGATGACCATCACATGGCGCTGGTCCCGTTCCTCAGAGGCCTGTTCCGCCATTCGGGCCAGAGGTCCGGGCGTCAACTTGAAGCGAATACCTCCGTCGTCGCCGGTCCCGGCAGGCCGGTATCCCTCGAAGAAGTCCTCATAGGACGTGGACGGATGGAACTGCACCAGCGCCCGGCACGACTCCTCCGGTGCCAGCACCTTGGCCAGCGCCCGCGCCAAGTACGTCTTCCCGGTCCCCGGCGGCCCATACAGGATCACCTGCCCCTTGTCCTCGAGCAGTTCGACGATGTCCTCCAAGAACTCAACGTTGACGAGCAACTCATCCGCAAGCTCAGCGAGGTTCGTCGGACCGGGTGCGGGTGGCGGTTCTTGGTCAAGCAACCACCCCAAGAATGTCCCCATCTCAAGCGTGTCGTCACCGAAATCGGGTTCGAGATGCTCGCGGAGACGGTCGTTGGCATCCAACACCCTTTGTCCGTAGCTAGATCCCGTTGGCTTGGGCAGTCCCAACCGGTGCAGCATCGCAGCGCGGCCCCACCTACCTCCCTGCACGCCAATCGCAAGAAAGTCATTGGGATGGCAGATGGCAAGAAGCCGGCTTGTTGTGGAGTGCACCAGGCCCTTTGTTCTCCGGTCGCTTCTGCTGTCGGTGAGTTGGTCATACCTGCGCCATAGTTCGTCTTCGTCCCAGCACAGGTATCGAATGTGATCCAGCATCCTGGAGTACTCGTCGTCATCCAGGTCCCTGATCCATTGCATTGCTCCTTGTGCATGCGGATACACGTATATTCCGGGAGACCAAGTTCCGTGGGACGCAACGGCGGTCAAGTCGTGACGGCTGAGGTTGGCGATGTTCTCGGGCGCGAGCTTCTCGGCCCACTCGGCCCGTACCCGCCGCTGCTCCTCATGAGCGTCGGTGGGATATCCCGACTCGTCGCGGAACTGTGCGACCAGGACGGAGAGGTCTGGGGCTTCATTGTCGGGTTCGTCGCCTCTGCCCGAGCCAGTCTCTTGCCTACGCAGCCAGTACAGGAAGGCCGCGATGGCTTGTGGGTCATCGTCGAGGTGGGAACTGAGATGCTTCCGAAGTCGATCATTCGCGTCCACCATCCGCTGCCCGTATGTCGTGCCGCTGGGCGCGGGAAGGCCAAGCTTGCGCAGCATGTGTGCACGCCCCCATCGGCCTTCATGGTTGGGGACTGGCAGGAACCTGTCCGGGTGACAAATGGCAAGGGTACGACTCACCTGAATGCCCGTGAAGCCCTTGGTGCCTGTGTCGGTATTGGATCCGCCTACCTCGTTGACGAGACGGTTGATCCTGGTCGCAAGTTCATCCTCACCCCAGCAGAGATCGCGGATGCTGTCGAGCAGTCCCGCATACTCCGCGCCGTCGAGATCGAGAATCCATGACTGTCTTCGGTCTTCCCCGCGATCCACGTAATCCCCGTAGTCCACCGCATTGCTTGTGTATGCGAGGAGATCCTCGCGGCTCAAGGACGCAACGTTCGCTGGTGCCAGCTTCTCGGTCCATTCCTTCCGCAGCCGCTCTTGCTCCAAGTGAGCATCAGTCGGGTAACCCGTCTCGGTGCGAAACTGTTCGATGAGAGTGGACAAGTCGGTGTCCGTATCTGTTGGACCGGTCGCATCGTCCACCCGTGCGCCAGGATCGTGACCCGTCTCCAGCAGTTGTCGAAGGCGTCGCGCTGCGTCATCCCCTCGGATCGAGTTGATCGTCGACCGGTAACCGATCGCCCTGACAAGATCCGGCCTCACAGCCGTACGCGGGACTTCGGCGCGTATCCAGTCAACCGACACGGCATGGGGCATATCGGCGGCACCGTGCCGATACCAGTACTCGCTCGTCACTGTTCCCAGCGCAAAACCGGAGTTGTTCCTGCGCGGCATCACAAGCAAGTCGCCGCGGCGGATCTCAGATCGAATCGCCCAAAGCTGATACGCTGCCGAGCGGACCTGTGCGTCGCTGGACTCGGGCCTGTTCCCCTTGACCAACTCGAACATCTCATCGCGGCTGTATACCTCTGACAAGTCGCCACGGTGGCCGAAGCCGACCGCGGCGATTCCGTTCTCGATGAAGGACTGCGCTAGCTCGCCCTTCCTGCCGGCCCTGATCAACCACGCCGACGGTGTCTCAGCCTGCTCGTGGCTTCCCGGACGCTGCTCCGACTCCGGTTGCTGGCCAGCTTCCCCCTCTCTCTTGCCGTGGTCCAAGCCAAGAAGCTCTTCCTCGGTGACTCGCCATCCGAGAGGGGTCAGTTCTCTGAAGCCTGGAGGCAAGTCGTCGCTGGGCTGCCCTCGGCTCGGAGTCCTGATTATCCCCCGGTCCTTGAGATCTTGAGCGGTGCGATCGAGGTCGGATTCAAAGTAGTTGCCCGTACCGCTCGGAAGCGGCTGGGTGCGCTCCTCGTGCGACAGGTCCAGCAGGGCGGCTACTCGCTCTGCGAGGTCGCTTCTGTGGGCCCTGCCGTCCAGGGAGCGCAGCACGAGAACCATTGCCCACCAGTAGCCCTTGAGCCCTCGGGTAGTTCTCAACCGGCGGGCGAGGTCCTCTGGGGTCTCATCCTCGGCTGGATCTGGCTCTGTAGGTGTGTCGGGATCGTCGGTGATGGTCACGTGGCTCCCTTGCGGACTTGGAGTTCGCCGTCACTTGGGGTTCGTTTGTCCCTTGAAGCGTTGTCGAGATCATCTGTGTTGTCCTGACCGGCGCGCTCGTCGGCGGGGTGGTCCCACACCTCCGGGGGTGCGGTGGCCCAGATGGTCACAGAGTAGGTCCAGATCGGACCGCCGACGCCGTCGAGGCCTCCCTGCTGGTAGAGGAGGTAGGAGCAGGTCATGCCGGCGCGGGGGTCGGCAGGATCGTAGGTGCGTTCGACCTCGCACTCGGTGAGATCGTCCCAGGTCGGACCGTCCCCTTCGACCCGCAGGCGCAGGTGCTCGCAATTGTCGGGGTCGCGTTCATAGCCGCCGAGCGTCTCCAGCGCGTGGTCAAGGATCGCGGCGCGGGCCTCCGCGACGCTGCCAACGGTCACGCCAGGATCGTCCATGAGCAGCACGCAGCCGCTCATGCTCCCAAGCCTGACCGTGAGGCCTGTCGGGCGGTTCGATGACACGTCTCCACCGTACGCACGCGGTGTGACATCGAAGGCTCTACTCGGGCCGGGCTCCGGCGACGGCAGGCCCGAGCGGTCGAGCGCAGCTACGCACTACAGTTTCGAGAGCCTTTGGGCAACAAGATCTGGGAACTCTGGCCTACAAGTTCTGGACGACCGACTCACTGGCCCGCAAGCCTCGGACGATGGTGCTGCGCTGGCAACGCTGACGGGATCGTGGCCCCGGCTGCGGGCGACGGCCGAGGGTGGACAATATTGAAAGAAGTCTCATCGTGTTAGCATGACATTGATTGTCCTATAGTCTCAACTCTGAGCCTCGTTGCCGGGCTTGGTCGGCAGCCGATCCGTTTAGCCGCACTGTCGCCCGCACCGCCGCCGGCCCTGAGACGAGGCTCCGATGACGACATCAGCTCCCATTCCCGTCGCCGAGACGGCCCCCCGCATGGTGAACCCGTCCGACACCGCATCTGAGGCGCCGACCGAGCAGGCGCCGGCGCGGGCCAGCGTGGCGACCGCGGCCAGGCCCAGCCTGCGTGCTCAGGCTGCGGAGAATCCGCTGCTGAGCTTCTTCGCTCTCCTCATCGTGGCCCTGCTGGCCGCAGCGGTGGCCAGCCCCCACGTCCGCATCGACGACATCAACGTCCGCATCGACGACACCAACGGGCGCATCGACGAAACCAACGAGCGCATCGACCGCCTTGAGGCCAGGGTCATCGAATTCGAGCGCAGGGTGGATGCCAGATTCGACAAGCTCGAGGCGGCGGTCGAGGAGATCAACCTGAAGCTGACTGCGCTGATAGCCCACCTCAACGCCACCGCCGAGGTGGACAATGCCATAGCGGGCCGGCTCACCGGACCGGACGCCCCCGACGCAGCAGGCACAAGCGACGACGAGCCCATCTGACGATCCGAGCAGTCGATCCAGAGCGAGCCCGGCTGACGATCCAGCGCGGGCAGGGGAGCTGTAGCCGAGGAACTACGGGCCGTTGGGTCGAGGTAGGGGCGGTCACAGCGATGGGCGCCGAGGTTACGCGGTCTTCGAGGTACTGTCGCCGGCGATGAAGGTCGACTCAATCCTCACCGGCTCGATCACCGACGCGGGCCGCGCTGCCGCCGACCTGGAGGCAGCCGGCTACTCGGGTGCTTGGACGGTGGAGGGACCCCACGACCCGTTCCTGCCCCTGGCCGTGGCCGCGGCCAGCACCGACCGGATCGAGCTGGGCACCGCCATCGCGGTGGCCTTCGCCCGCAACCCGATGCTGCTGGCCAACATCGGCTGGGACCTCCAGACCCTGTCACAGGGCCGCTTCGTGCTCGGGCTGGGCAGCCAGATCAAGCCCCACATCACCAAGCGCTTCTCGATGGAGTGGAGCCGGCCGGCCGCAAGGATGCGGGAGATGGTCCAGGCGGTGCGGGCCATATGGGACACCTGGCAGCACGGCACGCCGCTGCAGTTCCGGGGCGAGTTCTACCGGCACACCCTCATGACGCCGATGTTCACCCCCAAGGCGACCGACCTCGGCGACTCTGGCCCGCCGCCGATCTACCTGGCCGGCGTCGGTCCCCTGATGACCGAGGTGGCCGGCGAGGTGTGCGACGGGTTCCTGTGCCATCCGTTCACCACCGAGAGGTACCTCCGGGAGGTGACGCTGCCGGCCCTGGAGCGGGGCCGGGCCTCCGCCGGCATCGCCTCGATGGACGGCTACGAGATCGCGGGGTCGTCGTTCGTCGTCACCGGAGAGGGCGGCGAGGAGATGGAGCGCTCGGCGGCCGCCACCCGCCAGCAGATCGCCTTCTACGGGTCGACGCCCGCCTACCGGCCGGTGCTGGAGATCCACGGCTGGGGCGACCTGCAGGACGATCTCAACACCCTGTCCAAGCGGGGACAGTGGGTGGAGATGGCCGCCCTGATCGACGAAGAGATCCTCAACACGTTCGCGGTGGTGGCCCAGCCTGAGGAGATAGCTCCCGAGCTGGGCCGCCGCTACGGCGACGTCATCAGCCGGACCTCGTTCTATGCACCGGTGCAGGGCGACCCCGACCGCTGGCAGTCGGTGATGGCGGCCATCAAGGCCATCTGAGCCCAGCGCCCCCGGCTGCTCAGGCCGGGGCAGCGACGGCCGCGACCCGGTGGCCAGCACGATCCGGCGCCCCGGCTGCTCAGGCCGGGGCCCTCACGCGGCTAATGGCGCCGATGTGGGCGTAGGTCGTGTTGTCGCGGACGTACTCGGCGGCCGCGTCGCGCTCCGGCCGGTAGTCCCACCCGTACTCGTTGGCGCCGATGGCCGCCCTCACGACGCGGCGGGACCGCTGGGATGCCAGCACCCGCTCGCGGATGGCCGCACTGTCCCAGCGCGCCCGGATCTCCCGGGCGAAGGCGGCGGCCAGCCCGGCGTAGTCGGGGTGGTCGGCCAGGTTGGTCCGCTCCAGCGGGTCGGCTTCCACGTCGTAGAGCAGCGGGGGATCGGAGTCGCAGTGGACGTACTTGTGGCGGCCCCGGCGGATCATGAACAGCGGGTGCGATGTCATGACGGCCATGTACTCGCCGACGGTCTCGTCCACGTCGTCGGCCCCGCCGCTGGCCAGCTCCCAGAGGCTGCGCCCGGAGATGGGTGTCCCGAGATCGGGCCGGCCGCCTCCGTCGGAGGCGATGTCGAGCAGGGTGGGCAGCAGGTCGAGCAGCGAGCAGGCGTTGGGGACGGTCCCGCCCGGCGCGACGCCGGGCCCGGCCATGATCAGCGGCACCCGGGCCGACCGCTCGAAGAAGGACATCTTGAAGAACACCCCCCGGTCGCCCAGCATGTCGCCGTGGTCGCTGGTGACGATGACCACGGTGTCTTCCAGACGTCCGGTCTCGGCCAGAGCGTCGACCAGGCGTCCGAGCCACGAGTCGAAGTAGCTGGTGGCCGCGTAGTACCCGTGGCGGGCATTGAGGCACTGGTCCTCGGTGAATCCGACGGTGTCGGCCTGGATGCCCTGGCGGATGCGCAGAGTGTGGGGGTCGACCGCGTCGTCGTCGATCGGGTCGGGGGGGTCGATGTCGTCGGGGTCGTAGAGGTTCCACCACTCCGGGCGGGCCTCGTAGGGGTCGTGGGGATGGGTGAACGACGCCACCAGGAAGAACGGCCGCTCGTCGGTCTGCGGGCGGGCCAGGTCGTAGAGGCGGCGCACCGCCGCGAACCCGACCTCGTCGTCGAAGTCGATCTGGAAGTTGGCCAAGACCGGTCCGGCCCCCGTCACCGTGTCCATGTTGTTGAACCACTTGCTGAGGCGCTCGCCGGCCGCGTCCCAGTTGGCGGCCCAGGCGAAACCGGACGGGTAGACGTCGGTGGTGAGGCGCTCCTCGAAGCCGTGGAGCTGGTCGGGCCCGACGAAGTGCATCTTGCCCGACAGCGTCGTCCGGTAGCCGGCCAGACGCAGGTAGTGGGCCAGGGTGGGGATCGATGCTGTGAACTCGGCGCCGTTGTCGAAGGCCCCGATCTCGGACGCGAGGCGACCTGCCATCATCGAGAACCGCGACGGCGCGCACAGCGGCGAGCTGCAGTAGGCGGCGTCGAAGCGGACGCCCCGCTCGGCCAGTGCGTCCATCGCGGGAGTGCGCACCAGAGGATGCCCGTAGGCGCCGGTGAAGTGCGGGGCCAGCTGGTCGGCCATGACTACCAGGATGTTGGGTCTGCGCATGCCCGGACGTTAGCGCTGCCATCGAGCGGCGCCGGGCAACCCGCACATACTCTTCGAGGGATGCAGCCGGACAACGACGCTTCGCCCGGATCGGTGGCGGGATTGTTGCTGGCCCACGGTGCCGGCGGCGGCGCCGACCAGCACACGCTGGTCGCCCTGGACGACTCGCTCGACGTGCCGGTGCGCCGGATCGAGTTCACCTACCGGCGCGAGGGGAGGCGGTTCCCGGACCGGGCCCCCAAGCTGATCCCGCAGGTGCGAGCTGAGGCCGAAGCGTTCGCGGCCGAAGTCGGCACGGCCACAGACCGGCTGGTGCTGGGAGGGCGCTCGATGGGGGGACGCATGTGCTCGATGGCGGTGGCCGAGGGACTGCCGGCGGCCGGGTTGGTGCTCCTCAGCTACCCGCTGCACCCTCCGGGCAAGCCCGACAAGCTGAGGGTCGACCACTTCGGCAGCATCGATGTGCCCGTGCTGTTCGTGGGCGGCGACCGGGATCCCTTCGGAACGCCCGAGGAGTTCGCGGCCCACCTCGGCGCCATCGCAGGCGATGTGACCGTCCACTGGCTCGAGCGCCAGAACCACAACCCCAAACCGTCGGCGGATGCCGAGACAGTGGCTACGGTCGCCAAGTTCATCGTCGCCCTCTAGATCCGGGTACGAGCCACCGGAACAACCTGCAAGATTCCACCCCACAGGTGGAAACTGACAGAAGTTCGTCCACGAGACGGCTGAGGTGCTCTGGTGGCCCCGATGTCGGCGAGACGGCTGGGGCGCTCATTCGTCAGGTGGGCCCGGCAGTAGCCTCGGAACCATGCTGGAGCGGACAGCCGGGCTCGAACACGAGCTCAGAGACGTGGAGATCCGGCTCGGCGACCCCGCGGTGCAGTCCGACCAGCGCCAGCTGGCCGAACTGGGTCGCCGTCACAAGCAGCTGAGCGAGATCGTGGCTGCGGGCCGGCGGCTGCAAGCCGCGGTCGACGACCTCGACGAGGCCCGCCGGATGCACTCCGCGGCCGACGCCTCGGAGAGGGCCGAGCTGCGCGAGATGATCGACGAGCTCGAGGCCATCGTGGACACGGCAACCGACGAGCTGCGGGTGCTGCTGCTCCCACCCGATCCCAACGAGGGCCGCAACGTCATCGTCGAGATCAGGGGCGCGGCCGGCGGCGAGGAGGCCAACCTCTTCGCCCGCGACCTGTTCGACATGTATCAAGCCTTCGCCCGCAGGCAGCGCTGGAAGATCGAGCCGCTGGCCGCCTCGCCGTCGGACTTGGGCGGCTTCACCGAGGTGAGCGGACTCATGGCCGGCGACCGGGTGTGGACCCGCATGAAGCACGAGGCCGGCACCCACCGGGTTCAGCGGGTGCCGGTCACCGAGTCGCAGGGCCGGGTCCACACCTCCTCGGCCACGGTGTCGGTACTGCCCGAAGCCAAGGAGGTGGACGTCCAGATCGCGGATTCCGACCTGCAGATCGACGTCTACCGCTCGTCGGGCCCCGGCGGCCAGTCGGTCAACACCACCGACTCGGCGGTGCGGGTGACGCACGTGCCTACCGGCATTGTGGTGTCGATGCAGGACGAGAAGAGCCAACTGCAGAACAAGCAGAAGGCGCTGCGGGTGCTGCGGTCCAGGCTGCTGCAGGCCGAGCAGGAACGGGCGTCTGCCGAACAGTCGGCGATGCGGCGAGGGCAGGTGGGCGGCGGCGACCGGTCCGAGAAGATCCGCACCTACAACGTGCGCGAGAACCGGGTCACCGACCACCGCATCGGGCTCACCCTCTACAAACTGGATCGGGTGCTGGCCGGCGAGCTCGACGACCTGAGCGACGCGCTCGTACAGGACGAGCAGCGCACGCTGCTGGCCGGCGACGACGCTTGAGGACGCGGCGCGTGCCTTCGGCCAGCACCCGATCCGGGGCCGGATCTGCCGGGTCCGAGGCCGGCCCACGAGCCCAGGCCGAAGCACGGGCCAAGGCGGACGCGCGGACGAAGATGGCAGCCCCGGCCAAGGTGGATGCACAGGGGCCCGACAGCGGCGCGGCCGAGACCGTTGTGTGGCGGGACCTTCAAGCGGAGGCCCGGAGCCGCCTGGCGTCAGCCGCGGCAGTGGACACGCCGGAGGTGGACGCCCGCCGGATCGTGGAGACGGCCTCGGGAGTGCCGCCCGCCGAGTTCGTGAGCGTGCTCGACGAGCCGGTCGCGACGTTGGCTGCGGCCCGGTTCTATTCGATGCTGGAGCGGCGAAGCCGGGGCGAGCCTCTACAGTACGTGGTGGGCTCATGGGGCTTCCGGACTCTGGACTTGATGGTCGACCACCGGGTGCTGATACCCCGGCCCGAGACCGAGGTCGTGGCCGGCTGGGCTGTGGACGAGGTGGCGAGCCGCTCGGTCGCGGCGGGCCGTGGCCGCGAGGTGATCGTGGCCGACCTGGGGACCGGGTCGGGCGCCATCGCGTTGTCGGTGGCGGTCGAGTGCCCGCAGGCCCGGGTGTTCGCCACAGACGTGTCGGCCGAGGCTCTGGCGGTGGCCGGCGCGAACCTCGCGGGCGTCGGCCGGGCCGCGACCCGGGTGAGCCTGCACTCCGGCGACTGGTTCGAGGCTCTGCCCGATGCCCTGCGAGGATCGGTCGACGTGGTGGTGTCGAACCCGCCCTACATCGGCACCGCCGAGGAGTTGCCGCCGGTGGTGGCCGACTGGGAGCCGCCGGTGGCGCTGTGGTCCGGACCTGCCGGCCACGAAGCGGTCGAGCAGGTGATCGGCGGTGTCTCGCAGTGGCTCAGGCGGGGCGGATCCCTGGTGTTGGAGACAGCCTCGCACCGGGCTCAGCAGACTGCGCAGATGGTGGCGAAGGCCGGCTTCGTGGACATCCGTGTGGAGTTCGACCTGGCCGGTCTGGAGCGGATCGTGATCGGGCGCCTGCCGTGAGCGGCGCGCTGGTGATGCGCACCGATTCGGCACCGGCACGGTCCCGCGCCATCGCGGCGGCCACCGAGGCACTACAGCGAGGCGAGTGCGTCGGCGTGCCGACCGACACCGTCTACGGGCTGGCCGCCAGCGCCGACGCCCCCGACGCCATCGAGCAACTGTTCGAACTCAAGCAGCGTCCCCCTGATCGCAGCATCGCAGTACTCGTCGCGGACCTCGACACCGCCGCGACCCTCGTGGACCTCACCCCGCAGGCGCGCCGAGCGGCGCAGCACTTCTGGCCGGGACCGCTGACCATCGTTGCCACCCGTCGACCCGGCACACCCTCCCACCTCGGCACCGGCGCCACCATCGGCGTGCGGCTGCCCGACGACGCGATCATGCGGGCGATCGCCGCGCCTGGCCCGCTGGCCGTGACCAGCGCCAACCTCCACGGCGAGCCCACACCCGCCACCGCTGCGGGTGTGGCTGATCTGTTCCCCACCCTGGGCCTCGTAATCGACGGAGGCCCGCGCCCTGGCGCCTCGTCCACAGTGGTGGACATGACGGGTGCCGAACCCGCCGTACTGCGCGAAGGCCCGATCACCCTCGCCGCCATCAAGGAGGCGCTGTGACCGATTACGTCGCGGTCATCGAGCAGACGGGCAACGGCTACGGCGCTTACGTCCCCGACCTGCCTGGCTGTGTCGCAGCCGGTGACACCCGCGAGGAGACCGAGGCACTGATCCGAGAGGCCGTCGGCGTCCATCTTGAGATGCTCCGCGACAGTGGCGATCCGATCCCAACACCCACTTCCGTCGCCTGCCTCGTGTCTGCCTGAGTCGAGCGCGGTCATTGAGTCGGCGCGGATCCCGGCGGCGCGGCCGTACGCTCCACCGCGCCGGCGTAGGCAACGCTGACTCGTACATCGATCTCACTCGGCTCGGTCTCCAACAGGTCCGCGATCACGGTTCTGGCGGCATCCTCCACGTCCTCTAGGGACAGCGCCTGGCTGACTCCGAGCATCGTGTCGGGCAGACCGGAGATGATCTCAATGGCCCACCAGTCGCCCGACTTCGTGGCGACGGCATGGTAGGTGGTCGTCATCGCGCCTCCTCCTCTGCGAGGTTCTCAAGGTGCTCTGTGAGCTTGACGATGATCGCGCTGGCTGTCCACTCGTTGATCTCTGCGTGGCGTGGGATCGGGAACCTGAACCCTGCGCATTCCCATATCTCGTGGTTGCCTTGGCGAATCGGCCTGGCAGTGTGCCCGAAGTTCCTGGCTAGTCGTCGGATCTGCTGCTCCAATTTCTTCCTCTTGGGCATGGCAACAGCCTCTTCTCAGAGAAGGCAAGGGGTATAGGTGAATATTATGAAATATAACTATATGAGAGAATAGTATTGGCAGTGATCAGCATCCGCTACAGCCTGAAGTCCTAGGATGGTGGGCGTGCGGATCGCGGTGGGGGCCGACCATGCCGGCTACGAACTCAAGCAGGACCTGGCCGAGCATCTGCGGGCGGCGGGCCACGAAGTGACCGACTGCGGCACGCGCTCCGCTGACCGGGTCGACTATCCAGACTTCGGCGCGGCGGTAGGCCGGACGGTGGCCGGCGGCGACGCCGACCTCGGCCTGTGCGTGTGCGGCAGCGGCAACGGGATCGCCATGGCCGCCAACAAGATCGCGGGCGTGCGGGCCGCGGTGGCCTACGACGTGACCTCGGCCCGCCTCGCCCGGGCTCACAACGACGCCAATGTGCTGTGCATCGGAGAGCGGCTCACCGGCGCCGAGGTGGCCCGGGAGGCGCTCGACGCCTGGCTGAGCGCCTCCTTCGACGGCGGCCGCCACGAGGGGCGGGTCGCCAAGCTCGACGCCCTATCCGGACGGGACTGATCACCGCACGGCGGCGCCGCTTGCGCCTCGTGCTTCGCTACTGTTCGACGGAGCACCGACGCCGCGGCGTCCCTGCCAACTCGAATCGAGGAACCCCATGCCCTGGCCCACCGTCGACGAGGCCGTGTTCGACCTGATCAATCAGGAGATCCGCCGCCAGAACACCACCATCCAGCTCATCGCCTCGGAGAACTTCGCCAGCCCGGCGGTGATGGCCGCCACCGGCTCGGTGTTCACCAACAAGTACAGCGAGGGCTACCCGGGCCGGCGGTACTACGGCGGCAACATGGTGGCCGACGAGGTCGAGGACCTGGCCCGCCGCCGAGCCTGCGAGCTGTTCGGAGCCGACCACGCCAACGTGCAGCCCCACGCCGGCGCCATCGCCAACATGGGCGCCTACCACGCTGTGATCGAGCCGGGCGACACCGTGCTGGGCATGAGCCTCGACCACGGCGGGCATCTCACCCACGGTTCGCCGGTCAACTTCTCGGGCCTGCAGTACCGGTTCGTTTCCTACGGGGTGACCGCCAGCGACGAGCGGATCGACATGGACCAGCTGCGCGACCTGGCTCTGGCCGAGCGGCCCAAGCTGATCGTGGCTGGGGCTACCGCCTACCCGCGGTTCATCCAGCCCGAGCCGCTGCGGGAGATAGCCGACGAGTCGGGGGCGCTGCTGATGTTCGACGCGGCCCACATAGCGGGGCTGATCGCGGGCGGCGTGCACCCCAACCCGACCCAGTTCGCCGACATCGTGACGTTCACCACTCACAAGACCCTGCGGGGGCCCCGGGGCGGCGCCATCATCTGCCGGTCCGACTATGCGAAGGCGGTCGACAAGGCGATGTTCCCCGGCATCCAGGGCGGCCCGCTCGACCACGCGGTGGCGGCCAAGGCAGTGGCCTTCGCGGAGGCGTCCACTCCGGAGTTCGCCGACTATGCGGCCCGCATCGTGGAGAACTCCAGAGCACTGGCCGCCGCGCTGGCCGGGCACGGTTTCCGGCTGGTCTCCGGCGGCACCGACAACCACCTGATGCTGGTGGACCTGCGAACCTTCGACCCGGACCTCACCGGCAAGGAGGCCCAGGCCACCCTCGACGCGTCCGGGATCAGCCTCAACAAGAACACGGTGCCCGACGACCCCCGCTCGCCCTTCGTCACCTCAGGGGTGCGCATCGGCACGCCCGCGGTGACCACCCAGGGCATGGACACCGACGACATGGCCACCATCGCCGATCTCATATCCAGGGCCCTGCGCAACCGCTCGGACGACGCCGCGGTGGCCGCGGTGCGAGCCGACGCGGCGGCGCTGTGCGCGGCCAAGCCGCCCTACCCGGGGTTGGACACCGAGGACTAGGGGCCGAACGGGTCGCCGGCTAGGGGCCTGCGGTGCCGTCGGCTCTGTCCCGCGCCATCGTCGGCGGGGTGGCCGCCGTCGCGACCTTCCTGCTGGTTCCGCTCACAGCGCGGGTCGCGGTCCGCTTGGGCGCCAGCCGGGAACCCGACGCCCACCACATCCACGACACCCCCACCCCCGCGGCCGGCGGTCTGGCCATGCTCGTCGGAGTCATGGTCGCGGTGGCGGTCGCACCGGCGGCGGGGGGCTTCTCCGGGACGTTCGACACGCCGGGAGAGATCCTGGGCGGGGTGGCCGCAGTCGCGATGGTTCTCGCGGTCGGCTTCTACGACGACATCAGAGACCTGTCGCCGCCCGCCAAGGCTGCCGGCGTTGCCGCGGCGGGGGTCGTGCTCCACCTGTCAGGAGTCTCGATTGCCGTCTTCCGTGTGCCGTTCTGGGACTTGGTGTTCCTCTCGGACGAGTGGTCGGCGGTCATAACCGTGCTGTGGGTGTTGGGCATGGCCAACGCGGTGAACCTCATCGACGGCCTCGACGGCCTCGCCGCCGGCATCGTGGCCATCGCCTCGGGAGCGTTCCTTCTCTACGCGCTGCGCCTCGCCGACCAGGGCGTGATCGACGGTGCCAACCCGGGCGCGCTCTGGGCGGTGGTTGCGCTGGGGGTCTGCGTCGGGTTCCTTCCCCACAACCTGCACCCGGCCCGCGTCTTCATGGGCGACGGCGGGGCGCTGCTGCTGGGAGCGCTGATGGCGGCCGCGACCATCAGCGTGGGGGGCCGTTCGACGGTGGAGTTCAGCGGTCAGGCCTTCTTCTTCTACGCGCCGCTGGCCATTCCCCTCGTGATCCTGGGCGTGCCGGTGGTGGACACCCTCTTCGCCATCGTGCGCCGCACGGTGGGAGGGCGAGGCTTCTCGGTGGCCGACCGCGAGCACCTGCACCACCGTCTCATGCGCCTCGGCCACGGGCATCGCCGGGCCGTGCTCGTCCTGTGGCTGTGGACCGCGCTGCTGTCGGCCTTCGTGCTGTTCCCCACCTACACCGGCCGCGGCGACGCCGTCGTGCCGGTCGGGATCGCCGCGCTGGCGCTGGTGCTGTTCACGATCTTCCACCCCCGGTTCGGACACGACACCCTGGAGGTGGACGAGGAGGAACTCGACCGCCTCAAGAAGCTCTGAGCTAACCCTCGGCGTCCTCGGGGTTGACGTCTTCGGGGTTGATGTCCTCCAGCTCCTGGCCCACGGTCTCGGGATACTTGAAGATGACCAGGGCGGCCACGATCAAGGGACCGACCGCGAGCAGGGCCAGCGCTGGTCCGAGCCGCCCGTCGAGTGCATCCGACAGCCCTCCGGCGACGATCAGGCCCAGCGCGCTGCCGACCACCCCCACCATCACGATCACGCCGTTGGAGCGTCCTCGCCGGTGGGTGCCGAACAGCTCGGGCCCGTAGACGGCCAGCGCGGGCACCGCGACCGCCCCGACCACACCGCCGGCCAGGGTCAGCAGCCAGAGGGCGGTGCCGTCGGTGAAGAAGGCCCATGCGATGAACAACGCTCCCAGCGCCAGCCCGGCCGCGCCGGTGGGTCGGCGGCCCCGGCGATCGGCCAGGTACCCGCCCACGAAGACCCCGATGCCGATCGGGGTGTTGGTGAAGTAGGTGAACAGCGTTATGGCCGTCGCCGAGAACTCCCGCTCGTCCTTCAGGAAGTCGTTGCGCAACCCGGAGGCCGGCGCCGCGAACATCGCTATCAGGAACGCGGAGGCAGCCAGCAGCACCAGCCTCCGGCGCCGGCGGGCCGCCACTTCCGGATCGGCGTCGCGGTCGACCATGCCACCGCCGTGGGAAGCCCGTCCGGTTGCCGCGGTCTCGAAGCGCCGGCTCTCCGGCAGTCGACGGCCCACCCAGACGACGACGGTCACGCCGGCCAGCGGCACTACATACACCAAGCGCCAGGCCGCGATGTGCAGATCGGCCAGCGGCAGCACCGCGAAGGCCATGCCCGAGCCCAGCGCGGCGCACAGCACCAGCACCGACATGGCCCAGGCGCGGGACCGGGCCGGCATCTCCTCGGCGGCGAGGATCACGATCAGGATGCCGAGAGCGGTTGAGAGTCCCCGAGCAACGAGCTGGGTGCCGCCCAGGAACCACAATCCCGGCGCGAGAGCGCCGATCGCGGTGATCAGGCAGCTTCCCAAGCCGGTTGCCAGCAGGAGGCGCTTGCGTCCGTGCCGGTCGGCAAGGGCCGCGGTGACCAGGGCGATCAGCACCCCGGCGCGGACCAAGCCCATCAGGACGCCCTGGGCGGTGTTGCCCCGATCGAACTCGTCAGCTGCGAAGGTGAGGGTGGCCGTGAGGACGGATCCCAGGTAGCCGTCCACGACCTGGATCGTGCACAGCAGGCCGAGCACGGTGGCGGCTCGAGCGCTCAGCCGGTCCGGGGGCGCCCACCAGTAGCCGTAGGCGTCCCGGCGCCTCCTCAGCGCGCTCCGTACCGGGAAGTGGAACAGCCAGGCCCATACCGGAACGGCGAGGCGGTACGAGGTGGTCTCGGTCAGCTGCCACGCCTCGCCGGTGGCAGCGTCGCCGGGCCCGGCCCTCTCCATCGACAGCGTGCGCTCGTAGTCGCGGAAGGGTCCTTCCTCCGCCCCGAACTGGTCCTCGCCGACGGCTCGCTCGGCCACGATGTCGCGCCGGGGCTCCTGCCGCACGGCCCGCTCGCGCTCCATGTCGGCCGCGCTGCCCTGCCGCACCACCCGCAATACGGTCATGGCGCGCCTTCGGAGGGGTGGCGGCGGCTCCGGGCGCATGACCGTCCGTGCCTGCCCGTTGTCAATAGGCTTGGGAGGTGGCGATCGAGCGAATAGTCGTGCGCGCCGGCCGGCCGCTGGAGGGCACGGTGACCGTGGCCGGCGCCAAGAACTCGGTGCTCAAGCTCATGGCGGCCACGCTGCTGGCCGAGGGCTCCTACCGGCTCGACAACGTGCCCCGCATCGTCGACGTCGACCTCATGGCCGAACTGCTGAGGGCCGTCGGCTGCGCGGTCGAGTGGGACCGGGTGCAGCCGTCGCTGCTCCACATCGACGTGCCCGCGGAGATCAGCCCGGTGGCCCCCTACGACATCGTCGAGAGGTTCCGGGCCTCTGTCGTGGTCCTCGGCCCGATGCTGGCCCGCTGCGGCGAGGCCAAGGTGGCCCTGCCCGGGGGCGACGACTTCGGTCCCCGGCCCGTGGACATGCACGTGCAGGGCCTGGTGGAGATGGGCGCGGCCGTCGACGTGGTGCACGGCTACATCGAGGCGTCGGCCGCCGAACTGCTGGGCGGCCGCGTGCTGCTGGAGTTCCCCAGCGTGGGCGCAACCGAGAACCTGCTGATGGCCGCGGTGGCGGCCAAGGGCTCCACGGTGATCGACAATGCCGCCCGCGAGCCCGAGATCGCCGACCTGTGCGAGTTCCTGGGCCGGATGGGGGCCAAGATCCAGGGTGTCGGCTCGGCCACGCTGATCGTGGAGGGCACCGGATCTACGGCGCCCCTTCAGCCCGCGGACCACGCCGTCGTCGCTGACCGCATCGTGGCCGCTACCCACCTGGCCGCGCTCGGCGTCGCGTCGGGCGAGGTGTTCGTAGCCGGTGCTCGCCACGACCACATGGAGCTGCTCTGCCAGAAGCTGACCGAGATGGGGATGGTGATAACGCCCGACGACGGCGGCATCCGGGCGATCGCGCCCCGCCGACTCGACTCGGTCGACTGCTCCACGCTGCCCTATCCGGGTGTGGCCACCGACTACCTGCCGTTCCTGGTGGCGATGCTGGCCACCGCCTCGGGCGTCGGGATCGTCACCGAGAACCTGTTCCCCGGCCGGTTCCGCTACGTGGACGAGCTGCGCCGCATGGGCGCCGACATCCGCACCGACTCCCACCATGCCGTGGTGCGCGGCGTGGAGCGGCTCTCGGGGGCCCCGGTGAGAGCCCACGACATACGGGCCGGCGCGGCGCTCGCGGTCGCCGGGCTGGGGGCGGAGGGCACCACGGTGGTGAGCGAAGCGCATCATGTGGCTCGCGGCTATGAGGACCTGGCCGGCGATCTGGCGTCGCTCGGCGCTGACGTGCGAGCCGAGTAGACGAACTCGACCCTCCATTCACTCATCGTCACCTGCGCCGGCCTGTGACTGCCTGACGGCCCGCCGCTTGGCGTTCCAGACGATGCCGGCGAACAGCAGTACCGGCCCGGCCACCAGCAGCGCCTCGTCCCATCCACCCTGATGCGCCAGCACCGCCAGGCCCATCCCGCGAGCCTACGAGGCCGCCGGAGGTCACAGCGGGGCGTGGCCGAGGGCCCCAGGGACGGTGGGGGTCGGAGTTGGGGCCGGGCGCTGCGAGACTGGGCCTGTGCGGGCCGAAGTGGAGAAGATCATCAAGATCATCCGGCCGGCCATCCAGGCCGACGAGGGAGACATCGATCTCGTCGAAGTCGACGAGTCGACCGGTGTCGTCACCGTCGAGCTCCACGGCGCCTGCGTCACCTGCCCAGCGTCCACCCAGACCCTCAAGGCGGGCATCGAGCGGATCATGCGCGACCGGGTACCGGGCGTGACCGAGGTGGTGGAGGTCAACGCCCTCGGCATGAGCGAGACGTTCGTCTCGCTCTGACACCGCGAGCCGGCTCAGAGGCCGGCGCGGCGGCATGGGCCTTGCAGATGGGCAGAGGCATTCACGAGCGCGACGCTGGTGTCCGTGCCGGTCTGTGCGGCTACGGTGCCGAGCCGTGAGCGAGACGCCCGAGGTGGTGGGGCCGCCCCCTGAGCGCGGCTGCTACCGGCATCCCGACCGCCGCGGCGGTGTGAGCTGCCAGCGCTGCGACCGCCCGATCTGCCCCAGCTGCATGCACCAGGCGTCGGTCGGGTTCCACTGTCCGGAATGCTCCGCCCCGCGCGGCGCCCCACCGGTGACGGTCCCACCGATGATGGTGGCGCGCTCGTCGCGGCCGCTGGTCACTCAAGTGCTGCTGGGCCTGAACGCGCTGGCCTACCTGTACTCGATCGTCCTGAGCGGCTCGGCTCGGGGCATCACCCGCCTCGACCAGGGCCTGCTCGTCGACGGAGGGCTGTTCGCCCGGGCCCGGCTCTTCGACGGCGGTGCCGTCAGCCTGATCGGAGTGGACACCGGGGAGTACTACCGGCTGGTCACCGCGGCGTTCCTGCACGACGGGATCTTCCACCTGGCGTTCAACATGTACATCCTGTGGATTCTCGGGCACATGCTCGAGCCGGGCTTCGGGAAGGCCCGCTACCTGTCGCTCTATGTGGTGTCGATGCTCGGTGGATCGTTCGGCGTGCTGCTGGTGTCGCCGAACTCGCCGACAGTGGGCGCGTCGGGAGCGGTGTTCGGCCTGATGGGGGCCACGGTGCTGATGCATCGCGCCGTTGGCGGCAGCATCTGGCGCTCGCCGCTGGCCCCGCTGCTGATGATCAACGTCGTCTTCACCCTGCTGATCCCGCGGGTGTCGATAGGCGGCCACTTCGGCGGACTCATCGCGGGCGCGTTCATGGGTGCGGTGATGCTGCGATTCGAGCGCCGCAACGCTCCCGGGTGGGTGACGGTGGCCCTGGGCGGCATGCTGTCGGCGCTTCTGGTGCTCGGATCGGTCCTCGCCCTGCCGCTGCGGGACTTGATCTCCGAGGTAGTGGACCTGGTCGCCTAGCCCGGGTGCGGGTCGCCGCCGGGTGACGGTTTGGCGCCCGCGTAGGATGACGGGGTGGATGAGCCGTCCGCGACGCCGGAGACCTATCTCGACCACGCCGCGTCCACGCCGCTGAGGCCCGCGGCCCGTCTGGCTTGGCTGGCCGCCGCCGAGAAGCATCACGCCAACCCGACCGGATCCCATCGGGCCGCCAGGGAGGCTCGCCGAGCGCTGGACGAGGCTCGCAGCCGGGTGGCGTCCGCCCTCGGTGCCGACCCCGGCGAGATCGTGTTCACCTCGGGAGGCAGCGAGGCCGACAACATGGCGGTGCGGGGCGCTCTCGGGCTCCGGGGCTGCGGGGCGGCTGCCGTGACCACCGAGGCCGAGCACCACGCGGTGCACGACCCGGTCGAGCGCGCCGGGGGAGTCTTCGTCGGCGTGGACGAGCGGGGCATCATCGACCTGGAGGCCCTGGCCGACGTGCTGGGTGCCCGCAACGGCGACGTCGCGGTGGTCTCGGTGATCGCCGTCAACAACGAGACCGGCTCGATCACGCCCTTGCCCGAAGTGGCCCGGGTGGTGCGCGGCCTCGCTCCGGGAGCGCTGCTGCACACCGACGCCGTCCAGGCCGTGAACTGGATCGATGTGGCCTCCGAGACCGCCGGCTACGACCTCGTGTCGGTCACCGGGCACAAGGTGGGCTCGCCGGTGGGGACCGGGGTGCTGGTGGTGCGCGACGGTGTGGAGCTCGACCCGCTGATCGTCGGGGGCGGTCAGGAGCGTGGCCGGCGGGCCGGCACGCCCGACGTGGCCGGAGCGGTGTCGTTCGCGGCCGCGCTGGCCGAGACCTCCGAGCAGCGCGACGGCAGCGTCGAGCGGCTCCGCGTCCTGCGAGACGCGCTGATCGACGGCTTGATGGACCGGCTCGGCGACCGCGTGGAGGTATCGGCGACTCGAACCAACGGCGATCGCAGCCACATCGCGGCCGGCATCGCCAACGTGTGCATCACCGGGGTGCAGAGCGAGGCACTGCTGTTCCTGATGGACACGGCCGGGGTGCGGGCCTCGGCCGCCTCTTCGTGTTCCAGCGGTGCCCAGGACCCGTCCCATGTGCTGGCCGCCATGGGAGTGCCCCGCGAGGCGGCGCTGGGGTCTCTGCGGCTGTCGCTCGGGCACACCAGCGTTGCCGCCGACGTTGAGCGGGCCGTCGAGGTCATCTCGGCGTCGGTCGAGCGACTCGACCGCTTCGGGGGAGGCTGACGTGGCCGGGTCATCGCGACGCCTCCGCCGCCAGCGGGTGCTGGTGGCCATGTCGGGCGGGGTCGACTCCTCGGTGGCGGCGGCTCTCCTTCTCGAGGCCGGCTACGACGTGGCCGGGGTCACCATGAAGCTGTGGGGCGGTCCCAGCGACACCGGCTGCTGCTCGGTGTCCGACGTCGACGATGCCCGCTGGGTGGCCGACCAGCTAGGCGTCGAGCACCACGTGTTCAACTTCGGCGACGACTTCGAGCGCCACGTCGTGGAGCCGTACGTGGCCGATCACGCCATGGGCCGCACCCCGAATCCGTGTGTGGAGTGCAACCGCCATATCAAGTTCCGCCGGCTGCTGCGCCGGGCCGACGCGCTCGGGTTCGAGCTGGTGGCCACCGGCCACCACGCCCGCATCGCCGACACGGCCGGTGGCCCCCGGATCGCCCGCGGCGTCGACGCCGCCAAGGACCAGTCCTACGTGTTGCACATGCTCGACGCCCCGGTGCTGGACCGGCTGCTGCTGCCGGTGGGGGAGATGACCAAGGACGAGGTGCGCCGCCAGGCCGAGGCCCGGGGACTGGTCAACGCGTCCAAGCCCGACAGCCAGGACGTCTGCTTCATCACCTCGTCGGCCGGTCGCCCGAAGTTCCTCGGTGAGCGGATCCCGATGCGCTCGGGGCGGGTGGTCGACACCGCGGGCCAGCAGGTCGGCGCCGTCGAGGCGCTCGAGTTGGTGACAGTCGGCCAGCGCCGGGGACTCGGAGCGGTCGGAGACGGGTCGCCCCGCTACGTGCTGGACGTGGACGCCGGTTCGGCGACCGTCACCGTGGGGGACCGAGCCGCCCTCGACTGCCCGGTCACGCCCCTGGAGGACTGGCGCTGGATGGACGGGCCGGTGGAGGGTCCGGTGGGGGTGCAGACCTCGGCCCATGGCGTCGCAACTACGGCCATGATCGGCATCGACGGCGTCGCAGTGCACTGGGCCGAACCCCGCCGGGCGGTGGCACCGGGCCAGAGCGTCGTCGCCTACCGGGAGGACATCGTCGTCGGCGGCGGCACCGCCGGCCGACCAGCCCCTCTGCCGGTCCCGTAGCCGTTCCCTTAGACGCGTCGTCAGGCGATCTTGATGCCGCGGCGCTCGGCGGTGGCAAGCGCCGCGGCGGGCCTGCTCGGGGAGACCAGGAGCGCGGTGAGCGAGCGCTCCTCGCTGCGATTGCGGCCGGTTCTCACGCCGGCGTTCACGGGCTCGGTGAGACGCAGCTCCAGGGCCATGCCGAATGCTTGGGCGGTGAGGTCGGTCGCGGTGGTATCGGCGCGCGCCGGGCCGATGGAGGCGACGCTCCGGCGTCCCAACGGCAGCGGCTCGGCCACGGCCAGATGGTCGTGAACCACCAGTCCGTTGGGCACGAACACCAGCCAACGCAGGGCCAACCGGAACAGAGAGTGCGCCGCCAACGCGGCCGCGGGCAGCCCGACCGCGGCAGCCACTATCCCCGCCGCCCAGCCCTGGTCGGCCAGCAGCAGGGGTCCGGCGGCCACACCGGCCACCGAGATCGCCCACAGGGGCGCCACCAGCGCGCCGATGACCGGTGCGGGCGGGCGCAGCAAGAAGCGGCGCTCGTCGCCGTAGCTGGACGCGTCCACCTGGGCCTCTGCGTAGGCCGGCTGCGCCACCACCATCGCGCCAATCAGCCCTGCGGCGAGTCCGACGACGACGGCGGGTTCGTACGACGGGGCGAACGCCACCAGCAGGACCCCGGCGGGCACGCCAATGCGGACCACGGTCAGCGCCCGAGGTCCCGGCAAGACAATCGCTGCCAGCACCAGGACGTAGGCGAGCCACATCGCCACGATCACCGTCGCGTGGGCTGCGCCGCCGTCGGGGCGCAGCGCGGGATGGATCAGGTCGCCGACCAACGCGGCCACGCCGACCGCCAGCCAGGCCGCGACCGCGCCGGCTCGCACCGTCAGCGCGGTCCGGGCCCGTGTTCTCTCGGCGGTTCGCGCCTCGCCTCGCACGGCCGAAGTATGGCACCGGACGGGTGCTGTGGAGGCCGCAGGCCTGTCACCGCGGAGATGTAGTCTCCCGACAATGGCCGACGCCGACACGCCCGCTGCAACCCCAGCCGTCGAGAACAACGGGCCGGACGCGTCGAGCGCTTCTGCGGGTGCCTCCGCCGTCGACGGCGCCGGACCCGACGACTCGGACCGTTCGGCGTCGACCGGATCTGCGGCCCGGGTCCGGGAGCTGCAGGCGTCGCTCAACCATCACTCGGCGCGGTACTACGCCGGCAAGCCGGAGATCCCTGACGGTGACTTCGACGCCTTGCTGGCTGAGCTGAGGGCACTGGAGGAACGTCATCCCGAACTGGTTCACCCCGATTCACCCACCCGGCGGGTGGGGGCCCCGCCCGACACCGCCTTCGCGCCGGTGAACCACGAGCCCCCGATGATGTCGTTGCACAACGCTCTCGACTTGGGCGAGTTGCGGGCCTGGAACGAGCGGGTGCGTCGAGCCCTGGCCGGTGTGGCCACCAGCGCCCACGCTGAGCCGCTGTTCACGTCGGAGGAGACGCAGGCCGTCGACACCGCGGTTGCGGCCGTGGGCGCCTACGCGGTCGAGTTGAAGTTCGACGGGCTGGCCATATCGATTCGTTACGAGGACGGCGTGCTCGTGCGAGCAGCCACCCGGGGCGACGGCCGCACCGGCGAGGACGTCACCCACTCCGTGCGCACCATCGCCGACATCCCGATCCGCCTCCAGGGAGACGCTCCGGCCGTGCTGGAGGTGCGGGGCGAGGTGATCCTGCGCCTGTCCACCTTCGAGGCGCTCAACCACCGCCAGGCCGAGCGGGGCGAGAAGGCCTATGTGAACCCCCGCAACGCGGCGGCGGGCTCCCTGCGCCAGAAGGACGCCAGGGTGACGGCTGAGCGGGGCCTGTCCTTCTGGTGCTACCAGCTCGGCCATGCCCCGGGCGCCCCGGCCTTCAGCTCCCACATGCAGACGCTTCAGTGGTTGGCGTCGCTGGGCCTGCCCGTCAACGAGCACTCGGTGTGCCTGGAGGATCTGGCTGCGGTGGAGGCCCACGTCACCGACTTCGAGCGCCGCCGCCACGACTTCGACTACGAGTTCGACGGCCTGGTGGTGAAGGTCGACGATCTCGGCCTTCAGGCCGGCCTGGGAGTGGACGCCAAGGCGCCCCGCTGGGCGATCGCCTACAAGTTCCCGCCCGAGGAGCGCACCACCAAACTGCTCGACATCGAGGTGTCCATCGGCCCGTCCGGTCAGGCCACCCCGTTCGCCCGGCTGGAGCCCGTGTTCGTGGGCGGCGTGACGGTGGCGACCGCGACGCTGCACAACGAGGACCAGGTGGCGGCCAAGGATGTCCGGCCCGGCGACACCGTCATCGTGCGACGGGCCGGCGAGGTCATCCCCGAGGTCGTCGGGCCGGTGCTCTCGGAGCGCCCGGCCCGGTCCGAGCCGTGGTCCTTCCCCCGCCACTGCCCGGTGTGCGGAGAGGCGTTGCAGCGGGCCGAGGGCATGTCGGCCACGCAGTGCGTCAACTACCAGTGCCCCCGCCAGCAGCGGGGCCGGATCGAGCACTTCGTCGGCCGGGCTGCCATGGACATCGAGTTCCTGGGCGAGCGCAACATCGACCGGTTCGTCGGCGAGGGGCTGCTCAGCGATGTGGTCGGGCTGTACTGGCTCGACTTCGAACGCATCGAGCAGATGGAGGGCTTCGGCCCGGTCTCGGTGAACAACCTGCGCCGGTCCATCGAGAAGAGCAAGGAGCAGCCGCTGTCGAGGCTGCTGTTCGCGCTGAGCATCCCCGAGATCGGCCAGGTCAATGCCAGGGTGCTGGCCGCGGCATTCGGTGACATAGACGCCATCCTGGCCGCTGGCGAGGAGGCCCTGGCCGAGGTGGAGGGTTTCGGGCCGATCATCGCGAAGTCGGTGCGGGCCTGGTTCGACGACGCGCACAACCGTGAGCTCGTCGCGGGGCTGCGGGCGGCCGGGCTGCGCATGGAGGTCGACGAGCCCGGCGGTGCGGAAGCCGGCGAGGCGCTGCCCCAGACTCTGGCCGGCATGTCGGTCGTGGTCAGCGGCACGCTGGAGGGCTTCAGCCGCGACGGGGCCAAGCAGGCCGTCGTGGCCAGGGGCGGGTCGTCGCCGGGCTCGGTGTCGGGTCGCACCACCGCTCTAGTGGTGGGCGCAGCCCCCGGTGCCTCCAAGGTGCGCAAGGCCGAGTCCTCCGGCGTCCCCGTGATCGACGAGGCCGCCTTTCGAGCGCTGCTGGAGACCGGCCGACTCCCCTAGGCGCGGGGCCCGCTGGCCTCCGCCACCGTGTCGCATGGGCGATGTAGGTTCAGGCCCGTGACTCCGTCGGGCCCATCCTCGACGCCGCGCCGCGGCAGAGGCGCCCGCCAACCAGACACGGACGCTGGTCATGTCGCCCTAGCTGAGGAGCGCACATCATCCGAACCCGAGCAGCTCACACGTCGCTCGGACACCGAGCGACGGAAGGTGAAGCTGGCACCGAGAACCAACGGCCGCCAGTCGCGGCTGTTCGATCCTCCCGCCGCCTCCTCACCCCAGCGCAACGGCGAACATCTGCCGACCAAACCTACTGATCCGGACTTGGCTGATGACAACTTTCGGGCTCGGGCGGTGCGGCAGGGACGCAAGGCCCAAGAGTTGGCCTGGGTCGTGCTGGCCGAGAGCGGATTCTGTGACATCCAGGAGAGGGTCTCGCTCGACGGCGGCGTCGAGGTCAACTACTCGGCGCTGGACCAGCGGGGCCACCGATGGCTGTTCGACGTGTCGGGGGCCTTCAGCGTCACGCAACGTCCCGGGCTTCGTCGAACGGACACGCTGTGGAAATCAATCGGGAGAGCGGCCGTCCTGCACTCGCGGTCTGTTAGGGAGCCGCTGGTGCTTCTGACCACCGACCGCCCGGCCCCGAACAGCGCCGGGCAGAGTGCCCTCGATGCCGTCACCGGCGCGGGCAAGCCAATCCGCGCCGTGATCGAGATGGGAGATCCCGAGGACTTGGAGCGCCTCGGCCGCCTCGCCAGCGGCGACGTGTGAGACGACGACCAGAACGCTCAGCGAAACGTCTCTGATGGGCCTACAGGTCGCCGCTGGCCAACTCGGCGAGATGCTCGAGATCCTCGGGCGAGAGCATGCCGATGACAGCGCGGATCGGCTTGTCGGGTCCGGTCAGTGCCTTCAGGGCTCGATGTCCTGAACTGTTCGCAGCGGGTCGGTCGGTGGTAAGGAGCACCAGCGGCGCGCCAGGATCATGGGAGTGCAGCACCGCCGCCTTGCCGAGTGCCTTCCAGAGAGTGTCTGTACGTCGCAGCCCGGGACGCTGTGTGACGCTGAAAGCGCCTGACACGTCGAAGCGCCAAAGACCGCCCTTCTGGTCGCGGGCCTCGAAACTGACCTCGACACCGCAGGCCGAGCGACGCTTATCGCGAATCTCGCTGAAGCCACGCTGCAACAGGACGGCCTCAGCCATCTCCAGGGCCTTGCGGCCCTCCTGCCCTGTCCTCGCCTGGAGGTCACCCGTGCCGTCGGGCTCTTCGCTGCCGGCTGTGGGAGGGCTGCCACTCTGCGACTCGGGAACGTCGTCTGCCTCGATCGGCCTTCGCATCTGTCGGTTGCGCTTGGCCTTGGGCGGGACTGTCACCGGCCAGTCGAGCACGTCGGACCGCTCCGACAGCCGCTGCCGCTCCTCGGTGATGCGTTGCTCGGCCAGGGCGAGGTACGAGGCGTCTGTGTCGAAGCCCACATAGTGCCGGCCGGTGCGCACCGCCGCGACCGCGGTCGTTCCCGCTCCCATGAAGGGGTCGAGTATCAACTCGCCGCGGTAGGTGTAGAGCTCGATCAGCCGCTGGGGCAGCTCCACCGGGAAGGGCGCGGGATGCCCGACCCGTTTCGCCAGCGCAGGGGGTATCTCCCATACGTCGGTGGTCGCCTCCATGAACTCATCGACGGGCGCGGTGCCTTCCGAGGGCAGACGCTCCCGGTGCCGCTCGGCTGCCGTCAGCGCGCGATCGAAGCGCCCCTTGGACGCGATCACCACCCGCTCGGTGACGTCTCGCAGCACCGGATTGCCGGGCCGCTGGAAGCTGCCCCAGGCGCAATTCCCGGCTGCGCCCCGTCCCTTGCGCCAGATCACCTCGCCGCGCAGCAGCAGGCGCAACCGGTTCTGGAGTATGTCGATTACGTCGGCGGACAGGGACCGGTATGGGCGGCGTCCCAGGTTGGCGACGTTCACGGCGATTCGGCCGCCGGGTTCCAGTTTGCGGACGCATTGCTCGAACACGTCTTCGAGCATCTGGAGGTAGTCGACGTAGCTGCCGGGCACGTGCCCATGCCCGACGGCCTGCTCGTACTCCTTGCCCGCAAAGTAGGGCGGGGAGGTGACTACGAGAGCCACCGAGTTGTCCTTCACCTCCCCGCAGCCGTCCATGTCCCGAGCGTCGCCTGGCCAGAGCAGGTCGACGGCCGCGGGCGGTTCGATCCCGTCGTCGCTGCTGATCTCCGGCGCCGGGAAGCGGTCGTAGAACGCCGAGGAGTCGTGGCCCTCCCGCCGGCCCACACCGAAGGCGGAAGTGAAGGTGCTCCGCCGGGTCCGATCAGACGCCGCCACAGCGAACCCTGGTCTTTCTGGATCCTGAACGACGAAACGTCGCCGACGCATCTCGGGCCGAACTCACGCACCGAAGCTACATCGCTCATGTGACAAGAGGGCGGAGTCTCGACCTCTCGCGGGTGACGTTGCTACAGGCTCGTGTCGGCCGACCCTGTGATCGATCGGCGTCCACATGGCCGGCGGAAATACCCGTCGAGAGCCTCCACAGCGCCGCATCCGAAATGGACGGCCGCTCCTACACGTCCCACTACGAGCGGCAACGCCTGATCGACACCAAGTCGTGAAGCGCCCTCAAGTGGAACCTGTCGCGTGGCAGCGGCGCCATTCCCGCTCACCGTCGCTGCGCTCACTGGCCGCTCGGGCCACGGCATCGCGCCGTCTGGGCCGCGTTGTCCGGCCTATTCGCTCAGGCCTCTTAGGAGACCTCGAAGCACCAGCGGACGGTGTCGGACTCCTCGGGGCGGGCGATGAGCACGAATCTCGCTATCACGCAGTTCGTGTCCGGCGACAGGGCCTCGATGAGGCGGCCCTCGCCGGGCGCGAACTCGAAGCGGTTGAGGCCCTCCATGTGGTCGACCTCGGTGGTCACGTCGACGCCCTCGGTGGCGTTGTCGCTGGGGAGGATCACCATCGAGGAGAGCCGGTAGCGGGCGTCGAGTACCACTCCGACCCTCTGCTGCTGGAGCACCTCGTCGCCGGGGTTGGGGATCACCCGGTCGACCGCAGGCCCCGCGGTGACGGCACGGTCGGAGTCCTCGTCCCCCGAGCCGACCAGCGCGGCCACGACGAAGCCCGCTATCCCCAACAACGCGAGCGCGACGATTCCCACCCGGATCCGCATCGGGCTGCGCAGGCGCGGCGGTGAGGAGTCGGGCCCCTGCCCGTTCGTAGCCATCTCGCAGCGCACAGTACCGGACGCCGGCCAGACCCTTGCGGCGACCCGCCTGCTCCTACTCGCGCGCGTCCCATGGCGGTACCGTGGCGATGATGGTCTCCCCGGCAGAATCGTTGCGAGCCTTCGGCGACCGCTACCGGTTGCTGGAGTTCGTGGGGGAGGGCTCGAGCGCCCGGGCCTACCTGGCCGAGGATCTCACGCTGCACCGGCGTGTCGCCCTCAAGATCCTGAAGGTGGAGATCGCCGATGACACCAGCTTCCGGGACCGCTTCGCGGCCGAGATGAGGCCGACATCGCTGTTGAACCATCCCCGGGTCCTGCCCGTGTACGACTGGGGCCTGGACCCTCAGCCCTACTCCGTCACCGAGTATCTGACCGGCGGCAGCCTGGCCATGCTGCTGAGCGCAGGGCACCGGCTGACGCCGTCGCAGGCGCTGGCGATGGGATTGGAGGCGGCCCGGGCCCTGGTGAACATCCACGCCGGTGGCCGGGCCCACCTGGGTCTCGGGGCGTCGGCAATCCTGTTCGACTCAGGTGCCCGCCCCTACATCTCCGACCTCGGACTGTCCGCGGCGCTCGCGCCGTCCGCCACCGGCGACGATGAGACTCCAGAGGATCTCGACGCTGATGCTCCAGGGGATCCCGAGGATGCCTCGTCAGGTGCCGGTGAGACGCTCGCCGACGGCCCGGCAGAGACCGGCAGCGAACCGGCGACCGAGCCGGAGGCGGGCTCGCACGAACAAGAAGTGGTCACCCGGAGCTACTCACCGCTGGAGCAGACCCAGGATGTGCATGACTTGGCGCTGCTCCTCTGCGAGGCCGTGACCGGATCCAGGGACCTGACCTCCGATGACGGCGACGACGCCTCCCCGGCCTCCCTGAGCGCGCTCGGCCCGCTGCAGGCGGTGCTGGCGCGGGCCGCCGCGGCTGAACCCGCCGAGCGGCTGAGCGCGGCAGACCTGGCCGAGGAGTTGCTGAGAGTGGCGAACCTCCTCCCGCGGCCCGATCCGATTCCCCTTCCATCCCAGTACAGCCCACCGGTCGCTTCGCCCGCAGCGTCCTACGACCAGACTGAGGACTTCGCGCGGGTCGGCCCCTCGGTGTCGGAGCGTTCGGCGGTACCGCTCGACGACGCTCCCCGCCGGCGCTGGCCGGGAATCGCCCTGGCGGCGATCCTGGTGCTGGGCGGGGCTGCAGCCGGGGTCTGGGCCATGTTCCTGAGAGGCGTCGACAACCCCGACGTGCCCGAGCTGGAAGGCCGGACGCTTGCCGACGCGACATCCGTCGCGGTCGATCGAGGCTGGGAGGTCAACGAGATACTGGTGCGCGAGCCCGGCACCGGCCGCGGCCGGGTGGTGCGCACCGAGCCTCCCGCGGGTGTCTCCCTGGTCGAGGGGGCCACGCTGGACCTGTTCGTGTCGCTGGGCAAGCCGCTGATACCGGTGTCGGACCTGCGCTTCCTCTACGGCATGACGGTGCAGGACGCCACCGACGAACTCGAGGACCTGGGTCTGGACCCGTCCACCGAGATGCTCGTCAACGATGCTGTCGTACCGCCCGGCCTGGTGGTCGGGCTCGACGTGGAGGAGGGCGTATACGAACTGGAGGTGGGCGCCGAGGTGGACCTACGGGTGTCGGACGGTCCCTCCGAGGCCGGGTAACCCTCCGGCTATATTGCCTGAGTGTCCGGTCGAATCAGCCGAGACGAGGCCGCCCACGTAGCCCGGCTGGCCCGGCTGCGCTTCAGCGACGGCGAACTCGACGAACTCGCCGCGCAGCTGTCGGCCGTGCTCGACCACGCGGCCGACGTGGAGGCGCTGGACGTCTCCGGCATCGAGTCCACGTCTCATCCCCAGCCGCTCACCGACGTGACCAGAGCCGATGAGGTGCGGCCGTCGCTGGCGCGCGACGAGGTCCTCGCCCAGGCGCCGTCGGTGGCCGAGGGTCAGTTCCGGGTGCCGCCGATTCTGGGTGAGGCGCCGTGACTCGACGAGGGTGGCTCAAGTGGCCGGCGATCGGGGAGGAAGCGCCGTGACTGCGTTGAGCGTCGCCGCGGCGGTGGCGGCAGGGGAGCGCACCGCTCGCTCCGTGACGGAGGATTACCTGGCCCGCATAGGCGAGGGCGACGGCGAGATAGGCGCCTTCAACCTGGTGCTGGCCGAGGAGGCTCGCGCCGACGCCGACCGCGTTGATGCCGCGCTGGGCCGGGGCGAGCCGGTGGGGCCCCTGGCGGGGGTGCCGGTGGCCCTCAAGGACAACCTCTGCACCCGGGGCATCCCCACCACCTGCTCGTCGCGGATGCTCGAGGGCTGGCGGCCGCCGTACAGCGCCACCGTCGTCGAGCGCCTGAGGGCCGCGGGCGCGGTGATCGTCGGCAAGACCAACCTCGACGAGTTCGCCATGGGCTCCTCCACCGAGAACTCCGCATTCGGCCCGACCCGCAACCCCCACGACACCAGACGGGCGCCCGGAGGTTCCAGCGGCGGCTCGGCGGCGGCCGTGGCGGCCGACTTCGCCGCGCTGGCCCTCGGGTCCGACACCGGGGGCTCCATCCGCCAGCCGGCTGCGCTGTGCGGCGTGGTGGGGATGAAGCCCACCTATGGGCGGGTGTCGCGCTACGGCCTGATCGCCTTCGCGTCCTCGCTCGACCAGGTCGGCCCGTTCGGAGCCACCGTGGCCGACGCGGCCGCCTGCTACCAGGTCATCGCCGGCCACGACCCTCGGGACTCGACCTCGCTCGACCAGCCGCAGGAGCCGGTGGAGGCGGCGCTCACCGACGGGGTCAAGGGACTGAGGGTCGGGGTGGTCGCCGAGCTCTGCGGCGGCGGCCGGCGGTCGGGGACCGGCCGCACCGGCTCGGACGGACCCGCGGGCGGAGTGGAGGGAGTGGCCGACGACGTGCTTTCGCGGGTGCAGGACGCCGCCGCGGCCCTGGAGCAGGCCGGCGCCGATGTGAGGACGGTGTCGGTGCCATCCGCGGTGCTGGGCCTGTCGGCGTACTACCTGATCACGTCGGCCGAGGCCTCCAGCAACCTGGCCCGCTACGACGGCGTGCGCTACGGCCTCAGGGTCGACGCGGCCAACGCCGCCGAGATGAACGTCGCCAGCCGCACGGCCGGCTTCGGAGCGGAGGTCAAGCGCAGGATCATGCTCGGCACCTACGCCCTGTCCGCCGGCTACTACGACGCCTTCTACGGCAAGGCGCTGAGAGTGCGCACCCTCATGCTGCAGGAGTTCGCCGCCGTCTACGAGGACGTCGACGTCCTGCTGTGCCCGACCGCGCCGACCACCGCGTTCGAGCTGGGAGCCAAGACCGCCGACCCGCTGCTGATGTACCTCAACGACGTGTGCACCATCCCGTCCAACCTCACCGGCCACCCGGCGATCTCGGTGCCGTTCGGCCGGGGCGACGACGGTCTTCCCGTCGGCGTGCAGGTCATGGGCCCGGCCCTGTCGGAGCGGCTCATCCTCGGGGTCGCGGCCGCGCTGGAGCGGGCCGCGCCCGGCGACGGGGGAGCGCCGTGAGCGGGGCCGCCACCGGGCGCGAGACGGCCCTCGACGACGGCTGGGAGCTCGTGGTCGGTCTCGAGGTCCACGTCGAGTTGAGCACGGCCACCAAGCTGTTCTGCGGCTGCGCCAACCGCTTCGGCGACGAGCCCAACACCAACGTGTGCCCGGTGTGTCTGGGCCTGCCCGGCTCGCTTCCGGTGGTCAACGCGGCTGCGGTGGACTTCGCCATGCGCCTGGGCCGGGCCCTCGGATGCGAGGTGCGTCCAGCGGTGTTCGCCCGCAAGAACTACTTCTACCCCGACATGCCCAAGGACTACCAGATATCCCAGTACGACCAGCCCACCAACATCGACGGGCGCCTCGAGCTTGCCGGCGGCCAGGTGGTGGGCATCGAGCGGGCCCACATCGAGGAGGACACCGGCAAGACCACCCATGTGGGCGGCGGCGGGCGGATCCACGACGCCGACTACGCGCTGGTGGACTACAACCGGGCCGGCGTGCCGCTGGTGGAGATCGTGAGCCGACCCGACATCCGCACCGCCGAGCAGGCCCGGGCCTTCGTGCGGGAGCTGAGGGCCATCCTGCTGTCCATCGGCGTGTCCGACGCCCGGATGGAGGAGGGCTCCATGCGGGTGGACGCCAACGTGTCGGTGCGCCCCGCCGGCTCCGACGAGCTGCGCACCCGCTGCGAGATCAAGAACCTGAGCTCGCTGCGCTCACTCGGTCGGGCCATCACCTTCGAGGCTCGCCGCCACGTTGACCTGTGGTCGAGCGGGGAGCGGCCCCGCCAGGAGACCCGCCACTGGGACGAAGCGGGCGGTCGCACCACGCCGGGCCGCTCCAAGGAGGACGCCGAGGACTACCGCTACTTCCAGGATCCCGACCTGGTGCCGCTGGCCCCGTCGGCCGAGCAGGTCGAGGCCATCGACGCCGCGCTGCCCGCACTGCCGGCCGCCCGCCGGGCCGGACTCGTCGCCGTGGGTGCCGGGGCCGTATCGGTCGAGGAGTCGGCCCTGCTGGTGGAGCGTGACCAGGACGACCTGGTCCGGGCCGCGGTCGAAGCCGGGGCCGACCCGGGCCTGACCGCGACCAGGGTGTGCAACGACCTCGCTGTCGACGACTGGTCCAAGGTGACGCCGGGCGGCCTTGCCGCCCTGATCGCCATGGAGACCTCCGGACAGCTCACCGCCACCCAGGCCAAGCAGGTGCTGGCCGAGATGGTGAAGGCGGGCGACGATCCGGCCTCCATCGCAGGGAGCCGCGGCTTCCAGGCCATGGCCGGCGACGACCTGGCCGCGACCGTCGACCAGGTGATCGCGGGCAGTCCCGGCGAATGGCAGCGGTTCTGCTCGGGTGACGACGCCGACCGCAAGAAGCTGTCCGGATTCTTCATCGGCCAGGTGATGCGGGCCACCCGGGGCCGAGCCGATGGCGCCGCCGTCAACCGCCTGCTGGCCGAGAGGGCCCAGTCTCTGTAGAGCGAGCCTCGCCGACGGGTCGAACGCTCAGCGGTCGGCGCCGGTGATCTGCCAGGCCGGGCTGGCGAAGCGCCACAGCATGAGGGCCAGCCGGGTCCCCATCCAGGCGTGCAGGGCGGCCCACAGCCAGCCGATGCCGGCCCCGACGGCGACAACAGCCAATCCGCCTCCCACCAGCACCACACCGGCCCCGACCATGGACACGGCCAGGAATCGCAGGTCGCCGGCCCCGATCAGCACACCGTCGAGAGCGAACACCACCCCCGCGGCCGGTTGGGAGAAGCCGACGTGCAGCAGCAGGAACGCGGCCAGCGCGACCACTGCGGCATCCTCGGTGAACACGTGGGGCAGCACACCGGACAGGGCCAGCACCACCACTCCGGTCATAACGCCGGAGGCCAGACCCCAGCCGATCATGCGCCGTCCCAGCGCCCGGGCCCGGTCAGGCAGGCCGGCCCCGAGGGCCAGGCCGATGAGAGCCTGCCCCGCGATGGCCACCGCGTCGAGCACCAGAGCGAGGACCGTCCACACCTCGAACACGATCTGGTGCGCGGCCAGGTCGTCGGTGCCGATGCGGGCCGCGACGGCCACCGTGATCGTCAGGCTGGCCCGCAGCGCCGAGGTCCGGATCAGCAGGTCCCAGCCGGCGATGGCCAGGCGCCGGATCACGGCCGGGTCCGGTCGCAGGCCCACGCCGTGGCGGGCGACGGCCTGCCTGGTCCACCAGACGAAGGCGGCCGCGGCCGCGGCCTGAGCGATGACCGTCGACAGCGCCGAGGCGCCGATGCCCTGGTCGAAGCCGTACACCAGCACCACCTCGAGCACGAAGTTCCCCACGGCCGAGCCCAGAGCCACCGCGAAGGGCCGCTTGGTGTCCTGGACGCCCCGCAGGTAGCCCACCCCGGCCAACACGACCAGCATGGCCGGCAGGCCGAGCAGCGAGATGCGGAGGTAGACGAGCGCGTTGCGGAGCACCTCGGGATCGTCGCCCCCGAGGGTGTTCACCAGCCAGGACGACAGCAGCAGTCCGGCGACGGCCAGAACTACGCCTGCGGCCAGGGCCAGCCAGAGGCTCTGAACCGCCTGATGGGCGGCCCGGCGGTGCTCGCCCGCCCCCAGCAGCCGGGCCACCGCCGCGGTGGTGCCGTAGGCCAGGAAGATGAACATGGCGTGAGCGGTCAGCAGGATCGACGCGGCCAGCGCAAGGCCGCCGAGCTGGGGCGTGCCGATGCGACCCACGATGGCGGTGTCGGCCAGCACGTACAGCGGCTCGGCCACCAGCGCGCCCAGAGCGGGCCACGCCAACCGCCAGATCTCCCGGTCGTCGCGACTCCACCGCAACCGCATGAGGATCGGCGGCCGGCGGTCACTGCCGGGAGGCGTCATCAGTAGTCTCGCAGCAATGAGAGCACGGCGAGAAAGCTAGGCCGGACTTGGAACGTCCGCGGGTCTCAACGACATGAGCGTGGCGGCGCCTGCTTCAGCGGCGGCACCGGGTGCGCCCGCCCGCGCCGATCGCCGGCTGCCGGGCCTCGACGGGCTGCGGGGCTGGGCGGTGGCATGGGTGCTGGCGTTCCATCTGTGGCCGGACGTCGTGCGGGGCGGCTGGCTGGGTGTGGGTCTGTTCTTCACGCTGTCGGGCTATCTGATAGCCGGCCTGATCGACGCCGAGGTGACCTCCACCGACCGTCTGCGCCTCGGACGGTTCATGGCCCGGCGGGTGCGCCGCCTGCTGCCGGCCGCGCTGGTGACGATCGCAGCCACGCTGGCCCTGACCGCGGTCCTGGACGATCAGCCCTTGCGCACGATCGGCGTCGACGCGCTCACCGCCGCACTGAACGTGTTCAACTGGCACGCCTCGCTCGACGAGGTCGGTTACGCGGGCATATTCGACGCCGCGCCCGAGCCGCTGGCCCATTTCTGGTCGCTGGCGATCGAGGAGCAGTTCTACCTGGTGTTCCCGGCCGCGGTCGCGCTGACCCGAAGGCCCGGTCGGGTGGTGAGTGCGATGGCGGTCATCGGCCTCGGCGCCGTGTGGCTGTGGTGGGGCTCCACCGACGCCTATGTGGCCACTCCGGTGCGGGCCCTGGAGATCGCAGCCGGGGCGGGCCTCGCGCTGGCCCAGGCCCGCTTCGGGGCGGTGCGTCGCCTGTTCGAGCCTGCCGCAGCCCTGTCCCGCTCGTCGCAGATGGCCTGGGCGGTGCTGCTGGCGGTCGCGGTGGCGCTCACCGTGGTGTCGGTGGCCCGGCTCGGACCCGACGACGGCTTCGTGTTCCGGGGCGGCCCCCAGCTGATGGCGCTGTGCTGGGTGGTGCTGGTGATCGCGGCGGCGCGAGACGGCTGGCCGGCCCGGTTCATGGCGTGGGCGCCGCTGCGCTGGCTGGGTCTGCGCTCCTATGCCATCTACCTGTTCCACTGGCCGGTGATCGAGCTGACCGACTGGCACCCCGTCGTGGTGATCGCGGTCACTCTGGGGCTGGCCGAAGCGTCGTTCCACCTGGTGGAGATGCCGGTGCGCCGCGGCACCGGCCGGCTCGCGCTTCCGGCGCTGGCCGTAGCCGCCGCGGCGGTGGTGACAGTGGCGGCAGTGGCCGCGGCAGCCTCCACGCCGGGGCGCGGCATCGCCGAGCGGGCCGAGGGATCCGACGAGCTGCCTGCGTGGCTCACCGAGCAGGACGCGTCGCCCGCCACCGCCGCTCCGCCTCCGGAGGCCGCGTCAGATGCCGCGCCGACCACAGACCCGGATGGTGTTGTCGACCACGCCGAACCGTCACCTGAGCGGTCCGCGGAACCCGAGGACCTCGCCCCTGCACCCGCCTCGTCGCCCTCGGAGCAAGCTGCGCCCGAGCCGTCGGCAGCGACCTCCACGCCGACCGAGACGCTTCAGCCGCAGTCCGATCCGGACTCCGAACCCGCCCAACAGGTGCCGGACGAGCCTGACGAGGCGACGCCGGAGACGACGGTCCCGGTCGTTGAGCCGCAGCCCGAGACCACCTTCACGCCTCCGATCGTCACCGTTCTGGGAGACTCCACCGGACTCCACGTAGCCGACGGGCTGCGAGAGTGGGGCAACGCCAGCCGGCTGATGGCAGTGGTGGACAATTCCCGAATCGGCTGCTCGCCCGCGGGCACACCCGACACTGCGTGGCGCTACATGCGGGGCAACCTCAAGGACGGGCCGCACCCGATGGGGTTCATCGAGGACGGACCGTGCCGGGACGACCTCATCCAGAACGGCTCCAACGCCGTGCTGGTCGTCGACCACGGTGCTGTGCTGTTCGACCATCTGAACCCCGACGGGGCATGGGTGTCGATCCTCGACCCCGCTCTGGCCTCCGACGTGGCCGACTCCTACCGGCGCATGGTCGCCAAGGCCGAGGGTCTCGGTGCCCGAGTGGTGTTCACCACCACCCCGGTACTGCTGCCCACCTTCGACGAGAGCGCTTCCAACCAGCCCCAGACCGAGCCTGCGAGGGCTGCGGCCTACAACGCGCTCGTGCGGGAACTGGTCGAGGAGCTCAACGCGCCGGGCGACCCTGCTGCCGGTCTGATCGACCTGGCCGCGGTGCTGGACGGCTACGGCTACGACGGCGCCTTCGGCCGCTCCGACGGCATGCACCTCGACTACGACCGGGCCGAGGTCTTCGCCACCGAGGTGCTGGGCCCCGCCGTGATCAGCGTGCTGGGCTCTGAGTGGTGGCCGCCTCCCGACTCAGAGTGGTGGCCCCCTCGTGACTCTCCATGGTGGCCCGACCCTGAGTGGCGGCCTCCTGCTGACACTCCGTTGTGGCCGCCTCCCGACTCGGAGTGGTGGCCCCCCGCGCCGGCGGGGTCATCCGCAGAGTCCAACTAGTCCAACTGGTTGTCGGCCGCTGATTCAGCGGCCATAATCAGGGCCGTGAACGACGTTGCCATCCTCGTGGTAGTACCTGGCTGACAGCGCGCGTTCGCAACCCCATCCGATCGTGCGCCGACCTCCCTCGGGAGGTCGTTTCGCGTGCGGCCAGTTTTCGATCACCCATTCAGCAACCGCCCCGGAGGCCCGATCATGGAAATGAACGGCGGACAAGCCCTGGTGAAGACCCTCGAGCGTGAGGGCACCGAAGTGGTGTTCGGGCTGCCCGGCGGCGCCATCCTCCCGGTGTACGACCCGATCATCGAGTCGCCGGTGCGCCACATCCTCGTGCGCCACGAGCAGGGCGCCGGCCACATGGCCGAGGGCTACGCCCACGCCACCGGCCGCCCCGGCGTCGTGATGATCACCTCGGGGCCCGGCGCCACCAACGGGGTCACCGCGCTCTGCGACGCCTACATGGACTCGATCCCGATCGTGTGCATCACCGGCCAGGTCCCCTACGCGGCCATCGGCACCGACGCCTTCCAGGAGTGCGACACCACCGGCATCACCATGGCGGTCACCAAGCACAACTTCCTGGTCACCGAGGCCCAGGACATCCCTCGCATCATCCACGAGGCCTTCCACATCGCCACGACCGGGCGGCCCGGCCCGGTGCTGGTGGACATCCCCAAGGACATCGTCGATCCCCGCAACCCGCGCTCGGCCATGACCTGGTACGAGCCCACCGACGACATCATGGAGCTGCCCGGTTACCGGCCCGCCACGGCCGGCGATCCCGAACTGGTGCGGGCCGCAGCCGAGATGATCTGTGCAGCCGAGCGCCCCGTTCTCTACGTCGGCGGCGGGATCCTCAAGTCCCGGGCCGCAGCCGAGCTGCTGACCCTCGCCGAGCTGATCGACGTGCCGGTGGTCACCACCCTCATGGCTCGGGGATGCTTCCCCGACAGCCACGAGCTGTGCCTGGGCATGCCCGGCATGCACGGCAACTACACCGCGGTCACGGCCATGCAGCGCTCGGACCTGCTGATCACGCTCGGCGCCCGCTTCGACGACCGGGTCACCGGCCGTCTCGACGGCTTCGCGCCCGACGCCAAGGTCATCCACGTGGACATCGACGCGGCTGAGCTGGGCAAGGTCCGGATGCCCGACGTCGCCATACACGGTGACTGCAAGCTGATCATCGCCGATCTGATCGAGGCTGTGCGGGCCTGCGGCGGGGCCGAGGCCCAGGCCGACCGCCGGGCCTGGCGCTCGACTATCAGCGGCTGGCAGGAGTGTTACCCGCTGACCTACGAGCAGTCCGAGCCCGGCGAGCTGCTCAAGCCCCAGTACGTGCTGGAGGTCCTGCGCGACTCCACCCCCGACGACACCATCGTCACCTCCGGGGTGGGCCAGCACCAGATGTGGGCGAGCCAGTACTGGAAATTCGACCATCCCTACACCTGGATCAACTCCGGCGGCCTGGGCACGATGGGCTTCTCCGTGCCGGCCGCCATCGGGGCCAAGGTCGGGATGCCGGACCGGATGGTGTGGGCCGTCGACGGCGACGGCTGCTTCCAGATGACCGCCCAGGAGCTGGTCACCGCATCGATGGAGCGCATCCCCATCAAGGTCGCGCTGTTCAACAACGCATACCTCGGGATGGTCCGCCAGTGGCAGGAGATGTTCTACGAGGAGCGCTACAGCGAGGTGTACCTCTCCTATGAGATCCCCGACTACGTGAAGTGGGCCGAGGCCATGGGCTGCGTCGCGTTGAGGGTGGAGTCCCCCGAGGAGGTGGCCCCGGCCATCGCCAAGGCCAACGAGATCGACGACCGTCCGGTGGTGCTGGAGTTCCGCAGCGCCGCGGGCGAGAACGTCTTCCCGATGGTCCCCGCCGGCCAGTCCAACTCCGACATCGTCGTCGACCCGTCGCAGCGATGACCAGCCCCACCGCAGTGCCGTCCGCGGATCCGGTCGACCGGTTCCACACCATCGTCACCACGGTGGAGAACAAGCCGGGCGTGCTGGCCCGGGTGGCCGGCCTGTTCGCCCGGCGGGGCTTCAACATCGAGTCGCTGGCGGTTGCGCCCACCGCCGACGAGCGCTTCAGCCGCATCACCTTCACCGTGGACGTGGCCTCGTCGTCGCTGGATCAGGTGGTCAAGCAGCTCGACAAGCTCATCAACGTGGTGGAGATCAGCGAGCTGGCTCCGGCGGAGTCGGTCGAGCGGGAGCTGATGCTGGTGACCGTGGCCGTCGAAGCGGCCGGAGGGCGCCGCCACCAGCTGCTCGAGCTGATCGACGACTTCCGGGCCTACGTCCTGGACGAGGACCAGTCCCGGATGATGCTGTCGCTGGCGGCCCGGCCGGCCCGGCTCGACGAGTTCGAGGAGCGCCTGCGAGCCTTCGGGATCGAGCAGCTCCAGCGCACCGGCCGTGTGGCCCTGCCCTCGCTGGGCTCCTGAACTGGGTACGCTCAGGCCAGCCCGAACTTCAATGAGTTGACCACCGTGGAGGTGGTGAACCGCTTGAAGTTCGGGTAGCGGGACTCGCCGCCGGCCTGTATAGGACCGAATCCGAGCCAGTTAGGCTCTCGGGCTAGCTTGAGAAAGGACCGCGCCCCGTGGCCAACATCTACTACGAATCCGATGTCGACCGGTCGGCCCTAGCCGGCCGCAGGGTGGCCGTGCTGGGCTACGGGTCCCAGGGCCATTCGCATGCTCTCAACCTCAAGGACTCGGGCATCGACGTGCGGGTGGGCCTGCGCGACGGCTCGTCGTCGGCGGTCAAGGCCCGCGAGGCCGGGCTGGAGGTCCGCTCCATCGCCGAGGCCGTGTCCGAGGCCGACGTGACGATGATGCTGATGCCCGACACCGAGATGGGCACCATCTACGCCGAGCACGTGGAGCCGAACCTGCAGGCCGGCGACGCGGTGTTCTTCGCCCACGGCTTCAACATCCGCTTCGGGCTGATCTCGCCGCCCGAGACGGTCGACGTGTGCATGGTGGCGCCCAAGGGTCCCGGCCATCTGGTGCGGCGCACCTACGTCGAGGGCGGCGGGGTTCCGTGCCTGGTGGCGATCGAGCAGGACGCCTCCGGTGGCGCGCTGCGGATCGCGCTGGCCTACGCCGACGCCATCGGCGGGGCCCGGGCCGGGGTGATCGAGACGACCTTCACCGAGGAGACCGAGACCGACCTCTTCGGCGAGCAGGCCGTGCTGTGCGGGGGCACCACCGCGCTGGTGCAGGCCGCCTTCGAGACTCTGGTCGATGCCGGCTACCAGCCCGAGATCGCCTACTTCGAATGCCTCCACGAGCTGAAGCTGATCGTGGACCTCATGTACGAGGAGGGCATCGCCGGGATGCGCTACTCGGTGTCGGACACCGCCGAGTACGGCGACCTGACCCGGGGGCCGCGCATCGTGAACGACGCGGTGCGGGCCGAGATGCAGCGCATCCTGGCCGAGGTGCAGGACGGCTCGTTCGCGCAGGAGTGGGTGGCCGAGAGCCGGGGCGGCCGGCCGAATTTCCTGCGCCTGGAGGCGGCCGGGCACGACCACCCGGTGGAGATCGTGGGCAAGGAGCTCCGGGCCATGATGCCGTGGATCTCCGCCGGCAAGGCGTCGGTCAAGGAGACCTCCGGTGGACAGGGCTAGCCGATTCCATGGAGCAGACCGCAAATCGGATAGGAAGTGTTCGGGAAATCGGATAGGAACCATCCAGAAAATCGGATAGGAAGCATGTGTGGACGACACGGGCCACGTATCTGCCGTACAGCGCCACGGCGGTGGCGAGCAGCCCCGCCGGACACTGGGCGAGCGCCTGACGGCGACCGTCGCGCCCGCCTACATTCCTAGGCTGGTCGACCAGCGCCTGCAGGATCTGCTGGCCGCGGTGCCGGCGGTCGAGCTTCGCGGCCCCCGCGGCTGCGGGAAGACCACCACCGCGCTGCGCCAGGCGCGCTCGGCCTTCTACCTCGATGATCCCGACGACGCTGAGTTGCTACGGGTGGACGCTCGTGCCGTGTTCGAGGCCAGCGAGCCGCCGATCCTCATCGATGAGTGGCAGCAAGCGCCTGACGTGCTCTGGACCGTCAAGCGAATCGTGGACCGGGCGCCCGCCGAGAACGGGCTGTTCATCATCACCGGCTCGCTGCGGTCCACGCAGGCCAGCCAACTTCCCAGCACCGGGCGTGTCATGCCGCTGGACATGTTCCCGCTGACGGAGGCGGAGAAGGCGCAGAGCGCAGCCGCCCCGCTCTTCGACCGGATCGCGTCCGGTGACCTGGGCGCCACGGCCGCAGATCTGGACGCCAACGACTACATCGACATGGCCTTGGCGAGCGGCTACCCGCGCGCCATGGCGATGCCGTCGAAGGCGTTGCGAGCGTCGGCGCTTCGGGCGCGCGTCGATCAGACGCTGAACATCGACTCGCTGGTCGGCCGCCATGACACAGCGAAGCTGCTGGAATTCGCCCGCGTCTACGCCTCCCGCACGGCTGGGGTGACGCCGTTGGCGAGTCTCTGCTCAGAGATCGGTATCAGCCGAGTCACGGGGCGGGCCTACATGGCGCTGCTGGAGCGCACATACCTGGCGCACGAGGCCCCGGCGTTCGTTCCAGGCGGCATGAGCCGGGTGCAGAAGTCGCCAAAGCGCCTGCTCGTGGACGCGGGGCTCGCGGCGGCCATGTGGGGGAGCGACGCTCGGGTGATCAGACGCAGCGGCGACCTTCGCGGTCGCCTCATGGAGACCTTCGCGGCCGCGCAGATGCGGGTCGAGCACGACCCGCGGGTCGCGGGCCGGAGGCTGTGCCATTTCCGCCGCGACGGCGCGCAGGAGGTGGACTTCGTCCTCGACGGCGGGCATCGCGGCATCGTGGGCGTAGAGGTCAAGGCCGGGGAGCGGGCCGGACTGCACGAGGCTCGGCATCTGCTCTGGCTGCGGGACCAACTCGGCGACCGCTTCGTGGGCGGCGTAGTGCTGCACACCGCCCCGCGGAGGCCGAGGGTGCTGTCCCCCGCCGTCGGGGGAGGCGTCGGCGGCGGCCGCGTCTGGGCTGCTCCGCTGTCGACGCTCTGGCAGTAGTCGCTGGTGAGGACAGAGGTGCCTGACGGCAGCCCGAGCCGGTTGCTGGCCCTTCGAGCCGTGCCTGCATCCGATCGCCATCGTCAACCGCGGAGTCCCCAGCGGCGGGCGATCACTTGGTCTCTTTGCTTGGGGTCGGTTATGGCGATGGTGGAGGTCGGGGTTCGGAGCCAGAAGGTGTCTTGGCCGTCCTTGCGGTCCTGGATGGGGTGGTTGGATGGGCCGATGCTGATGCGGGCGAGGTGGTTGCCGTTGATGGTGTGGAACTCCCAGGTGACGAGCGACATGGCGGAGTCACCGAGGCGGGAGCGGATGAGGTTCTGCAGGTGCTGGCCCCAGAGGTCTTGGTCGCCGTGCTGTCCACGTTTGGAGAATGTGGCGTAATCGGCCTCCAGGCCATGGATCGACCCATCGTCGGCCACGCCTACCAGGAGGGTGCCGCCGAAGTCGGAGTTGGCGAACCCTGCGATGGTCTTGATGGCGGCGTCCTCAACTGCGCCGCCCTTGCGCTGCTGGTGGATGTCCCAGCGCAGGGTGGACTTGTACTCCAAGAACTCCGACTCCCGGTCGTCGCCCAGCAGGTCGCCGATGGGGCATGTCCGTTGGCGGGCGACAGTGGCGCGCCGCTGCACCTCGACGGCGAAGATGTCCATGACCTCGGCCTGGAGGTCGTCGCTGTCGAGGTAGCTGAAGATCAGGTCGCTGTTGCGGTCGCGCCGTGAGAGCAGGGCCTTGAGGTAGCGCTCGGGGAACACGTGGTCGCGGAAGGTGGCCTCGTCGTTGTTGACGGCCTGGTTCTGGATCTCGGCGTCGGCCACCAGGTCTCCGGCGGCGGCCTCGAACACCAGGCGGTCCTCGTCGGTCCAGTCGGTGCCGAAGCGCTCGTTGATGCGGGCGATGATCTGCGACAGGCGCTCGTGCTCGGGGTCGGTGACGGGGCCCGTGCCCGAGAAGATGGTGGTGACCTCGCCCTCCTCGCCGGGCAGTTCGATGGCGCCCTCGAAGGTCAGTTCGTGGCGCAGGTGGGTCAGTTCCACCTCGGAGCCCAGGTCGATGCTCTGGCCGTGCTCGCGGTCCCGGACCAGTGCGGCCAATGCTCGACAGAACAGGTAGTCGCGCTCGAGTCCGGGGTTGCGGAACGGCACTACCAGCGACAGGAACGCGTACACCCGCACGAACCGGCCGAGAGCGTCGCGGAAGGACTCCTGGTCGTCGTCTCCCAATCCGTTGAAGCGGTCGACGGCGGGCTGCAGGGCGGCGTCGATCTGGGCGTGGGTTCCCTCGGCCAGCAGCAGGGCCGCGGCCCGCTCGATCTCGCCGGCGTCGAGAACGCCGAAGTCGTTGAGGTCGTGGCGGGTGTCGAACAGCAGGTTGGGGTCGGTGGGCGGTGCGACCGTCTTGCCGTGGTACACCGCGAACGCTTCGCCGACCTCTTCGGCGTCGTTGACGAAGTCCATCACGAACGTGGCCGACTTGTCGGGGTGGATGCGGTTGAGCCTCGACAGGGTCTGCACCGCGGCGAGTCCGGTGAGGGTCTTGTCGACGTACATGGCGGCCAGCTTGGGCTGGTCGAAGCCGGTCTGGAACTTCTCGGCCACCACCATGATCTGCCACTGGTCGGTGTCGAACCGGGCGGCGGTCTGGGATTCTCCGAAGCCGTTGGCCCGCGACTCGGTCAGCCCCTCGACCTCCCCAGAGAACGCCACCAGCACCCCCAGGTCGTAGCCCAGGTCGGCGGCATAGGCCTGCAGCGCCCGCCACATGCGCACCGCGTGGGGCCGCGACGAGCACACCACCATCGCCTTGGCCTTGCCGGCGATCTGGCGGGCGATCTTGGTGCGGAAGTGCTCCACGATGATCTCGGCCTTCTGGGCCAGGTTGTCGGGGTGCAGGGTCACGAAGCGGGCCAGCGCGCTGCGGGCCTTGGCGGTGTCGTAGGCCGGGTCGTCGAGGATCGCCTTCTCCAGGTGGTAGTACTGGTTGTAGGTGATGTAGCCGGCCAGCACGTCGCGGATGAAGCCCTCCTCGATGGCCTGGCGCATCGGGTACAGGTGGAACGGCTCGTGGCGGCCGCCGGCGCCCGCCTCGCCGAACAGTTCCAGGGTGCGGCCCTTGGGGGTGGCGGTGAACGCGAAGAACGACAGGTTGGGCTGGCGGCCACGGGCGGCAACCGCCTCCGCCAGCAGCGCATCGACCTCGGCCGGCTCCACATCGGTGTCGGCGTCGACTTCGGGCTCGGCCGAGCCCAGGGCGCGGCGCAGTTCCTTGGCCGCCTCGCCGGTCTGTGACGAGTGGGCCTCGTCGACGATCACCGCGTAGTCGCGTTCGGGCAGTGACTCGATCTTGTCGAAGATGAACGGGAACTTCTGCAGCGTGGTGACGATGATGCGGGCCTGCTCGCCGGCCAGGGCCTCGGCCAGCTGCGCCGAGTCCTCGTCGATGCGCTGCACCACCCCGATGGCGTGCTCGAACTGGCTGATGGTGTCTTGGAGCTGGCGGTCGAGCACGACCCGGTCGGTGATGACCACCACCTTGTGGAACACCTTGGCGTCGTCGTCGGAGTGCAGCGACGAGAGCCGGTGCGCCAGCCAGGCGATCGAGTTGGACTTGCCAGATCCCGCGGAGTGCTGCACCAGGTAGCTGCGGCCCGGGCCGCGCTGCTTGGCGTCGGCTTCCAGGCGCCGGACTGCGTCCCACTGGTGGAACCTCGGGAATACAACCTCCGGGCGGGCCCGCGAACCCTTCGAAGGCTTCGCAACGTGCACGAAGCGGCCCAGGATGTCCATCCAGGCGTCGCGGCTCCACACCTGCTCCCACAAGTAGGCGGTGCGATGCCCGCCGGGATTCGGGGGGTTGCCCGCGCCGAGGTTGCAGCCCCGGTTGAACGGCAGGAACCGGGTGCGGGCGCCGGCCAGGCGGGTGGTCATCATCACCGAGGACGGATCGACCGCGAAGTGCGCCATGCCCACCCGGCCCAGGGTCCGGTTGCTGGGCGGCCGGTCGCTGCGGTACTGGGCGACGGCGTTCTCGACGCTCTGACCGGTCAGCGGGTTCTTCAACTCGGCGGTGGCGACGGGCACCCCGTTGACGAACAGGCCCAGGTCGACAGTGCGGCCGCTGGCCGGATCGAACGGCAGCTGCCTGGTCACCGACAGCACGTTGGCGTCGTAGAGGGCAGCCAGCTCCGGGGTCAGCCCGTGCGCGGGCCGGAAGTACGCCAGCCGGATGGTGATGTTGCGGTCGACCACCCCGCGGCGCAGCACATCCACCGTGGCCCGCTTGTCCAGCTCCGAAGCCAGCCGCTGCACGAACCCGGACTGCGCCCGGCCCGCATCGCCGCCGTAGGCCGTGTCCACCAGGCGCGCCCACTCGCTGCCCTGGGTCGCCCCGATGAACTCGAACAAGTCGGCAGTGTCGATGCCCGTCTCAGCGTCGAAGTCCCGCGGCCCGTCCCCGACATTGCCGATCTTGGCCCACCGATACCCGCCGTGCTCGACCAGCCAGCCAGCGATATGCGCCTCGAACGCCGCCTCGGTGACAGAACTCACGCCGCCACTCTCCTCTACGGCTTCGACGTCCAACCCATCCTAGAGCGGTGCCTCCCCAGCTGTGATCCGTGCCAGTACAAGGACAACTGTCACGAGCGAGGACCTTGTACGTGGCATCTCACGCTCGTTGACCTGGCAGCCACCCGCTCGGTGCGCGGAGTTCTACACTCCCATGATGGTGATAACATTTGTGTACCCCCCGAGGTGAGCAGCCTCGGGCCAACGGCCCCGGCTAACGCCGGGGCTGTCTCATTCTCCAGTCGTTGCGTGCAGGTCGGCACTACTGACGCGCCATAGAGTTTCTCGTCGTCGCGGCACTGTGCGAGGATGCCGGAGGCCAATCTGCTGAGCGGCAACAATGCCGAAGGTGCGACCGACACACACGGGAGCCACCGTCGGATGGACTCTCAAGGCCCTCATCAGCTTCGCCGCTACGTGCATTCTCATCAGACCGCTCGCGGTAGGGTGAGCCCCATGGAACCGGCCGACGCGTCCGACGACAGTCCGAGCCGGTACTGGCCCTTCGAGCCGGGCCCGTATCCAAGCACTATCGTCAATCGTGGCGCCTTGCCCGAGTCCTGGTTCTTCTGGCGGCGCTGGCGCCGACCCAAGCCCGCCTGACCCGGTCCGCTGTCCGGTTCCCGGCGCGGCGGCAGGCGTACCGCGCGGGACCTAGCGCTAGGGTTCGTTGCTGTGGGTAACCCGGCGGCCGAGTCCAACACCGTCCTCGACGCGACCGTCGATGCCGCAGTTAGCGGTTCGCCCGGTCAGTCATCGTTGGCACCCTCGAGGGCCAAGCGCTCTATGCCGATGCATTCCAGATGCTCGGGTTGAAGAAGCTCGCAACTTTCAACGGCATGGGCGAGCGGCTGGGTGTCTTGTGACCAAGTACATCCGGGATGCCCCTTACGGTTCAAGTTCGATCTCGACCGGAAGCTCTACAGCGGCCTCAAGCAGCGCTTGGAGTTCGGCATGCAATTCGGGTTGGCCCGCGTCGCGCCACAAGGCCACAGCAAGAGCGTACGGCTGCCGAGCAGCGTCATCGTCCCATCGGTTGATGTTTCTGACAACCAAGAACATGGGGGTGTCCGCCGACGCATTGAGTCTCCGATGGAATACCTTGCGGCCGAGTTGATTCGCTCCTCGGGACCGCGTCTGAGTGGTCGGCATTAGCTTCACCAAGTTTGAGCCGAGCCTCGACGGGGACGAGATTTCCTCGTCCTCATCGGTGTCGTTCTCCTCATCGCCGGCTCTCGCGAAGACCTCCGCTACTTCGTCCAAGGGAAGCCCCTTGACAATGTGATACTCCATACCGCTCGCCATGTAGTCGAGGCGCCGAAGCCGTGTGGGCGGCGAGTAGGCAAGCGCGATGTCCAACCCTCGCTTACCGCCTGGGGACATGAAGCTCGAAGGCACTGGGATCTCGTAGATGTGGACACCGTTGATCTGAATGCTGTCATCGGCAACGAGGATCGCCCGGTGGCTCGTCGATTCGGTCGCACGCGCTATCGATGGGCGTCCGTATCCGACGAGGGCTCTCTCCGCTTCCAACCGCACACTGTCGCTGCCGTCCCAGTTGGCGGCGAACGGCAGACGTTCGGTGGACACCAACACCAGCGACCTGATCAATTCTGCCGAGAACTTTGGGAACTTGGAGGCCACTGCTGCCGCGACTCGACTCACCAGGGGTACCGCATAGCTTGTGCCCACATCCCAGTTGAGAAGGCGGCCTGCTTCGGCGCTCGCTCCGACTACTCCCAGTTCAGCATCGTTGGATACGAGGACTCCCTCTTCGATCCCCAAGGTGCCTGCGCTCTCGCTGACTTCGGGCTTGACAGCTTGGCCTGGACCGGGGCCCTTGCGGGTGATGGGAGAGGGCCAGCCTGGCTTTCCCACGGGCTGACGGCGCAGAGTCTCGTGGCTGCTGTGTGCCCCCGACGCGGCTGCATCCGTCAGGCCGCCTACGGTGAGGCTCAGCAAGGATGTTCCTGGGTCGAGAAGCCCCGTCGCCCCGTCATTGAGAAGCACTCTCGGATACTCAGCAACGGAGGCCTCGCTGCTCGCGTCGAGGTAGTCGGCCGGCCGAGAGTTGCCGGCGGCTACCACGACGACGAGTTCGAGTTCGCGGGCCAGGGCGTCCACCACTGAGGCGGCACTCATTTGCCTCGGCGGTGAGAACGGTGAGCGGCTGTCACCGATCGAGAGATTGATGATCCGGGCACCTTGGGCAGCGCACCATGTGATGGCCTCTCGAAGATCGTTCTCCCATAGATCATCTATGGGGAACTCATTGTTGGCGTCCAGGACACGAGCCGAGACAACACGGCAAATCGGCCGAAGAGGCAGGCCCGGTGCGATTGCGTCCTCAACGTTTCCGTGTAGCAGCAGTGAGGCGACCATGGTTCCGTGGCCATGCTGGTCCTGATCCTCTTCTATGCCTGTGCCGATGGCATCCGAGGCCAGCACGGCTGTGCCGATCAGCGGATGTCCAGATGCCACCCCCGAGTCAACAAGCCCCACTATGGCGGAACCAGTGTCAGGTGCCTGCACTTCGGGGAGTTCTGCGGCAGACAGGCTGTAGAGCCTTGGCATCGGCAGGGCCGGTTGCGGAAGCACGTCCATCCGAGCAATGGCGTCCAACTCAGCGACGTCCATGATCCGAGACGCATGGACATAGGCACGCAGTAGCACCAATCCGGCGCTGTCGTTGATCAGGGTGTCTACAACCCTGCCCTGCGCTGCTTCGATTCCATCCCTGGTCTCTGATAGCCACTCCTGGGCGCGATCGGACGCGCCTGGATGCCAGCATTCGACGTCTATCCGCAGGACATCGCCGGGGGACTCGCGACTGGCTGACGCGAGCTCGGGGGTCACTCGATCCTGTGGTTCAAGCGGCCTGATGAGGTCAATGGCGTCGAAGAACTGTGCATACGGCTCGGAACGACGGCCCTCAGGGACTCCACCGTCGAGGGCATCCAGTCGCTCCCTGAAGGCAACAAGCTCTGGATCGTTGGCGAAGGCAACCACGAGAAGACCATCTGACGAGTCGACAACCCGCAGTCCCGCTCTGCGAAACTCGTCGACGTCGATGGAGGCCCCGAGTTCGAAGACCAGTATCAGACGAGGATCCACCCCGAGCACCTGTGGCCGCCGCTGATGGCGCATCGCGATATCGGCGATCGTCTCCCTGATCCGGCGACCGTGTCCTGGCAGGTCGTCGTGACGGCGATCCCGGCCGCCGGATGCCGACCTGGGCCGTCTCTCGCCCGCCGGGATGGCGCGCCGAAGCCGCAGCAGTGGCAGGCCAGGAGGCGGCTCAGGCTCTAGGCCAGGGAGCGACGGATTATCCGGCGTCTCGCCTCCCCGCGGCTGATCGCATACGCGATGTGCTCTGAGTTCACGCACTTGTCGAGTCGACGAACCATGAGCCGGATGGCGTCGAGAGCCACCGCTTCCACCTCTGCCGCGCTGAAGTCCTCCATCGTCTTGGCAGCGTCACAGATGTCAAAGTCGTGTCGTACCGACCTCAGCTTCAGTTCCAGGATCTCGAATCGGGCGGAGTGGTCAGGCGCTTCGATCTCGATGATCTCGTCGAACCGTCTCCAGACTGCCGAGTCGAGCAGTGCAGGATGATTCGAGGTGGCCACGAAGAGCGAGTCTCCCCGGTGCTCATCGACGACTTGCAGCATGGCGGCCACCACCCGCCGCAGCTCGCCGTGGTCGGCTCGATCTGAGCGCTCACGCCCCAGCATGTCGAACTCGTCGAAGACCAGAACCCAGGAGCCCACATCCAAGAAGCTGAAGATCTGCTCCAAGTTCCTCGCCGTCTCGCCCAAGTACGACGAGACGACCGTGGCCAGCTGCACCTTGGCGATGGGAAGCCCCAGCTGGCCCGCCACCGCCTCGGCGCTAGCCGACTTGCCGCAGCCGGGAGGCCCCACCAACAGCAGGCTCGAACGCGGCGACACGCCATGGGCCCTAAGCGCCGAGCGCTGGCGGAACTCATCGACCAGCGAGTCGAAGACTGCGACGGCGGACTCGGCGAGCACCAAGTCCTGGAAGGACAGCCTTGATTCCTCGAGCGATATCAGGGGCAGGTCGTCGCGGGTCTTGGGCAGCGGGCGCAGCGACGACACTTGGAGCGGCCTGCGCGTCCGCCCCGGCTCGTCGAGTATCGCCTCCAACTGTTCCGCCACCAGATCGTGGCGCTTGCGCCTCTCGTCGTCGATGAGCGCCTTGGCAGCGCGCTGGAACCCGGCGTCGTCGCCCCGCTGATGATTGCGGAGCAGAGCCTTCACCAAGTCGCTGCGCGCCACGACTCGAACCTAGTAGGCAACTACGACACCAACCACACGTCGGCAGAGTACAACTCCGCCGCCCCGCCACGAGCCATCCCCGACCAGCCTGCCGCGGCGAGCCACTCGTACTAGCTACCACGAGCGTCGCCTCCGTCGTCGGCTACGGCGCTTGGGCCTCCGCTTCTGTTTGGAGTCGTCGGCCAGGATGTCGGGGTGCTCGATGAGCAGCCGAAGTGCAAGTAACGAGACCAGAGCCAGCACCGCGACCACCGAAATCACGACGCCCAAGAACGCAAGCGCCCGCCACCAACCCTCAGCTCCCTCGAAGGCCCACCACGAGAGCCAGCCTGACAAGCCAAGCCACCCAAGAACGGCAAGCAGGTCCACCCAGGAGGTGGCGAACCCCCACCATCCGCGGACGTTGACCCCCACGATAAGTGCGGTGAGTCCCGCCGAAGCCGCGATGAATCCGGCTACCGATGGTATGTCTATGCGCCGCCAGGCGGATATAGGCTGCTCATCGCGGTATAACATGCTTGTAACTTAACCAGGCTGTGCGACAGTGCCCACAATGGCAGGCTGGGTTGCGTCAACGGGCGCGTAGTGCCACTTCAACTGCCGTGTCGCAACGCCTGCGTAGAGTTCCCGGTGACCCGACATGCCATGTATGACCCAAAGCGTCTCGGAGACGACGATGACCAGGGCCCGTGCCTCGATGTCACTCTTGCGCAATAGATTGGTTACTTCAGGTAGACGCGGCGCGGGTCCCATCGGCCAGATCCCTAGGGATAGCAGGGCAGGAGGTGCACGGTGCGCTTGAAATCGTTCCATGTGAAGAAGTTCCGGAACGTCGTTGACTCAGGCAAGATTGCGGTTGATGAGCAGGTGACCTGTCTCGTCGGTAAGAACGAAGCGGGGAAGTCGGCCCTCCTTGAAGCGCTGTACCTCCTCAATCCTGCCTACGACCACATGTTCAATGTCGAGGAGCAGTACCCGCGGTGGCTCGCCGCGAAGGACCGTCGCAGGGGGGATCTCAACGACGTATCCCCCGTTTCCGTCAGGCTTAAGCTTGAGGATCACGAGTGGGACGAGGTTGCCGAGACTCTCGGCGCGGGAGTTCTGACCAGCCGTGACCTGAAGGTCTCGAAGCGCTACGGTGGCGTACTGAGCTGGACCGTCGAATGGTCCGAGGAGCCCGCTGTCAAGAACCTATTGGGTGAGTTTCCGACATCGGTGGCAGACGCGGTCAAGGATCAGACCACGCTGGATGGTCTCAGAGAGGCTCTGGAGTCCCTTACGCCTGCCGAGGACGGCTCGGGTCCGAGTGACGGCGACATCGCTGCGGCCAACGCGGTTCTCGCGAATAAGGGGCTCCACGACACCGGCGTGCGGGAACGGCTGCTGGGTATCCTTGAGCCCCGTCTGCCGAAGTTCTTTCGGTTCACCGAGTACTCAACGCTCCCGGGTCGGATTGACTTCGACGATCTGGCCTCGGGGCGACAGGAGGGACCGGGACGAACCGGCCTTCAGGCTGCACGAGCGCTGCTCGAACTCGCGGGCACAGAACTCGGCCAACTACAGCGAGACGACTACGAGTTGCGACGCTCCGAGCTTGAGGCGGTACAGATCGACTTGACCAACCAGGTCTTCGAGTACTGGAAGCAGAACCCCCACCTCCAAGTTGTTATCGACGTGGACAAGCAGACCGTCCTACAGCCGCACGGCCAGACGGCTGTCGCGCGCTTCCTGGAAATCCGGCTATCAGACGGGCGAACCGGGTACTCCAACAACTTCTCCCAGCGCTCGTCGGGCTTCCAGTGGTTCTTCTCTTTCTTGGCGGCGTTCAGTGAGTTCGACCGCTCCGACACTCCCGTCGTGTTGCTTGATGAGCCGGCTCTCGCGCTTCACGGCCGAGCGCAAGCAGATTTCCTGCGGTTCATCAACGAGCGCCTCGCGCCAGACTCGCCAGTTCTGTACACCACCCATTCGCCGTTCATGGTGGAAGCGGGCCACCTGGAGCGGGTGAGGATCGTTGAGGACTTGGGTCCGCCCGCCGGCGCGACTGCGACCACCGAGGTGCTGGTTGCCGATCCTGACAGCCTCTTCCCGCTTCAAGCAGCGCTCGGCTACGACATCGCGCAGAGCCTCTTCATTGGGCCGAACAACCTGGTCGTTGAGGGAACGTCCGACTTCATCTATCTCACGATCATGAGCCAGCTGTGCGCAGCATCGGGCCGATCGCAGCTCGATGAGCGCTGGAGGATTCTGCCGGCAGGTGGAGCAACCAACATCCCGACCTTCGTCAGCCTCATCGGCCCAAACCTCGACATCACCGTGTTGGCTGACGCTGGCACGAGGGGCATTCAGAGAGTAACGGGTATGGTCGCCCAAGGGCTGCTCGCCGGTCACCGGCTGATCCTCGCGAGCGCGGCCGCTGCCTCCACCAAAGCGGACATCGAGGATCTGTTCAGCGAAGGCGACTACCTGAACCTCTTCAACAAGACGTTCAGAACGTCGTTGAGAGTGAACGACCTCCCCCAAGGCGATCGGATCGTCAAGCGACTCGAGACGAAGCAGGGAGAGTTCGTGCACGGCAAAGTCGCAGAGACGCTGCTGAGGCACCACTCAGAAATCACCTTCACCGAAACGACGCTCGATCGATTCGCGACACTCATCGACGTACTGAACGCCACGATGGGCACATAGTGAACTGCGCGAATGGGGGTCGCGAAGCTGCTGTTACGTCCCGATCCCTGGAACCGGCATCTCACCGGTTACGACAGATGTAATCAACGCTTGTCTGCGCTCAGCGAGTAGATCTAATACTCGTCGCTCATTATCGATCATTGCTTTGATGCGTTCGGTCTCAGTGTCGAGATGATCAGCAATAGTCCGCTGAGTGGCTATAGGAACGTGTGCCATAGGGAGTGAGCGGATGCGGTCTGCCGATAGATGATAGATATTGGCGCCGGTGGCCACGCTCGCGAAGAGGCCTCTAGTGTAGGCATAACGACACCACCACGCAAGAAAACGAGGATCTGTCGGTCTTCGTGGCCGAAGTCGGAGCAACGTGTTTTGGAAGCAGACGATTCCATCTATTTCATTATCCCAGACAGCAGTGGCACCAATCGAGGCGAGACTACCCGAACCCTCAGAGATCAATACGTCACCTGCTCGCAGTGAGAATCGTGCCTGTTCTGTAGGCCCAAAGTTCATCGACTTGACATCGGAGAGGTCCAGTCTTCCATCCTGAACGTTGGCGGCACGCAAGTACGCGGTCATGTAGGGCCCGGTGTTGTACTGGGGAGCACGTTGTCGACCAAGATCGATATCAGCGTAAGCCCGAAGCGGGCGGCGCTCTCTCGTTCGACCATCGTCGCTCATAGTCGTCAATACGCCGGACATGGCGGCAATGATCACGGCTTCACGCCGCTCGACAAGGACATCTAGCATCCGCTGTTTCTTGAGAATGAGAGCGTCAATACGGGCGGTTTCGATGTCGAGGTGGTCTGCGATCATCCGTTGCACCTTGTAAGGTGGTAGAGGAATAAATTGAGAATATGCTTGATCGCGATTGAGCCCTGGTACTCCCACATCGTGCCCAGGAATGTCGAGTCTAATGATGGATAGGGCGTAGTAGAGCCATCTTATATCAGAAAATGTACAGGTGGGATCGATATAGTAGGTAGTGTCGATCGCAAAGACAGGACTTGAGCTATATCGAACCTTTCCGTGAGAACCCTTTCGTCCTACAACAATCACAGGTGATCGAGTATTGCATGAGTCGTGTAGCCCGACCGGACCATTAGATCCATACACCGCGATATCCCCATCTACCCTGCCGTCTACTGGCAATGAAGAACCGTATCTAAATCGGGCAACATGACGAACCTGTACAAGCGGCCAAGTCAACTCATCACCTCAGGAAGAAGGGCTTGTATCTCCGCTTCTAATGCCATGATTTCGGCGTCGATTTCTTGGAGGGGACGGGGTGAGGTGTAGGTGTAGAAGTGGCGGGTTAGGGGGATTTCATAGCCGATCTTGGTCTTGGCGGCGTCGTGCCAGGCGTCGGGGACGTAGGGGTGAACTTCGGCTTCGAGGTAGTCGTGCACGGCGGTGCGGTACTCGATGGTTTCGAGTCGGGCGGTCGGGTCGGGCTCGTAGGTGACGCTCACCGCGGGCAGTGGGACGTTCTCGTTGTCGCGCAAGTCGGGGTCGGGTTTGGGACTGCCTGCCCGGTCGGTGATGACGGGGGCCTCGGGGTCTCGTACTGCGAGCGCGTCGATTGCGGCCTTGACGAGGGCCGCTAGCGTGTCGGTGTGCGCTGATGCGAGGGCTTCTTGGACCGCTGCCTTGGCTGACCTTTCGGTGGTGTACTGGGCGCCCCTGCCGTTCTTGAGTGCTTCGAGCAGGGTGCCACGCTGTGGATCGTCGAGCTTCGCGATCTTCTTGTCGGACTCGACGGCGGCGAGGGTGTCGTCGGTGACCTCCCAGCGCAGTCGAAGGGGCCGCTCTACGGCGATGCGCAGGAACCCGAACGACTCGTTACCGAAGATCTTGACTCGGGGCCCCTCCTCGAAGGCTCCGTAGAGGCGGGTGATGTCGTCGATCTGCTCGGCGGAAATCTCTTTGCGCTTCTGGCCGAGGCTCTTGCGCATCTTGGTGAAGCTCTCGCGGGCGTCGATGAGCTGCACCTTGCCGCGGCGGTGGGGCGCCTTGCGGTTGGTGACCACCCAGAAGTAGGTGGAGATGCCGGTGTTGTAGAACAGCTGGTCGGGCAGCGCGACGACCGCTTCGAGCATGTCGCTCTCGATGATCCAGCGGCGGATCTCCGACTCGCCCGAGCCGGCGGCTCCGGTGAACAGCGGCGACCCGTTGAACACGATCGCCAGCCGGGCGCCTCCCTCCTCGGGGCGCTTCATCTTCGAGATCATGTGCTGCAGGAACAGGAAGCTGCCGTCGTTGATGCGGGGCAGACCGGCCCCGAAACGGCCCGCGAAGCCCTGGGCGGCGTGCTCGTCGCGGATCGCGTCGGCCACCATCTTCCACTCCACGCCGAACGGCGGGTTGGCCAGCAGGTAGTCGAAGCGCTGCCCCTGGTGCTGGTCGTCGTCGAAGCTGTTCCCGAAGCGGATGTTGTCGGCGTCGGCGCCCTTGATCAGCATGTCGGCGCGGCAGGTGGCGTACGTCTCGGCGTTCACCTCCTGGCCGAACACCCGCAACTGCGCCTGCGGGTTGAGCTCGCGCAGGTAGTCCTCGGCGACCGACAGCATCCCACCGGTGCCGCACGCCGGATCCAGCAGCGTCTTCACCACGCCCGGCCGGGTCAGCAGCCTGTCGTCGTCGGTGAACAGCAGATTCACCATCAGCCGGATCACCTCGCGGGGAGTGAAGTGCTCGCCCGCGGTCTCGTTGGACAGCTCCGAGAACCTGCGGATCGACTCCTCATAGAGATACCCCATCTCCAGGTTCGACACCGCGGCAGGGCTCAAATCGATCTCCGCGAACTTCGACACCACCAGATACAGCAGGTTGTGATCGTCAAGGCGGTCGATCTGCACGTCGAAGTTGAACTTGTCCACGATGTCGCGCGCCGACTCCGAGAAGCCCGCGATGTAGTTGCGCAGGTTCCCGGCCACATTGTCGGGATCGCCCAGCAGCGTGTGGAACGTGTGCCGCGACATGTTCACGAACGGCTGGTCGGCCACCTGCTGCAGCAGCGGCTCGCGGTTGCGCAGCGTCTCCGGCAGGTCCGCCATGGTCTCCAGCACCTCGGCCTTGGTCGGCTCCAACACGCAGTCCAGCCGGCGCAGCACCGTCAACGGCAGGATCACCCGCCCGTACTCCGACTGCTTGTACACCCCCCGCAGCAGGTCCGCCACCGACCAGATGAACCCGGAGTGGTTCTTGATCGCCACGCCGCTCACACCACCGCTACCCAGGTCGGAGCATCCCGATGGCGGGCCGGCCGAGGAACCGATCGACGGAGGCGATGCTCGCCTGTCGTGACGGACCCCGCATTCACAAGTGGCGCGCTCACAGCACGCCGAGGCTACTCGCCTGGCGGAGGGCCAGGAAACGGTGGCGCGCACCGCCCGGTCGGCGTTCCTCGCCCCTCGAGAAGGCCGGCGACGACGGTAGCGTGCGCCTGTGCCTGACGGCAGCGGGCGGGTGGCGCCAGATGAGCTGATGGACTTCAGGCGATGGGCGCTCACGGACCTGGCGCTCAACATCAACCGGGGGAGATTCGCTGAGTGGCTCGTCGGTAAGGCGCTGGAAGTTATAGCGCCCGACTCCTACCAAATTGGTTGGGCGAGCTACGACCTTGACTACGGGGATTACAAGATTGAGGTCAAGTCGTCGGCCCGCGGTCAGCCTTGGCCACAGAGCCGGCCGTCTGCCGTGAACTGGGGAATTGCTCCCAGCCGATGGCGGTGGGATCCTCACCCGGACCAGCCCGACGAGGGCTCATGGACACGCCTCGATCCGCCGCAGAGGGTGGCGGACGCCTACGTGTTCTGCTGCTATGAGCCGTATCCGCTGCCCGACGGACCCGACGGCCTAGACGAGCGCAATTCCGGTGTCATCAACATGGAGAACTGGTGGTTCTGGGTGGCCAGCAGGGAGACACTCCATGAGTGTTTCGGAACAAACAAGTCTGTTACGCGCAGACAAATTGAGGCGGTCGCCGCCGCGCTGCGGTGGAGCGGCATACGCACCGCGGTAGACGCCGCCTTGGCCTCCGCTCCCTAAGCCGCACCAACAACCGGAATCGCTACGCCTTGAGTGTCGCAGATGCTACATCGAGAGCCTGGGAACTGCTACACTGAAAGCGTCATGGCCGCTGAGTCGATACCTCAAATATGAGGGCGAGCGATGTCTGAGGCCCCGGCGGGGATGCTCACCCCCCGCGGCTACCGGCCGCGGGTGGCCGACGAGGCGGTCGCCGAACGTCTCGGCGCTGCGGGTGCAGTGCTCATCGAGGGACCCAAGGGATGCGGCAAGACCTGGACCGCTCTGAGCCGCGCCCGGAGCGCGGTGCGCTTCGACGCCGACGCCGCGGCGCGCCGTCTGGTCACCGTGAGCCCCGAGACGGTGCTGGAGGGCGCAGCGCCGAGACTGCTCGACGAATGGCAGACCGCGCCGGATGTCTGGAACCACGTTCGCCATGCCTGCGACCGTTCCGGTGAGAAGGGCCGGTTCCTGCTGACCGGTTCGGCGCTCCCGGTCGACGACGTCGTCCGCCATTCCGGCGCGGGCCGCATCGCGAGAGTGAGGCTGCGGCCCATGTCCCTGTACGAGTCGGGCCAGTCGACCGGGCTGGTGTCGCTCGGCCGGCTGCTCGACGGCGGACCGGCCGAAGCAGGGGCGAGCGCGGTCGGGTTCGGTGACGTGTGTGAGGCCATCTGCGTCGGGGGCTGGCCGTGGCTGGTCGGGTCGCCGCCGCCCTCCGCGCAGCGCAGCCTGCTCGACTACCTGGAGGAGGTCCGTCGCCTCGAGCCGGTCGAGACCTCGCGCCGGGGGCGCAACCCCGTTCTGGTGGAGAAGCTGCTGGTCTCGCTGGCCCGCAACGTCGCCACGACCGCTCCAAACTCCCGGCTCGCGTCCGACGCAGACCCCGAACAGCCCCTAAACCATCAGACAGTGCGCGCCTACCTGGATGCGCTGACACGGCTGTTCGTCGTGGAGGACCTGCCTGCTTGGCCCACCCATCTGCGCTCGCGGGCACGGCTCACCAAGTCCCCCAAGCGGCACTTCGTGGACCCATCGCTGGCGGCGGCGGCACTGCGGGCCAGCCCCGCATCGCTGCTCTCCGACCTGGAGGCCTGCGGGCTGCTGTTCGAGTCGCTGGCCGTGCGCGACCTGCGCGTCTACGCCGAAGCCTGCGACTGCGACCTCTACCATCATCGCACCGACAGCGGGCTCGAGGCCGACGCCGTCATCCGGCGCCGGTACAGCAGCGAGTGGATCGCTGTCGAAGTCAAGCTGTCGCACTCGCCAAGCATCGTCGACGCCGCCGCCGCAACACTGCTGCGCGTCGCCGAATCGATCGACACCTCCAAGGCCGGCCCGAGGGCTGCGCTGCTCGTGATCACACCAGCCGGCTACGCCCACACCCGCCCCGACGGTGTCACCGTCGCCCCGATCGGCTGCCTCGGCCCCTAGCAGGCCATGGCCGCCTGAAGTCGGACCGAGACTCTTGTCGCTCCGGCTGTGTGTATAGTATGCGCATGGCTCGTGTGAACGTGTACCTGCCTGATGAACTGGCGGAACGGGCCCGGGCGGCCGACCTCAACGTGTCGGGCCTGACACAGGAAGCCATCCGGCGGGCGCTCGACGCTCAGGCGGTGAACGACTGGCTGGACGATCTCGCGTCTCTTGCCCCCGTCGCGATCGACCCCGCCCTAGTGAGAGAGGCCGTGAGGTCGGCCAAGGACGAGTTTGGACTCTGAGAGCGGGACGGGGACCGCCGACGGACCGGCTGTCCGGGGCGGCGAGGAGCTGGTTCTCGACGCTTCCGCGATGGTCGATCTGCTGCTGGGAGCCGATTCGGCGGCCCTGATCCGGGTTCGGCTGCTGAGCGGTCGGCTCCATGCCCCGGCTCACTTCGACGCTGAGGTCCTGTCAGCGCTCGGTCGCCTCAATCGAGCCGGTCACTTGCCCGCGGCCGTGGTGTCCTCCATGCTGCCCAGGATCGAGAACGCCCGGATCCGTCGCCATCCCGTCAGCCAGCTGCTGAGAGGGGCGTGGGACCGGCGCGATGAGGTGAGCCTCGCCGATGCCCTCTATGTCGAGTTGGCCGAGCGCCTGGACGCCTCGATCATCTCGACGGACGACCGCTTGGTGGCCGCGGCACCCAGAGCCGAGAATCCCGCGGTCGGCTGAGGCGTCGGCCTACTGGAAGGACACGAACACGATCTTGGGTGACCGCGCCAGCACTTGCTCCGGGGTGGCCATCGGGTTGTCCTCGTCGTAGAAGTTCTTCCACCCCCAGTGGAAGCGGTCAGCGTCGGGCAGGCCGGTCAGCATGTTCCAGGTGTTGTACTTGGCAGCCAGGGAGCCTTGGCCGTCCATGTGGATCAGCACGGCCAGTTCTGCGGGTGTCTTGATCTGTTCCCGGTTGGTGATCATTGAGACCCGGAACTGGTGAAGGATCAGCAGCTTCTGGGGGAGGGCCTTTTCCCTGACGATCCCGGCCAGCCAATCCACGACCCGGTTGATCTCAGCCGCGTCCACGGTGCCGATCTGAGCCAAGTGGACCTGGTCCGGCTTGAGCCTCCACTCCGGGTCGAGTGCGAGCCCGACGTGGGGCAGGCGCAGGAACTCCTCGTACTTCTTGGCTTGCGAGAGAAAGTCCGATCGTCCCGGCTGAAGATCCAGCACCACGTACACGCCGTTGGCTGCCGCCGTCTCGATCCAGGGCCTGATCGCCTCGCGATCGGTCGTGCTCGAGTAGTCCCCGTCCGTGCCCGCCGAGGCGGAGGCGACGGTGGCGATGATCTCGAAGGTGGGCAGCACCGCCAACCCGTCCGCCCCGTAGCCCTCGGAAATGGCTCGGAGGCGCTCCACTGCGGCCTCGGGCCCTTGCTCACCCAACACGCCTAGCGCTCCTGTCGACGGATGGCCGTATGCAGCCACCATGCGCCGGCCCGGGCTGTCGTCGCTCGGCCCGAACAAGAGCAGGCCGCCACCTGGCAACTCCTCGCCGCGGCGGATCGCCTCCAGTTGCCAGGCCGCGTCCTCGCCGAGATCCGATAGCACTTCCACCTCAGAAGCCCCAGCTATCGCCTTCCGTGCCGACCGCGGCAATGCCCTCAGGTCGCTGGTGGCTGCCACCACCCCCACTCCGGTCTGATCGGCCGCCGCGTCCGACGCTGCCGCGTACCCGGCATCATCCACAACCCACACACGGTCATAGGACGGCTCGTCGTCGCCCTCCGCCTGCTCGTCCTCGGACTCAGGCGGCGCATCGTCCGAGGACTGTTCATCGCTTCCACCCGTCGTCTCGACTTCGGCCTCGGGTGTTTCGGGGTCTTCGGGTTCTGGGGTTTCGGGTTCGGGGGTTCCGGGTTCGGCCTCGGGTGTCTCGGCGTCGGTCTCGGGCGTTTCGGGTTCTGGGGTTGCGGGTTCGGCCTCGGCGTCTTCGGGCTCGGCGGTTCCTGGTTCCTCGGTCGGCGGCTCCGCGGGCTCAGGCTCCTCGACCAGTGGGACACTCGAATCGGAATCCGTCGAGGACAGCGGGCTTTCAACGTCCTGTGATTCGGGAGTGGAAGTATCTGCGGGGTCTTCGGCCGGCGCTTCTGTAGCGGCCGGCTCGATCGGCGGCGCCGAAGTGGACGGGGGAGGTGACGGATCCGGATCTGGCGCCGGTTCGACCGTGGTCTCCTCGGCCGCTGGCTGCGACGCCGCAGGTCCGGTCTCTGGAAGGGGTTCGGCCGGTTGGGCCACGGCCACCTCTGCGCCGGTCGAGACCGTGCCGGGTTCGACGGCTCCGGACTCCCCAGTGAAGTGCGGCCCGCCCCTGCCGGGAACGGCGTCACTCGCGCACGACGAGACCACCAAGACGAGTGCGACGCACACGCCGATGCCGGCGGCAAGGCGACGGGTAGGGGGAGGCCATTTCGGCATAGTCGTGCCCGAAGCTATTCGGTCGTCCTTCGCCCGTTGCGTCAATCTCGAATACGACCTTGATGTCGGGGCCTGGCCGAGCCGGCCGCGACCGTGCAGTGCGCCCCCGCGTCAATCCTCGAACAAGCCCTTGAATGTCACTTCCGGGCCGGGCAGTGGTCGGTCAACTGGCCTGTGGCGGCCGATCCGGGAGCGGAGAATCCGGCCGTCAGTTGAGGCGTTCGACGATCATGGCCATGCCCTGGCCGCCGCCCACGCACATGGACTCGAGGCCGATGGTGTTGTCGGCGTCCTCGAGGCCGTTCAGCAGGGTGCACATGATGCGTGATCCGGTCATGCCGAAGGGATGGCCCAGCGCGATCGACCCGCCGTTGGGGTTGAGCTTGTCGTAGTCGATGCCCAAGTCGTCGGCCGAGGGCAGCACCTGGGCTGCGAACGCCTCGTTGATCTCGACGTGATCGACGTCGTCGATGGTCATGCCGGCCCGGCCCAGAGCCTGCCGGCAGGCGTCCACCGGGCCGAGGCCCATGATCTCGGGGTTGAGGGCGGACACGCCGGTGGACACGATCCGGGCCAGCGGCGTGGCGCCGACCGCGGCCGCCTTGGCGTCCGACATCACCACCACCGCAGCCGCGCCGTCGTTGAGCGGGCAGCAGTTGCCGGCGGTGACGGTGCCATCGGGGCGGAAGACGGGCCGCAACTGCGACACGCCCTCGAGAGTGGTGCCCTCGCGGATCCCGTCGTCGCGGCGCACCTCGGAGCCGTCTGCCAGCGGGTAGGGAGTGATCTCTCGTTCGAAGAACCCCCGGTTGCGAGCCGCCTCGGCCCGGTTCTGGGACAGCACGCCCCACTCATCCTGGGCCTGGCGGGACACACCCTTGTACTGGGCTACGTTCTCGGCGGTCTGGCCCATCGCGATGTAGATGTCGGGCAGCCCCTGCGGCGGATGCCAGGATTCGGTGCCCTCGGCGGTGCGGGCGACGGTGCGGCCTTCGGCGTCGACGAACAGATCATTGTGAGGGCCGTTGTCAGCGCTGCCGTGCTCGTAGCGTGACACGGTCTCCACGCCCCCGGAGACGAAGCAGTCGCCCTCGCCGGCCTTGATGGCGTGGGCGGCCATCCGGATGGTCTGAAGCGACGACGAGCAGTAGCGGTTGACGGTCACGCCCGGCGCGTTGACGCCGGCGAGGATGGACGCAACCCGGGCGACGTTGTAGCCGCCCTCGCCCCCGGGCTGGCCGATTCCCCAGATCACATCCTCGACGTCGTCGCGGTCGAGTCCGGGAACCTTGGACAGCACGTCGCCGATGATGAAGGCCGACAGGTCGTCGGTCCGGGCTTCGGTGAGCGATCCCTTGACGGCCCGTCCGATCGGTGTACGGGCGGTGGCGACAATGACGGCTTCAGGCATTTCGGCTCCTCGGTTGTGATCTGGTTGGCGCCGGAGCGGCGGTGCGATCAACAACGTTAGGTGGCGGACGGCCGATTCGCAGCCCCAGCCCGCTGGCATTCGGAATTGGCAGCGTTTTCGCCCTATAGCGGGCATATTGCTGCCAGTTCGCGTGCGAGTAGGTGGCCTGTTGCGTCGGCATTCGGAATTGGCAGCGTTTTGGCCCTATGGCGGGCATATTGCTGCCAGTTCGCGAGCAATGCCGCTCGATGGCTCAATGTGAGCGGCAGTAGGCTCGCTCGATGCCGCACAACAGCGACGACGCGGGCATTGACACCGAGCGAGCCTGGAAGCTTCTGATCGGCGGTGAGTGGGCCGACCCTGGCGCGGGGACCTACCCGGTCATCGACCCCAACGACGGCACGGTCGTGGGGCACGCACCCGAAGCGACCGCGGCCCAGGCCGACGACGCGGCCCGGGCGGCCCGCGAGGCACTGCCCCGGTGGCGCGCCCTGAGTCCCGAGGAGCGAAGCCGGCGCCTCGCCCGCCTGGCCGACGTGATCGAGAGGATGGCGCCCTCGTGGCTCGATCTGGTGCAGGCCGAGACTGGATCCGTCACCTCTATCGCCAAGGGCCTCCAGGTAGGCGGGCCCATGATCGAACGATTCCGCTACTACTCGAAGCCGATCGCTGTGGACGAGGACGTCGCCCCGATGCCTGCGGACAAGGGGGCACTGGGTCCGGCCGGGCTGATCGCGGCCACGGTGAAGCGCCAACCGGTGGGGGTGGTGGCCTGCATCACCCCCTACAACATGCCCCTGGTGAACGTGGCCGGCAAGGCCGCGCCCGCGCTGGCCGCCGGCAACACGGTTGTGATCAAGCCGGCCCCCCAGGACCCGCTGGGCGTGCTCCTGCTGGGCGAGGCGGTGGCCGAAGCCGGCTTCGACGACGGCGTGGTCAACATCGTCACCGGCTCGGGGCCGGAAGCGCCCGCGGCCCTGGTGGCCTCCACCGACGTGAACATGGTGTCGTTCACGGGCTCCACCGCGGTCGGTGCCCGGATCTACGCCGACGGCGCGGCCACCATGAAGCGGGTGCTGATGGAGCTCGGCGGCAAGGGCGCGCTGGTAATGACCGAGGACGCCGACGTGAGCGCGGCCTGCATGGGCATCGCCACCACCTGGGGGCTCCATTCCGGCCAGATCTGCACCGCCCCGACCCGGGTGATCTGCCATCGCAGCGTCCTCGACCAGACGGTGGACACGCTGAAGACCTTCGCCGGGTTCATGAAGGTGGGTGACGGGCGTGCGCCCGACACCATCGTCGGCCCGGTCGTCACCGAGACCCACCGCGACCGGGTGGAGAGCTTCATCGCGGGCGGGCTCGACGCCGGGGCCACCGCGGTGTGCGGCGGGCAGCGCCCCGACCTGCCCGGCTACTTCGTCGAGCCCACCCTGCTGGTGGACGTGACCCCCGACATGGAGGTGGCCCGCGAGGAGGCCTTCGGGCCGGTAGTGGTGGTCCTGCCCCACGACGGCGACGACGAGGCCGTCGCCCTGGCCAACGACTCGTCCTACGGGCTGTTCTCCTACGTATACGCCGGTGACGCCAAGCGGGCCTACGAGATCGGCTGCCGGCTGGAGTCCGGCAATGTGGCCCTCAACACCGTTCAGCCCCACATGTACGCCCCCTTCGGCGGCTTCAAGATGTCGGGCATCGGCCGTGACCGGGGCAAGTGGGGGATCGAGGCCTACACCGAGATCCAAGCCATCAACTGGCTCTCCTAGGCCTGCGTCGGCTGGCGGTGCCGCCAGTCGCTCTCAGGTTGGGAGGGTCTTGTGGGGGTTCATGATGCCTTGGGGGTCGAAGGCGTTCTTGACCGCTCGCATCAGGTCCCATTCGATCTCGGGCTTCTGGGGTCGGATGCGGTCGCGCAGGAGCTGGCCGATGCCGTGCTCGGCGCTGAGGGTGCCGCCGAAGGCGAAGGTGGCCTGGTCGATCCGCTCGCGCAGTTCGTCGCGCACGGCTAGGAACGGTGCCACTTGATCGTCGCTGGTGGGCAGGACGTACAGGTGGATGTTGCCGTCGCCGACATGGCCGAACCCGTAGGTCAACGCGCCTGGGGCCAACTCGGCCGCCAGGCTCCGGACTTCGTCGTGGTAGTTGCCGAAGAGGTCGATAGGCACGGCCGTGTCGAGCTTGACTCCGTGCTCGTGCTGTGACCACAGGAACATGGGAGACAGCTCGTCGCGGATGGCCCAGAGCCGAGCCTCCTGCTCGTCGGTTACAGCCACCGCCGCGTCGGTGATCCATCCTCGCTGCGACGCCTCGGCCAGGAATGCGCCCAGCCGATCGGACACCGGCTCGGCGGAGGCAAGCCCTACCAGCACGCAGAACTCCTCGCCGGTCGCCAGCGGCCGGGTCAGGTCGAGTCGCTCGCATACCCGCTCCAGGCCCACCTTGGGGACGAGCTCGAAGGCGGTCACGTCGCCGCCGCAGCGGGCCATGGTCAGCTCCAGCAGCGGCGTGAGGCGGTCGAGCCCCGTTATGGCGGCCAGGGCGCTCTGGGTGTGAGGGGTGGCCGGATGCAGCCGCAGCACCGCCCGGGTCACCACGCCGAGGGTGCCTTCGGCCCCGATGAACAGCTGCTTGAGGTCGTAGCCCGAGGAGTCCTTGCGCAGGGCTCGCAGCCCGTTCCAGACCCGCCCGTCGGCCAACACCGCCTCGAGGCCGAGCACGTTGTCGCGCATGTTGCCGTAGCGCACCACGTTGTTGCCGCCCGCGTCGGTGGCGATGGCCCCGCCGACGGTGGCCGTGCCCCGCGCTCCCCAGTCCGGCGCGAACAGGCGGTTCACCGCGGCGGCGGCCTGCTGCACCGCGTCGATGGTGGCCCCGGCCTCGGCAGTGATCGTCCAGCGGTCAGGATCCACCGACACGATCCGATTCATGCGGCTCATCGACAGCACGATCGACGACCGGTGCGAGTCCCGGCTGTCGGGATCGCCGGAGTCGGGAGGTGTTGAGGCGTCGGGGTCGGCCGCGGCAGCGGGGACAGCGCCCCCCGACATACCGGTATTCCCGCCCTGAGGCACGATGGCGACCCTGGCTGACGCGCACGCCCGTACCACGAGGGCGGTCTCCTCTACCGATGCTGGACGGAGCACGGCCAGGGCTTCCCCGGTGAACAGGCCCCGCTGGCCGGTCAGGTATGGCGCAGCGTCGACCCCGGTCAGAACCCCAGCCTCGCCGAGGTCGGAGCGCAGACCAGCCACGAACGTCATCGGCGGGTCACCCTAATCCCGGAGCTCTCTGCGCCGGCTCACGGCGACCGTGCACACGCCGCATCGCCTCCTGGCCGGCGGCTCCGGTAGCTTCTCGGCCATGCTTGACGTGAACTCACACGCTCCCGACTTCGAAGCACCCGACAAGCACGGCAACGCCGTGCGCCTAGTCGACCTCCGGGGCAGTTGGGTGGTTCTGTGGTGGTACCCCAAGGCCTCGACCCCCGGTTGAACGAAGGAGGGCAGGGGGTTCCGTGATCGAGCCCCAGAGTTCGAAGCTGCCGGCGCCGTAGTGGTCGGCGCGTCGTTCGACACCGTCGAGGAACAGCGGGCCTTCGCCGACACCGAGGGATTCGACTACGCGTTGATCAGCGACCCGGACAAGTCCATCGGCCGCCTCTACCAGGCCGAGCGCGAGCCGGGGGAGGACTACTACGAGTACGGGCTGCCCCGCCGCATCACCTACTTGATCGACCCCGAGGGCCGCGTCGCCGCTGCCTACGACCTGGCCGGCCAAGACCTCGCCGCCCACGCGGCCCAGGTCCTGGACGACATTGCAGCCCGCTCCTGACGGCTCCTCCGGGCCGTTGCCCGTTCTGTTCGCGCTTTCTGGCGCATATGGCCGTTTTCTGCAATGGAAGGCCTGACCCTGCCCGTGGGGGAAATAGAGGCCTGACCCTGCCCGTCGGGGAAGGCGCCGGTTCAGGCGGCGTTGTCGTAGACGGCCTTCTCGAAGTCGAGGAATCCGCCCACCGAGGTGGGGTCGGCGAAGGGGAAGATCTGGGTGGCCCAGAAGCCGCCCACACCGTTGGCCCGGTCGATCCAGTAGTACAGGTTGGCCAGCCCCGCCCAGGCCAGCGCGCCAGCGGGCCGACCGGTGGGTGCGTCCTCCTCGTTGATCATGAAGCTCAGCGCCCAAGTCTTCGGCATTCCCGGGAAGAACTCGGCGTCGTTGGACAGCCGCGGATTCGACACGGGGAGCACCGTCTTGGCCACCTCGGTGGCACCGACGCCGGGAAGCATCTTGATGAACATGCCTGCGGGAAGGTGGTTCCGGCACGCCATCTCCACGGTTTCGGGCCTGAGGATCTGCTCGCCGTCGGGGCCGGCTCCGTCGTTGAGCCACATCCGGATGAACTTGGCGTAGTCCTCGGCGGTGCCGTAGAGGCCGTGTCCGGCCATGTGGACCTCCGGGTCCGGCGGCAGCTCCACTCCCGGCAGCGGGATCAGCGACCCGTCGGAGTCCTCGCGTGCGTGGATCGTCGCCATGCGCTCGCGCATCGACGGGGTCATCGAGAAGGCGGTCGAGTCCATGCCCAGCGGGCCCAGCACCCGCTCATCGAGCACCTCGCCCAGCCGCTTGCCGGTGATGCCCTCCACCACCTGACCGGCCCAGTCGATGTTGGAGCCGTACTCCCACTGCTCGCCAGGGTCGAACAGCAGGGGCGTCTCGATGGAGGCGTATGACGCCTCCACCACCCATGGCTGGCCCTGCTCGTTGGCCAACCGGGTGTAAGTGTCGTTGAAGAAGTCGTAGGTGAGCCCGGCCGTGTGGGTGAGCAGCTGGCGCGTCGTGATGTCGCTCTTGGGCGGGCGCAGTCTCGGCGTTCCGTCATCGTCGAGTCCCTCCAGCACGCCGAGCCCGCCGATCCTCGGCACGTACTCCTTGGCCGGGGCGTCCAGATCCAGGTCACCCTGCTCCACCAGCTGAAGGCAGGCAGTGCCGCCGATGGCCTTGGTGGTCGAGAAGATCGCACACACCGTGTCGGTGGTGAAGGGGTCCTCTCCGAGAACCCGCTCGCCCCTGGCACCCCTGTAGATGTCGCCGTCGCGGTCGGTGGCCACGGCGGCCACGCCAGGCACCCGCGGCGACCCCGAGACAACACCATCCAATACCGCATCCGCGGCTGAACTGAGATCACCCATCACACTTCTCCTGTCTCTGATAGCCAGATTGTGACATCGAACTCTCTCACTGCGGGCGCCTGACCGTCCAACTCAGTGGTCTGCACCCTGTGGGACTCAGTCTCCAACGGCGCAGGTGCCGGGCACCTCGCGGCGCGCCCCGGTCGATGGCAGTACCGCCACGTTCCGTAGTATGCCTCCGGCCGCCACTGCGGGGAGGACTCGGTGATAATCGACTGCCACGGCCA
>LXNI01000220.1_pt1 | contig 72058 bp, 57 predicted proteins | sample 809091 | NCBI WGS metagenome assembly LXNI01 (sample SAMN04870527, study PRJNA318959) | sponge metagenome | biome: 01000161; feature: marine sponge reef; material: water | host: Sarcotragus foetidus | place: Greece: Milos, Mediterranean Sea | collected 2013-05-29 | depth 5-7 m
CAAGGGGTCGGACGAGATCGGCACCTCGGACCGGGGCCGCGAAACACCGCTCATGGATGCCATGGACGCGGTCCGCGACTCGCTGCTCGCCGAAATCGGCCGTCCGGTCCCCGATACGGCAACAATTCGCGCGCTGCGGTCCGCGATCGCTTCTCTCGAGGACCAGGCCCGGGAGTATGTGGTGCCGAACGAATTCGACCGCATCCTCTCCGCCCAGGGGGCCCGGGGCCTGAATGCGACCACCACGCACGAGGCGACGCGCTATTTCGTTGAAATCCCCGCCAACCGCATCGAGCTGTGGTTCGCTCTCGAGTCGGACCGCATGCAGAGCCCGGTGTTCCGCGAGTTCTACACCGAGCTGGACGTGGTGAGGGAAGAGCGGCGCATGCGACTCGAGACGAGTCCGGGGGGAGTTCTCGAAAACGCGTTCCTGGCGACGGCGTTCCAGGTACACCCTTACGGGGTTCCGGTGGTCGGGCATGCGTCGGACCTGGAGAACCTCACCAGGCGGCAGGCGATCGCGTACTTCCGCGACTACTACGGCGCGCGCAACGCCGTGGCGGCGATCGTCGGCGACGTGGACGCGGACCAGGTGAAGCGAATGGCGGACGACTACTTCGGGCCGGCCGCCCCCGGGCGCCGAGCCCCACCGGTGCGCGCAAGCGAGCCCCTCCAGGCCGGAGAGCGCCGCATCACCGTCGAATTCGATGCCGAGCCCCGCCTGATGATGGGCTGGCGGGTCGGGTCGGGTTTCCACCAGGATGCCCCGGCTCTGACCATGCTCGCGTCCCTACTCACCGGAGGCAGGACCACCCGGCTCTACCGGCGATTGATCGCCGAGGACCAGTCGGCGGTGCATGTGGCCGCGTATCTGGGCCCGGGTTTCTCGTACCCCAGGCTCTTCACGGTCTCGGCAGTCCCAAAGGCCCCCCGCACGACGGCCGAGATCGAAGCGGCGGTATACGACGAGATCGAGAGGATCAAGGCCGCTCCCCCGGACCCCGCCGCCCTCCTGCGCATCCGGAACCAGCTGCGCGCAAGCGAGTTTCGGCGGCTGTCCTCGAATCTTGAACTGGCGCTGCAGATCGCCGAATCCGAAGCCTCGTTCGGAGATTGGAGCGAGACCTTCCGGCTGTCGCGCCGAATTTCCGAGGTGACGCCCGAAGACGTGCAACGCGTCGCGATAGAGTACCTGAACGACGGCTCCAGGACGGTTGCCACCATGGTGCGAGGGAACAGGCCGTGATGATGGCCCGCCCGCTGCACCGGCCCCGGATCCGTACCCTCGCCATCCTGTGCGGCCTTGCCGCTCCCACTGTCGCGCCGGTGCTCAACATACCGGCTCACGCCCAGGAATCGGTGCGCGAGCGAATCGATCGCATGACCTTCCCCGAACTGCGGTTCCGGCGGCTGGCGCCCCGCGAGGAGACCGTACACGGGGTTCCCGTCTATTTCCTGCGAGATCCGGAACTGCCGCTCGCCACCTTCTACGCCACCTTCGAAGGCGGCGTCCGGCACTTCGACCGCGACTACTTTGCGGCCGCCACGGCGATGGCTGGACTGCTTCGCACCGGCGGCACCGCCACGCTGCCACCCGACTCCGTCGACGCGCGGATAGAGTCGATGGCACTCGCCATGAGCTTCGGACAGGGCGGCGGCGGCGCGTCGTCGTGGGTCAACAGCCTGTCGGAGCAGGTGGACGACGCAGCGCGGCTATGGGGCGAAATGCTGCGGGAGCCACGCTTCGACTCCTCCCAGGTCGAACTTTGGCGCAGCGCCGAGATCGAACGTGTTCGCCGCCGCCCGGAAGATCCCGCGTCGCTGGCATTCGGGATCTTCAACCGGATCATGTACGGCGACCATCCCGTCGGCTGGGAGATGACCACGACCGATCTGGAGCCTGACGACCTGACCGAGACGAAACTCCGCCTGGTCCATGAGGCGGTGGTCTGCCCGGGAAACATGGTCATGGGCGTCGCCGGCGATGTCACCTGGGGCCGCGTGCGCAATCTTCTCGAGGAGATCCTCGCCGACTGGCCCTCGTGCTCGGGCGGCCTCGGGGAGAATCCGGTCGCGGACATCCGTTCCGAGCCCGGGGTCTTCGTCCTCCACAGGAAGATCGAGCAGAGCGTGGTGGTCATGGCTCAGGCGACCACCGTCAGGCAGGGAGACAATCCCGGCTACTTCGCGTCCCGGATCGGTAACAGCATCCTCGGGGCGTCCGGCCTTTCGAGCCGCCTGGCCTCGGAGGTGAGAACGCGGCAGGGCCTCGCCTACAGCGCCTCCTCGATCTGGACGACATCGAGCAGGGACGACGGCCTCGCGGGGGCGCTCACCCGCACCAAGCCCGAGACCACCATGGCGGCCGCCCGCCTGCTCCTGGCCGCGATCGATTCGATGCGCGCCGCGCCTCCGGCACCTCGCGAGGTGTCCCACGCGGTCGATGAAGTCGTCAACGGATTCGTTTTCAACTTCCGCACCCCGTTCCAGGTCGTGGCCCGGGGCATGGCATACCGGAGACTCGATCTGCCCGCCGACTGGCTGGAGCGCTATGTCGACGGGATCCAGGACGTGACGCCGGCCGACGTCCGGGAGATATTCCGCAGCGAAGTCGATCCGGCGCGCATGACGATCCTGCTTGTCGGCGACACCACCCGCTTTGACGGCTCCGCGTCGGAGCTGGGCGCCGTGACCGTGCTCCCGGAAAGGACGAGCCCCGCGGGAGTCGATCCAGTCAGTCCTTCGTGGCCACGTGGATTGCCGCGATCCCGCCGCTGACCAGGAACCACCTGGCCGACCCGAACCCGGCGCGGCGCAGCATCCCGGCCAATGCATCGGGCCCGGGGAAGCCCTCTACAGACTTCGGCAGGTAGGTGTACGCCCAGGGGTGACCGGAGACCAGCCGTCCCACCCTCGGCAGGATGTGATTGAAGTAGAGCAGGTACGCACGGCGCATCAGCCTCCCCGGCGGCACCGTGAACTCGAGCACGACGAACCGCGCGCCCGGTTTCAGGACGCGGTGCACCTCGCGGAACCCGGCGAGCGGTTCGGAAAGGTTGCGGATTCCGAACCCCACGGTGGCCCCGGCAAAGGTGTTGCCGGCGAAGGGGAGAAGCTGGGTGTCGCCGCACACCGCCTCCACCGGCGCGGCACCGATCTTGGAGTGTCCCTGCGCCAGCATCGGAAAGGCGAAGTCGGAACCCACCACGCGGCCACGGAACCCTGAGCGGCCGGCCAGCTCGATTGCGAGGTCGAAGGTCCCCGCGCACACGTCGAGGTACGATCCGCCCGGATCGCGATCCCAACCCAGTTCACGCACGGCCCGGCGACGCCACCGCCTGTCGATGTTCAGGCTCAGCACATGGTTCAGCAGGTCGTAGCGCGGAGCGATGTCGCTGAAAATCCTCCGCACCTGTGCGGCGCGAGCACTTCCGCTCGCTGGCTCTGCGTCACGGGAGGTGGTCAAGCGTCACCAGACGTTGCATTGCGGGGTGGATCGGAGCGCCTCTCTGCGAGCGCCAGGCGCCGGCGGGCCGGGCGATGGAAGCAGAAAGTTACCGCGGGCCGGTCGGTGAAGGAACCGATCCGTGCCATCGTAGTAGCTTCCCAGAGCCCGCATCATGCCGCCGGAATGCGTGCATCCACCGCCCCCGAGCCGAACCCGAGGAACACCGATACCCGTGGAAAGAGCGGTTCCCGACGACAGGACACTCGCCCTGCAGGCGGCGAAGGGCCGGGAGAAGGCGTTCAGGGAGTTGCTCCACCGCTACGAGAGACCGGTGTTCAGCCTCATCTACCGCATGGTGAGGGACCGCGGTCTGGCCGAAGACCTCTCCCAGGAAGCGTTCATCCGCGCCTTCAACGCGATCGGGAGCTACAACCCCGGCTACAAATTCTCCAGCTGGATGTTCAAGATCGCCCACAACCTCACCATCGATCATCTTCGCAAGAGGCGTCTCGACACGATCTCGATCCACGGCTCTCCCAACGCGGTCACCGCGGACGAACAAGCGCGGACGAGCCTGGTGCTGGAGTCGCCGCAGGAGCGCCCGGACGACTATGTCGAGAACCTCGAACTGGGCAGCCAGATCGAGGCTGCCATCGGCAATCTCAGACCGGAATACCGCGCCGTGACCCTGCTGCGCCACGTGGAGGGCTACTCGTACCAGGAGATTGCGGATATCCTGGAATTGCCGCTGGGAACCGTGAAGACCTATATCCACCGCGCGCGCCTGGAATTGAAGGCGGCGCTGGGCCCCCTGCGCGACCCCGCGGGCTGACATCCCGGGTGTGAAACCGCTGGAACGCCGGTGGCGTATTGGGATTGACACGACCAAGAGGACCAGACCGTGAAGCGGAACCATAGCACAAGAGACCAACTGAATCCGGGCGCGAGGCGGCTGTTCTCGTACCTGGACGGTGAGTTGGATTCGGACGAGCGCATTGGTTTCGAACGCGAAGTGGCCCGAGACCCCGCGCTGCGGGCGGAGGTGCGCGGCTACCGTTCGCTTTTCGCGGCTCTGAACGCGATGGAGCCCCACGCGCCCTCCGACGACCTGAAGGCGAGGATCATCGCGTCGCTCCTGATCCGCCCGACGACCCTTGGCCGACTGTGGGCCTGGTTTGCCGGCCGATCGCCGTCGTCGGTGGAGAACGTGTTCGATGCCCTGCACGATGGCACTCTTCCCGCGCGACAGGCCCGGGAGCTCAGGGCTCTGGCCGCACGAAACCCGGAGGCGGCGGGTGTCCTCGCCAGCTGGGGTGGATTGCACAGGGAACTCGGGCGCCTGCAGGCTCTGGCTCCCGCCGCCGGATTCGCCGAGCGGGTCATGGCGCGAGTGCAACTGCGGGAAACCAGGCGATCCCACGCCAGCGTGCGACGTTTCCTCGCCGGGCTTTGGCCCCGGCGGCAGGAACGACTCGCCGCCGCCTCGGGTGTGGCCTTCGGGCCTACGGCTGCCATCGCAGCTACCGGGTACATGCTTTTTGCCAACAACCCGCTGGTCACGCTGTCCAACCTGGGCGGATTCCTCTGGAATCAGGGCATCGGCGCCCTGCCTGACGCCCTTGCGGGCACCTTCAACACCGGGGCGGGCGTTCTCGCGGGCGTTGTTCCGGCAAGCCTCGCGGGCATCGGCGCGGCACCGGTTTTGATGGGAGGACTGGTCGTCCTCACCGGACTCACTGCACTATCGGGATGGATTCTTTACAGAAATGTGGCAAGAGCCACGGGATTGGAACGTCGGCATGTACCGGTCTAGACGCATGAAGGTGCTGTGCACGGCCCTTTTCGGCCTGCTCGCGGCGGTGAACGTCACCAGCGGGGCGGCACAGGAACGCGACGTCGTCTCCAGCCAGGTGGAAGTCTCGAACTCGGAGGCTTCCCTACTGCTCGAGTTCATCGACGGCGACCGGCTCGCCCTCAGCTTCGCGGATGGCGTGGCCACCCTCGACGGCGAGGCCCTCGGAAACTACGAGCCGGGCGATGACGCCGATCGCGCGTGGCGGGACCTGCTGGGCCGCATCCTGCCACTCTCGGACGGACCCCTTGCCCGGGAGCTTGTGGACTGGACGCCCGACCGGGGGCTGGCGGAACCCACGCTGGCGCTGCTCGATCGTGTCGATCGAACGCTTGCCGACGCGGTGGCAGGGCTGGAGCGACCCCTGCAAACGCAACGTGAAGAGACGTCGGCGGAGGAATTCCTGGCCGTGGTGGCCCGGTTGGAAGGCATTGCAGCGCTTGGGGTCGCGCTGGCGGACGTCGATGTGGAGTCAATCGACATCCGGGTCGGCGAGGACTATTCGTTACCCGCCGGCACCTCGGTGGACGGCAGCCTACTCCTGGTGGACGGACAGCTCGACGTCGAGGGGATAGTTCGCGGCGACGTGATACTGCTGGACGGGACGCTCGTGCTGGGCGAATCCGGGCGTATCGATGGTGATGTCCGGCACGCACGCTCCGAAATCGAGCGGCGTGGCGGCGAGGTGCGCGGCGAGATGGTCGACCTCTCGGAGCTGCGGGGGGACCGCCCGGCCCGGACGCCGGCAGTGGCGGAGCCCCCACCGCCCCCTCCACCGGCCCGGATAGCCGAAGTCCCCCGCAGTGAAGCAGAGATGGAACGGGATCGCGGGACGTCGGACCGGGGCGGGCGCTCCGAGTGGCGGGCGTTGCGGGCCGCGGGCGAGGTGTTGGAAACGCTGTTCACCTTCGTGGTGCTGGGTGGACTGACGCTGCTCCTGACGCGTTTTGCGGGGCTGCGTCTGGACGCGGTCACGAGGGAAATCGAGTACCGTCCGGGGCGGGCGGCCGCCGTCGGATTCGCGGGCGGGTTCCTGGTGGTCCCGGTCTTCATAATCGGGACGGTCGTGCTGGCGATCTCCGTGGTCGGTATCCCGGTCCTGCTCGCCTGGGTGCCTCTCTACCCGGTGGCGATCGCGCTGGCGGTGCTCATGGGCTACGTCGGAGTGAGCTATCATGTGGGCCGGTGGGTGCTGGACCAGGGGCACCCCTGGCTCGACCGGGTGGACCGCAACCGGGCCACTCACATCAGGCTGACCGGCCTGGCCGCCCTCATGTTGCCCTTCGCGGTCGGCGGCGCGCTCGGGGCCATCCCCCTGATCGGGTGGATCGGCGGAATCCTCGAGTTCCTGGCCGTTCTCGCCGGCATGGCCGCCGTCGTCACCGGCTTCGGCGCGGTGATCATTACTCGAGGCGGCAAGTACGCGATGCCCTGGTCCGACCGCTTCGACGAGGATGTGGAGAATCCGGTGGACTGGTCACCGGTGGAAGACCTGGAAGACGACGTGGACGAAACGACCGAGGAGCAGCGATGAAGGGACTCTTCCCCATTCTGATGCTGATGGTCGCGGCCGGACAGATACAGGCCGCCCAGCAAAAGACCGTGACATGGTCGCGCCAGGCCACCGGTGAACAGCGCCTAGAGGTGAATGTCAGCTACGGCGCGGGCGAACTCACACTCGGGCGAGCCGATTCCGACCTGCTCTACCACGCACGCTTCGACTACGACGAGGACTTCGTGACGCCGAGCGTCGACTACGCGGGCGGGCGCCTTGATCTCGGTATCTCCAGCCATAACAACCGGGGGTTCAAGGGCCGGTCCACATCTTCGTCACTTGACCTCAGGTTGTCACGGGACGTGCCCATGGACCTGAACCTGGACTTCGGCGCGGGCTCGGCCAGGCTGAACCTGTCCGGATTGCCGCTCCGCAGCCTGGAGGTAAACACGGGCGCCTCGGCGTCGGAAATTCGTGTTGACGAGGTCAACCCCGAGCGACTGGAGTCCGCATCGGTCAATGTGGGCGCGGCGGAACTCAGCCTGCACGGCATCGGCAACCTCAACGCCGACAGGGTGACGGTCAAGGCCGGACTGGGGTCGGTGACCCTCGGACTGGATGGGCAGTGGCCCCGGGATGCACGGATCACGGTGGGAATGGGGCTGGGCGCGCTGACGATCAGGGTGCCGGAGTCGCTCGGCGTTCACATACGCCGCGAGAATTTCCTCACGTCAATCAATGCAGAGGGGTTCACCAGGAACGGCAGAAGCTATCGTTCGACCAACTGGGAGACGGCCGACCACCGGGTCGAGGTGGACATCTCCGCGGCCCTGGGCGCGATAGAGATCGTGCGGATCCCGTGAGAGGTGTCGGTCGTACGGGGCCCCAGCGGCAAATGGTGTTAGAATTAGGCTGGCTCGAAGAGAGGTCCTAGTCTTCGAGAACCCGGGGCGGATCGGCGCCGGGCAGTGGGCCGTTTATTCACGGAGGAGGCATGATCGGAACGCTTCTGACATTCCTGGCAATGGGCATCGTCAGCATTGTCGTGGTCTGGATCGTGCTTTCCGTTGTGGGTGCGCTCCTGGGGCTCACGCTCGGGATCGCAGGCTTCCTGATCTTCAAGGTCGCGCCGATCATGCTGGTCGGCTGGATTGTGCTCAAGCTCCTCGAGCGGGTGCGCGGGCGCGAGGCGCTCTCGTCCGCGGACAGGAAGTGGCTGGAGGGCGAGTAGGCCCGGCCGGATCGCCCTCGCCGGCAGCGGGCCGAGCGAGGACGCAGACGCCATGGTGAGTCCGCGGGCGCCAACTAAACGCGGGGCGGCCAACTAAACGCGGGGCGGGAGTCCTTCCAGGTCGGCCAGGAATCTGTCGCCGATCTCTGCCATCGATGTCGCAGCCGGAGAATCGGGTGCGGACAGGACCGTAGGCTGTCCTTGGTCACCGGCCGTGCGTACCGCCATGTCGAGGGGGATCCGGCCCAGGAATGGTGCCGAGAGCTCCTGGGCGAGGTCTTCCCCGCCCCCCCGGCCGAACAGGTCGATCACCTCGTCCGATCCCGGGATCCGGAAGCCGCACATGTTCTCGACGATGCCCAGAATCCGGGTGTTGACCCGCTCGAACATCTTCACGCCGCGGCGCACATCGCCCGTGGCCACCTTCTGCGGCGTGGTCACCATCACGGCACCGTCCAGATTCACCGTTTGCACGAGCGAGAGTTGCGCGTCGCCGGTGCCGGGCGGCATGTCGACGATCATCAGGTCCAGTCGACCCCAGGCGACCTGCTCCATGAACTGCTTGAGGATCCCGGCGATGAGGGGGCCGCGCATGATCGCGGGCTGCTCCCGCTCCAGAAGGAAACCCAGGCTCATGAGGCGCACGCCGTGGGCCTCGAGCGGAACGATCATCTCCGAACCCTTCGCCCCCGTCACGGCCGGGCGGCGCGCCTCGCCGAACATGATCGGGATGTTCGGGCCGTAGATGTCGGCGTCGAGCAGGCCGGTGGCGAGCCCCTTCGAGGCGGCGTAGGCAGCCAGGTTGGTCGCAACCATCGACTTGCCGACGCCGCCCTTGCCGGAGCTCACCGCGACGATGCGCTTGACACCCGCGAGGATCTCGGGCTGGGGGGTGGGCGCGGGCACGGACCCGGGCTGGAGTCCCTGCCTTGGGGCGGGACGTCCGGCAGGGCTCTGCCCGGGCTGGGGAGCGGTCGCGGAGGGCGGCGAGGACCGTCCTGCCGGCCCGGCCTGGCCGGCGCCCGATGCCGTGCTCTGGGGCAGCTGCACATTGACCTTGACCCTGCGAATGCCATCGACCGCCGCCGCCGCGGCGCGGGCCTGGCGCACGAGCACGCCGGGGTCGCCCCGCTGCAGGGAGAAGATGAAGGTGGCCTTGCCGTCGCAATCCACCGCGACCTCGCTCACCTGCCCGCCAGCCACGACATCCTTGCCGGTCGCGGGATTGATCACCTGAGCCAGGGCGCGGGTGAGAGCCTGGACGGCCCCGTTCGGGCTGGCTGTAGGCTCAGATTGCGTCAACGGTCACCACCTCGGGCACGGCAGCCTGCAGGCGCCGTTCAATCCCTTCCTTGAGGGTAAACATCGAGATCGGGCAGGATTCGCACGCACCCATGAGCCGCACCTCCACACGCCCGATCTCTTCGCTCCAATCTACCAGTTCCACGTCCCCGCCATCCGACCTGATTGCGGGCCGAAGGGTCTCCAGAACCGCCTCTATCCGATCTCTGGTATCCATTCCACCGTTCCGCGAGACAGCGCACTACCGACCGGGCCCACCCGCCGGGCCACGAGCGCACAGGAAGGTACCGAAGCCGTTTCACGGCGGTCAACGGGTTGCGCCCTACCGGACCCTTGGTAGATTGCCTGCGACTCCGGGTGCCGCTGAGCCGGATCCGGCATTCGGGGGCCGCGCTTGAATCGCTCCTTCCCGGTTCCCGCAGCGCTGTTGCCACACGGTTGTGCGCGGGTGAAAGAGGCCGTCCGCCTCACCCCAGGGGCTTCGGGCGCTCCCGCCAACCAACAAGTCTGGGAAGAGAAATGTCCGGAACGATTCGTGTTCCCGCGCCCGTCAACGAACCCGTCCTCTCCTACGCGCCCGGGACCCCCGAGCGTGCCGAACTGAAGGCCTCGCTGCGCTCGATTGCGGGTCAGGACCCGGATATCCCCCTGATCATCGGGGGTGAGGAAATCCGCACGGGAAAGACCCACGCCATCCACGCCCCTCACGACCACGGGCTGCGTCTCGGCCAGTGGCACGAAGGCGGCGCCGAAGAGGCACGCAGAGCGATCGCGAATACGCTGGAGGCCCGCCGGGAATGGGCGTCCTGGCGCTGGGAGGATCGCGCGGCGGTGTTCCTCAAGGCGGCAGAGCTGCTCGCGACCTCGTGGCGCTCCACCCTGAACGCGGCCACCATGCTCGGCCAGAGCAAGACCGCATACCAGGCCGAGATCGACGCCGCCTGCGAGATCGTCGACTTCTACCGCTTCGGCGCGCACTTCGCCGAGCAGATCTTCGACCAGCAGCCGGTATCGGAGCGGGGGGTCTGGAATCGCATCGAGTACCGGCCTCTGGAGGGCTTCGTGTACGCGGTCAGCCCCTTCAACTTCACGGCCATCGGCGCCAACCTCGCAGGGACGCCGGCGATGGTGGGGTGCGGTGTACTGTGGAAGCCGTCCAAGCACGCGGTGCTGTCGGGGTACTACACCTACAAGCTCCTGGAAGAGGCGGGACTTCCGCCAGGCGTGATCAACTTCGTGCCGGGCGATCCGGTGGAAATCACGGGGGCCGCCATGAACCACCCGGACTTCGCCGGACTGCACTTCACGGGTTCGACCGGGGTCTTCCAGTCCCTCTGGAACACGGTGGGCAGCAACATCGCCCGCTACCGCTCCTATCCCCGGCTGGTGGGAGAGACCGGCGGCAAGGACTTCATCGTGGCGCACCCCAGCGCCGATCGGGATGCGCTGCGCTCGGCCATCGTGCGGGGATCGTTCGAGTACCAGGGGCAGAAGTGCTCGGCCGCGTCGAGAGCCTACGTTCCCGAGTCCGTGTGGAAGGAAATACGTGACGACCTGGTCGCCGAGACCGACGCGCTCGCGATGGGGGATCCCGCCGACTTCCGCAACTTCGTCAACGCCGTGATCGACCGGGGCGCCTTCGACACGATCACCGGCTACATCGACCGGGCCAAGGCCAGCCCGGACGCGGAGGTGATCGCCGGGGGCGAGTATTCCGACGCGGACGGTTTCTTCATCCGCCCCACGCTGATCCTGGCGAGGACGCCCGACCACGAGTCGATGTGCGACGAGATCTTCGGGCCGGTCATGTCGATCCATGTTTACCCGGACGACGCGTGGTCGAAGACGCTGGACATCGTCGATTCCACGTCGCCGTATGCGCTTACGGGGGCGGTGTTCTCGCAGGACCGGGCGTGCGTGCGCGAGGCGATGGACCGCCTGAGCAATGCGGCGGGCAACTTCTACATCAACGACAAGCCCACGGGCGCGGTGGTCGGACAGCAGCCCTTCGGCGGCGGGCGCGCCTCCGGGACGAACGACAAGGCGGGCTCCCCCTACAACATCATCCGGTGGCTGTCGCCCAGGACGATCAAGGAGAATCTCGCGCCGCCCGCGGACGTGGCGTATCCGTTCATGGGAGCGGAATAGGGACCGACGCGGCGACCGCTGCCGCGAAGTCGGCCTTGAGGTCTTCGAGGTCCTCGAGGCCCACCGAGATGCGCACGAATCCGTCCGGGATTCCCAGCGCGTCGCGTTCGCCCCGGGACAGGTCCACGTGGGAGGTGTGGCGCGGTTGCGACACCAGGGTCTCGACGCCACCCAGCGAAGGGGCGGCGGCCGCCAGCGACAGGTTGGAGCAGAAGCGGTCGGCGGCCTGGCCGCCCCCGTCGAGGACGATGGACACCATTCCGCCGAAACCGTTCAGCATGCGGGCGGCGCATTCGTGGTCCGGGTGGCCCGCGAGGCCGGGATGGATGACCTGCCGCACGCCGTCGACGCCGGTGAACCACTTCGCGAGGGCCAGCGCGGTGCGGTTGTGGCGGTCCATGCGGGCCGGGAGGGTGCGGATGCCTCGCTCGAGCAGCCAGGCGGCCTGCGGGTCGATCGAGCCGCCGTACAGCTTCATCATCTTCGTGATGCGGTAGATCAGTTCGGCGCTGCCCGCGACGGCCCCGGCGATGAGGTCCGAGTGTCCGCCCAGGTACTTGGTGGCCGAGTGGATGACGGCATCCACGCCGTGCTGTGCGGCGCGGATGTTGATCGGGGTCGCGAAGGTCATGTCGGCGGCGAGGACGGCGCCGACCGAACGCGCCGCGTCGCGCGCCGGGCCGATGTCGAAGACGCGCAGGGTGGGATTGGTGGGGAGTTCGATGAGGACGACCCGGGTGTTGGCGCTCACGACCGCTCCCCATGCGTCGGGATCGTCGGGATCGACGAAGGTCGTGGTGATGCCGCGCCGGGGCAGTTCGCGGGAGAGCAGGGCGTGGGTGGCGCCGTAGAGGTGGGCGCTGGCCACGATGTGGTCGCCCGCGTCGGCGCAGGCGAGCAGGGTCGTCGAGATGGCCGCCATGCCGCTGGCCAGGGCGAGCGCGTCTTCGGTACCCTCGAGCGCGGCGATCTTGGCCGCGACGGAACGCTGGTTCGGGTTGTTCCCGTAGCGGCTGTACTGCAGGTCGATCCCGTCATGCGGGCCGGCCCAGTAGAAGGTGGAGCTGCGCACGATGGGGTCGACGACGGGGCCGCCCGGGCATGCCCGGCTCTGTCCGGCGTGCACCGCGTGGGTGGCAGGTCCGTGCCTGGGATCGGGTCTCCCGTTCGCGGTCATGGTCCTCTCCTGTGCTGATCGCGGCGCTGGTGCGCTTGCGATGTCATGAGAACATTACAATATGTCATGTCGTCTTTACATCTGGTGGGCGCAGGGCGCTGAGTGCGACTGCCGCGCCGTTGGGTTCGCGGAAGACCAGCCGGCGCTCCGCAAGCCTTCGCAGAAGCGCATCGGCGCGGTGCCCGAGCGTGGACGCCATCCCTTCCGGGCCGATTCTTCGATGTGCTTCCAGGGTCTGCCAGGCCGCTCTCTCTCCATCCGAGACCGACCCGAGCAGCTGGAATCCATCGTTGGCCAAGTCGCATGCCGCCGCCAGACCGTGCCTTCGCAGGACTTCTTCCACGGATTCCCGGTGCACCTCCCCGACCGCCCGGAAGAGGAAGAAGACATTGCGTGGGCGGTCGGCCTTCAGGTACCTGACGAGAAGCTTGGCAACGATTTCGTCGGCGCAGCTGAAGTCCAGCACCCGGATCCGGGTGAAGTCGATGAGGGACACGAAGTTGGCCATCCCGCTCCCGCTGAGGCGCTTTTCGATCGCTGCCCTGACGGCACGTCCGGTCGGACGCGTGACCAGGTGCGGGCGGAGGGGCGCCAGGGTGCGCGTGACGATGGCGCCTACGTCGATGCTGAGGGATCCCGGCCTTGCCCGGCTCACTTCACCCGCTCCGGGAGGATGATGTTGATCTGGGCGCCGGGGAACGGGCGCAGGTCCTCTTCGAGCGGGGGCTTGCTGCTCCAGTCCGGCGTGTCGGCGATCCGCGCGGTGCCGCTGCGGATGGAAAGCAGCCCATCCCAGCGACCGACCTGCTTGCGGATCTGCTGGATCCCCTGCCCTCTGCCGGTATCTGCGAAGCGGGTAAGCCCCATGAGGAAGGCAGCCTCGAGGGCGGTGACGTCGCCCCAGCGCTCGCCGAAGCGGGCGGCGTGTTCATCTTCCAGCGAGGCGCGGAAGCCGCGCCCGATGTCGGCCACGGCGATCACGCAGACCTGGCGCCCGAGGCGCTTCTGCCAGTTGTAGGACTGTGCGGCCACCCACCCCGGCCCCTCCGCGTGCTCGATGATGTTCTGGCACACCTCGGAGAGGATCACCGAGAACTGGACGACGGCCGACGACGGATAGCCGAGCGTGTTGGAGAGTATCGCCCCCGCCCGCGACTGCACCCGATCCACCACTGCGTGCACGTCCGAGTTCTTTGTTACGGGAGTGATCTCGAGAAGGACGTCGGAGGCCCGTGCGCGGCGGCGCCACTTCGAGCCGGTGCCGAACTCGAATACCTCGCGGGCGGCCTGGTGGAACCCCATGCGATCCAGGTAGCTCGTCACCTCCGGCCGATCCGGGAGTGAGATCCGGGGGGCCGATCCGGATTCGGCGGCCACCTTTCCGGCCGCCAGGATGCCGAGCATTCCGTTGGGATCGATCCAGCGGAGCCGGCGGGCGTCGAAGAGCACCGGGCCAGAACGGTCGACATCGATCTGCCGGTGGAGCACCTCGATATTGCGGTAGTCGAAGGAACGGGGGATTTCGATGACCCTCATGTCAGACGCTGTCCTGGCGAATCGGGGGCTGCATCCCGCTGAGAAATCCCTCTGCGCCGGAGAAGCCCATTTTATGGCACGCCATCGCATTGGCGCGGCGGGCAGCTTCGCGCACCGCGGCTCCTCGGAGGAGCCCCGCGAAGAAGGTGGCCCCCCAGACATCGCCGCAACCCGTCGGATCGCCCGTTGCGGGTCCGCGCGTGACGGGCACGTGCTCGCGGACCGGCTGGCCATCCCGGCTCCTGGTCAGGACCCCCACTCCCGCGGCTCCCCTGGTCACGGCAATCGTGCTCACGCGGCCGGTCATCGACCTCTCGGCCTCTCGCCAGGGATCCGGGGCACCGCGCACAAAGAGTTCGAACTCGCTCTCGTTCATCTGAACCGTGTCGAAGCATCCGACCCATCGTTCACCCGAGGGAAGATAACGCGGAGTGCGGCGGCCGTCGTGCGCGATACCGAGAAAGAGTGAATGAAGATCGGCGTAGCTGGGCCCGTCGAGCCGGTCGCGCAGCTGCTCCGCCCCGGCCAGGTCGATTTCGCTCCCGGAGATGAAGTTTGCGTACAGCGCATCGAGGGTGGGCAGGACGGCGTTGATCTCGTCGGGCGTCCAACCGGGCACACCCCCGCTCAGCACTTCCACTCGTTCGGACTGGGTCCGATAGGTGAGTTCGACCCGATTGTTGGGTTCGGCCACAAAGTGGACACAACCCAGGTCGCCGATGCGGGTGAACGACTCCAGGAAAGACATCGCGATGGGCGCGGTATCGCGGCCGATCTTCACCAGAGGGACCACGGTCCAGCCGACGGGGAGTTCGTGTTCGAAGGCCGCCAGTGCGTACGCGATCCCGCCCCACGATCTGACCGGAGGGCCGCCGGCCGACCCATGACCCGGCAGACGAGTCGTGTCACGCACCAGGGTGCCCAATACCCCGAGCCGATTCGACGCATTGCCGGGCGCGGATTCAGACACGACCGCAGGTGGCCCGTTTGAAGATGCCCGCGGCGCCGATGATTCCGGCGGTATCGGGAAGCCGGGCCGGTGTGATCCTGCAGGCGCGGCGCGCCGAGGGGAACGTCCTGCGGTCGACTTCGTCACGCAGAGGGTGGAAGAGTAGATCGCCCGCGGCGGCCACCCCTCCACCGATCACGATGGCGTCGGGGTTGAAGAAGTTGATGAGGTTGGCCACGGCAACAGCGAGAAACCGGGCTGTCTCGTCGAGGACGCGGATGGCGTAGTCGTCGCCGGCTTCCGCGGCAATGCAGACGGCTTCTGCCGTCAGGCCATCCGGGTCACGCTCGACCCTCGCGGCGAGAGTCGAGCGAGCGCCCCGGGCGATTTCCTCCAGCGCCCTCGCCGCGATCGCGGGCCCCGACGCGTAGGCTTCCACGCAGCCCCGGGACCCGCATGCGCAAGGCCGCCCGTCGAAGTCGACGGACATGTGGCCGACCTCGCCCGCCGAGTCCGACGCCCCACGGTAGACCTCGCCGCCGAGCACGATGCCTCCGCCGATGCCCGTTCCCAGCGTCAGTCCGATCAGCCGCTCCGAACCGCGGCCGGCACCGAGCCACCATTCACCAAAGGCCGCGCAGTTGGCGTCGTTGTCCAGCACCACCGGGAGGCCGATCTCGAGAGCGGCCATGTCCCTGAGGGGCACGTCCCGCCACCCGAGGTTGGGAGTCTCCAGCACTACGCCGGTGTGCCGGTCCAGGGGCCCGGGCGCGCCGATTCCGACCCCGACCACACTGTCCGGGCCGACTTCCGCCATCGATTCACGGATCATTGCCACGATCCTGGCCACCACATGGGCCGGATCCCGGTGCGGGCGGGTCGGACCGCTGACTACGGCTGCGGGCGGCGCACCTTCGAACGGAACCATTCCCACCCGCAGATTGGTGCCGCCGATGTCGACCCCGGCGATCCACCTCGCGATTCCATCCCCGGCCCTGCCCGCGCACTCACCTGCCTGCGCGCTCACGACCGTGAGTCGTCGAGCTGCAGTACGGCCATGAACGCTTCCTGCGGGATCTCCACCGAGCCGACCTGCTTCATCCTCTTCTTCCCCTCCTTCTGGCGCTCGAGGAGCTTCCGCTTGCGGGTGATGTCGCCGCCGTAGCACTTGGCGGTGACGTTCTTGCGCATGGCCTTCACGCTCTCGCGGGCAATGATCTGGCCCCCGATCGCGGCCTGGAGGGCGACCTCGAACTGCTGGCGGGGAATCAGCTGCTTCAGCTTGCGGACCAGCGAACGGCCGTGCTGGTAGGCGTTGTCGCGGTGGAGGATGACCGAGAAGGCGTCGACGGGGTCCCGGTTGACCATCACGTCCAGCTTGACAAGGTCTCCGACGCGGTACTCCTGGAACTCGTAGTCCAGCGCCGCGTACCCACGCGTTCCTCCCTTCAGCCGGTCATAGAAGTCGAGGACGATCTCGGCCAGGGGCAGTTCGAAATCCATCTCGACGCGGCGCGGATCGAGGTAGCTCATGCCCTTGAAGATGCCGCGGCGTTCGTGGCAGAGCTTCTGCACATTGCCGATGTAGGTCGACGGCACGACGATGCGGGCCCGGACGATCGGCTCGGAAACCGAGTCGACAAGCGCGCGGTCGGCAAGTTCAGAGGGATTCTCCACCCAGACCACGGAACCGCCCGACATGTCCACGCGGTACTTCACGTTCGGCACGGTGGTAATCAGCTTGACGCCGAATTCGCGGTCGAGCCGTTCCTGGACGATTTCCATGTGCAGGAGTCCCAGAAAGCCGCAGCGGAATCCGAAACCCAACGCCCTTGAGGTCTCGGGCTCGAACTGCAGCGACGCGTCGTTGAGCTGCAGCCTGTGCAGCGCGTCCTTCAACTCCACGTACCCGTCCGACTCCGTGGGGTAGAGGCCGGCGAAGACCATCGGCCTGACCTCCTTGTATCCCGCAAGGAGCTCGGGTGGGGGTCGGGAGGCGTCCAGGATCGTGTCGCCCACCCGGGTGTCCGAGACAGACTTGATGGCCGCGACCACGTAGCCGACTTCGCCGGGGCCGAGTGATTTCGCAGGCTTGCGGCCGAGCTGCAGGTGCCCGACTTCGGTGACCTCGTAGCGTGCGTCCACGGTACCGAAGGTGATGGACATCCCCGCACGGATCCGGCCGTCGATGAGGCGGATCGAAGGGACCGCACCCAGGTACTGGTCGTAGTAGGAATCGAAGATCAGCGCCCGAAGAGGGGCCGCGGCATCGCCCGTAGGGGGCGGAACCCGGTCGACGACGGCTTCCAGGATCGCTTCGATCCCCTTCCCCTCCTTGGCGCTGGTTTCCAGGATCGACTCGGGTTCGACGCCCATGAGATCGGCCACTTCCTCCCGGCGGCGCTCCGGCTCGGCCCCGGGCAGGTCGATCTTGTTCAGGACCGGCACGATCTCCAGGTCGGCGTCCAGGGCCAGGAAGAGGTTGGACAGCGTCTGGGCCTGGATCCCCTGGGTCGCGTCGACCACCAGGATCGCCCCCTCGCACGCGGCCAGCGACCGGGACACCTCGTAGGTGAAGTCCACATGTCCGGGTGTGTCGATGAGGTTGAGCTGGTACTCGCGGCCGTCCAGCGCACGGTGGGACATGCGGATGGCATGCAGCTTGATCGTAATCCCGCGTTCCCGCTCCAGTTCGTTGGAGTCGAGCACCTGGTCGCGCATCCGGCGGCGGTCCACCGTGGCCGTAGCTTCAAGGAGCCTGTCGGCCAGGGTGGACTTGCCGTGATCGATGTGCGCGATGATGCAGAAATTGCGAATTAGGTCGGTCCGCACCTGGAAAAACCCGATTGGGGGAGTCGGCAAGGCCCGATTCGCATGTCGGCGCGACCGGGAGGCATGGGTTCACGGAAGTTAACTGGCGCTTCCTGCGGGTCAATTCTACTGTATCGGTGGGACCGAGCTCATGGCCACGGGAATCCTCATCTCGGTGCTTGGTGCAGTTTTGAATTGCCCGTATTGACAACGCATGAGACACCTCCGGGAGGCGACATGTTCGCACGTAGCAAAATCATTGTCGTATTGACCGCCCTGGCAGCAGCGGGCACCCCGTTCGCCAATTCAGCGATCGCCCAGGCGACCGGCACAGTTACAGGGACCGTTGTGGACGCGGAGACCGGCGAGGCGCTGGTTGGTGCGCAAGTCAGCCTTCCGGCGCTGGGCATCGGGGTGCTTTCTCGCGCGGCGGGCCGATTCGTTCTGCCCGGGGTGCCTGTCGGCACACACGAACTTCAGGTCGAACAGATCGGCCACGCGACCGTCTCCATGGAAGTCACGGTGGTCTCCGGCGACGCCGTGATCGTCGAGATCGCCATGGAGCACACCGTGCTGCACCTTGAGGAGGTGGTGGTGACGGGTACGGCCTTCGCCGAATCACCGGTGGAATTGCCTTACTCTGTCACGGTTGCGGGTCGCCGGACGCTGGCCGAACAGGGATCGCCACAGGCGTTTGACCTATTCCGGAATGTCACTGCCAGCCACGGGATCCTCGGCGCTCGCCAGGGTTGGTACAGCACAAGACCACCGGGCCTCGTATCGGAGACGGTGGCGACCGTGAACCTTCGAGGCCTGGGAGCCTCGCGCACGCTTGTTCTGCTGAACGGCCGCCGCCAGGTGTACATACCCATCCGCCTGCGCGGTGGCCGATTCGTCGACGTCAACGCATTCCCGTCCATCGCCCTCGACAGGGTCGAGGTCGTCAAGGAGGGGGCGTCGGCGGTGTACGGCTCCGACGCCGTGGCGGGGGTGGTGAACTTCCTTACCCGCGGTGACTTCGAGGGCTTCGAGGTCTCCGGTGCCCACGAGTATTTCGCCGGAGGCGGGGAAACGAACGCCGGAGCCATCTGGGGTTCGCAGCTGGGTGAGAACGCACACGCGGTCGTCTCGGCAGAGGTGTTCGCCACGCAGGAGCTGACGCCCGAAGAGGTGGGTTGGGCCCTGAGCGACTTCACCGGGGGGGGCGGCGGCTGGTCGTACACCGGCAACCCCGGAGCTTTTCTCTTTCCCAGGCTCACCGGAAACGAAACGAAGGACGAGTTTGTCTCGGCGCTCACCGATGCGCACTACGGCGGTTGGGGAGGCGTGTTCGTCGATCCCAACTGCCGGGACTTCGGCGGCTTCCTGGAAGAGGCCGAGACCTGTCGTTTCCGGTACGATCCCTATGACAACGTCTCTGACGCTTCGCGCCAGATCCGTGCCTTCGCCGAACTCAACGGCAGTGTCGGCGACGCGACCGACTACCACCTGGAAGCCCTGTGGGCCGAAGCCAGTACTCCCAACTGGGTGACCACACCCTCCTACCCGCCAATCTCTCCTTACAACGGATCCCAGTTCATCTCACCGGAGCATCCCGGCAGGCAGGCGTTCTGCCGCCAGCATGGGCCGAGCGCCGGGTTCTCGACCACCGAAAGCTGCCTGGAGAACGATTGGTATTTCTTCGGCCGCATGGTCGGGAACGCCGGCTCGCACCGGGAGCTGCGGCGCGACTCCCGCACCCAACGGATCGCCGGCTCCCTCGAACGGACTTTCGAAGGCTTCGGAGGCAGGGGATGGCCTTCGATCTCGCCGCCAGCTTCTCGCGGTCGGCGGGCAACGCCAACCTGCCCGGCGAGTACCTGTACCGCAAGTTCCTGGCGTTTCGGGGCTTCGGGGGGCCGAACTGCGGCGTTGGCGTCGTCGTTGATCGGTCGAGCCCGTCCGGCATGGCCCTGGGACCCACAGGCGGCAAGGTGGCCGGCCAGGGTGATTGCATGTACTACAACCCCTTCAGCAACGCCTACGCAAACGCCACACAGCCCGGTGCCCGATTCCGCGACCAGGCCAACCCGGACTACGTCGCCGGCCTGGAGAATCGCCCCGAGTTGATCGACTGGATCAACGATGAAGTCAATCTGGACAACGACGCCAATCTCTTCGCCTTCGACGCGATGCTGAAGGGCGCCCTGGCCGCGGAGACGCAATTTGCTCTCGGCTACCAGTTCCGCCGGGTGGGCGTGGGTGCCGTCCCCAACCGCGCCGGCGATCTCGCCTTGACGCCGTGCCCCGTGCCGGACGACCGCGGCTGCCCGGACCAGTTCGGTCCCTTCCACTTCACGGGCGGATTCTTCCACTACGACGACAGCCAGACCGTACACCGCTTCTTCGCGGAATCGCAACTCGAGCTCGGCCACCGGATTCGCGGCCAGGTCGCTGCGAACTACGAGTTTCACGGTTCCGTCAGGAGCTTCGACCCGAAGGTCGCCCTGCGCCTCGAACTCGCGGAGCCGCTGGCGTTGCGGGCTTCGGTCCAGACCACCTTCAGGACCCCCTCTGTGGACGATCTCAACGAGGACCTGAACACGGGGCTGCAATACGTGAGCGCGGCCGGGATCTACAAGGCCATCGACACCTACGGAGACAAGGACCTCGTGCCGGAACGGGCGTTCACCTACAACGTCGGAGCCATCCTGCAACTCGCTCGTCTTCGGGCATCGGTCGACTATTGGAGCTACGACTTCAAGGACGTGATCGACGTGTTCCCGTATGAGGGCGTCGCGAGCCTTTACGCAGCGGGTGGAGCCCAGCGGGCGGCAGTACAACAGTTCGTGAGCTGCCCTGACGGACGCGGCACCGGTACCTGCGACATACAGTCCGTGGAACGCATCGAGGCGGGCTTCGTCAACTGGCCGGGGATCCGCATGTCGGGGATCGACCTGCACATGGCGAGCCGCATTCCTGCGGGAGAAGCGATCGTGTCGCTCGGGGTGGACGGCACCTACACCAGGGAGTACCTCGTCCGAGCCCTCGATCTGAACGGGACCGAGGTGTTCGCGGAGCACGAGGCGGCTGGAAACCTCAACTGGGGCAATCCCATCGCGCCTCCGCTGCCCCAGTGGAAGACGAGTCTGACAGCCGGGTATCACGTGGGTGACTATAGCATGGTCAGCTACCTGAACACCGTTTCGGGATACACCAATGAGGCCTTCGCGGGCACCGAATTCGAAGAAATCGACCGGTTCGCGACTCTGGACTTCAGCCTGCTGCGGCGTTCGTCGGAGCAACTGGACATCGGCCTCTCGGTGTTGAACGCGCTAGGCAGCCCGCCACCCCTGGTCCGGTGGGAACAGTCCTACGACGGCTTCACGCACAGCCCCAAGGGACGGCGGATCAAGATGCTGGTGACCTACCGGCCAGGGAGTTGAGCGGTCCGGGTTGAACCCTTGCAGCCACGTCGATTGCTGCGTGGCTGCGGGGCCGGACCTTCCCCGGGCGGGGGCGTCCCCGCAGATTGAGGGGCCATGGCTACCAACGAAACGGTCACGCCCCACCGGGATCGCCGCGCCGATCTGCTCGATCCCGCGACGCTCGCCCAGCTCAGCGACATCGACATCATCGCCCGGCAGGTGGTGCACGGGTTCCTTCTGGGGCTGCACCGGTCCCCGAACCGGGGGTTCTCGGCAGAGTTCGCCGAAAACCGCGCCTATCAGCCCGGCGACGACCTGCGCAGTCTGGACTGGCGGATGTACGCGCGCTCGGACCGGTTTTACGTCAAGCAATACGAGGAGGAGACGAATCTGCGCGCGTACATGCTCATCGACATCAGCGAGTCGATGGAGTGGTCGTCCCGCCCGGGTCTTCCCACCAAGCTCTGGTACGCCAAGCATCTCGCGGCGGCGATCTCCCTGATCCTCACGCGGCAGGGCGACATCGTCGGCTTCATGGCCTTTCACGAGAAGATCGTGAGGCAGGTGCGCGCACGGGGCGGCAAGGTGCACTGGCGGATGCTCCTGCAGCATCTCAACGCCCTTGAGGGCGGAGGACGTACCGACTCCGAGTCAGCGATCCGGAACGTGGCCATGCGTCTCAAACGCAAGGGGCTGGTGATTCTCATCTCGGATCTGCTGGTGGACCCCGCGGAAACCGCCAAGGCGCTGATCTACCTGCAGCACACGGGTCACGAGGTGATGGTTTTCCACCTGATCGATCCGGGCGAGCGGGATCTTCCCACAACCGGGGAGACCCGCTTCATCGACCCGGAGACGGGAGACTCGCTGCGCGTGTCGGTGGCGGACATGCGGCGCCAGTACCGCGATGCGGTGGAAAATGCCGTTGCCGAGTGGACGCAGAAGTTGACCAGCCGCGGGATCGCGTACTCCACGATCGGGACCGACGAGCCACTCTCGCGGGCGCTGCGGTTCTACCTGTGGAAGCGGCAGCGGCTCCCCTGAATGGGCTTTCTCAACCCCCTGTTCCTTCTGGCCGGCGCGGCCGTCCTCATCCCCATCATCCTGCATTTGTTCTATCGCCAGGAGAGCAAGATCTTCACTTTCCCGGCGATACGGTACCTGCTGAGGACGGAGCGCGATCACGCCCGCCAGATCCGAACGCAACAGCTCCTCCTGCTCTTGCTCCGGGTTGCGATTGTGGTGCTGGTCGTGATTCTCGGGGCCCGCATCCACTTCCCGGGCCCGGGAGGCAGCCACGATCCTACGGCTCTTGCGCTGGTGATCGACAATTCGATGAGCACCACGATCATCGAGGACGGCAGGCGTCGGCTCGACACCCTGAAGGCGGTTGCCCGGCAGAGCGTGGATGGCGCGAATCACGACGACGTGATCTGGGTCGTCCGTGCAGGCACGCCATGGGAACCCGCTGTCCCCGGGGGGGCGGCACAGGCACGGTCGGCCATTGATTCGGTCCAGCCCGCGCATGGCCGGGGAGACCTGGGGCGCGCCGTGGCGAGGGCCCGTGCGCTGGTCGGCCAAAGCGACCTCCCGAACCGGGAGGTGCACGTGTTCACCGACCTTCAGGCGACCGCCCTCTCCGAAGCGCCGGCTTCAGGAGAAGACATTCCGGTGGTCGTTTTCGGCGCGGCAGCGAGCAACGCCGTCAACCGGGGGATCGGCAACATCTCCTTTGGCGGAGGCCTGCCGCCGCTGGCCGGCCGCAGAACCGAGGCCGCGATTTCGGTGGTTGGGGCTGGAGCGGGAGATACCGTCGGCGTGCGGCTCTACATCGATGGACAGGTTCGCGCAGCCGCGTCGGCTCCGGTCGGCGCAACCGTGCGTCTCCCGGCGGGACCCTTCCCCCCCGGACAGGTCGAAGGGTACGCCGAGATCGACCCCGATCCACTAACGGCAGACGACCGGCGCTACTTCTCCTTCGCCGTTCGGGAGCCTACGCCGGTCGCGGTCCTCGGCACGGCGCCCATTTTCGTTGCCGAGGCCCTCGCCGTGCTGGAGGAGAGCGACCGCATCACGCTGGGGGACCCGGGGCGCGCCACCACCCTCGTCAGCATCGGCGGCGAGGGTCTACAGCGGCGCGGGCTCACGCAGAACGCCTTCGTCGCACCGCACCCGGATCCCGCTCAGCTCCCCGCCCTGAACCGCCGACTCGCCGAAGCCGGGATCCCGTACCGCTACGAGATGGACACCGGCGGCGGCGCGCGCGTCTCTTCCAGCGACCTCGCCATGGATCTGTCGGACCTGGAGATCCGGCGTTTCTTCCGCCTGGTGCCCACGGCGGCGCGGCAGCCCGATGCCCTGCAGGGTGGGGGCTCCCCAACCGGCAACGCCGAGGAGGCGGCACCGTCCGGCCTCCCTGCCGGATCCGCGGTGATGTTGTCGAGCGGTGATCCGTGGCTGATCACCGCGACCTCGCCGGCGGGGCCGTACACCCTGCTGGCCTCGCCGCTCGACGAGGAATCGACCTCGCTGCCCGTATCCGCGGCGATGATCCCGTTGCTGGAGTGGGCCATCGAACGCTGGTCCGGCGGGGGGGACGGAAGCGGCTCCATTACGGCGGGTTCGGACTTCCGCCCGCCTGCGGCCACCACGACCGTGCGGACGCCGGACGATGAGGAATACGCGGTGGACGGTGACCAGCCCTTCCTGGCAACGACAGTCTCCGGCTTCTATCAGCCCCTCGCCCGAGACAGCGTCCTGACCGCCATACCGGTGAACCCCCCTGCTGCCGAGACGGATCTGACGCCGGCTTCACCCAGAGAGGTAAGACGTGCGATCCCCGGGACGACCGCGATCGTGGATGATGCGGCCGCGTGGTCGCGCAGCATCTTCCGCTCGGGCCGGGGACCGGAGCCGTGGCGTGCCATTGCGGCGGTCCTCCTGGTTCTGGTGATCATCGAGACTGTCGTGGCCGCCGCGCGCGGCCTCCGGTCCCGCCCCGGCGGCGGCGAGGACAGCGTAGCTCGCGACCGGCCGGGAGCGCACGGCGGATCGCGGCACGGGCGGGTCGGAAGCAACCCCGCCGCCCGTGTCTAGCCCGGTCGCGCACCCCGCCGCGGGGGCGGTCGCCTCCACGCCTGCCTTCCGCAAGCTACTTCGCGGCCTTCCCTCTCCCGGCGCCACCCGTACGATCGGCGGCGCGATCGGTTCCCTGCCGCTCGCCGTCGTCGCCGCCCTCTTCGAGCGCCTCCCGAACCGGCTGTGGGTCGTGGCTGCCTCCTCTCCGGCCGAGGCGGGAGAGCATCTGAGCGATCTGGAGGCGCTGCTGGGCCCGGACCGGGCGGTTCACTATCCTCAGCGCGAAGGGTTTTCCAGCGACGGGGACGAGGGAGGCGCCGGCCTCTCGGGTCAGCGGGTCGAGGCCTTCGAATCGCACCTGTCGGGCCGTGCCCGGGTCATGGTCACCACCCGGCGCGCGCTGCAGGAAGTGGTGCTCGTGCCCGATGACCTGGCGGAGCTGCGGTTTACCGTCAGGGTGGGTCAGGAGCTCCGGCGCGACGTCCTGATCGAGACGCTGGAAACCCGGGGATTCGAGCGCGTGCCGATGGTTGAAGCCGCCGGTTGCTACGCCGTTCGCGGTGGTCTCGTCGACCTGTTTTCGTTCGGGGCGGCGAGTCCGGCGCGCGTCGAGTTCTGGGGCGACGACGTGGAATCGATCCGTTTCTTCGACATCCTCGATCAGCGTTCGACCGATACCACGGACCGCGTCGACATCCTTCCGGTCCGCTTTGGCGGTCGCACCGGGAGCACTCGCACGACCCGGTCCAGTATTCTGGCCAGATTGCCCCGCGACACGGTCTTGGTGCGCATCGGTGCACGACCCTGGGACGACGAGGCCGCGCGGGCGTGGAACAAGGCCGAGAGCCACTATGAGCAGGCCCGACGCTACGGGAACCCGGCGGCGGCTCCCGGCACCCTCTTTCTCACGCCCGATTTGCTGGCTGAGCGCGCGCGCGGGCATCCACAGCTCGTGTTCGAAGAGGAACACGTCGGCGACCCGGTGTTTCAGGCCCGCCCCCCGCCCAGAATCGAGCGTGACACCCGCCGCCTCGGCTCCTTTCTGGCCGGAGCAGCCGCCCGGAGTGCGGCAAGCTACATCCTGTGCGACAACGAGGGCCAGGCGGCCAGGCTCGAGGAGCTGATCGGAGATCGCAACGGCATACCCCCCCGGGGGACCCACCTCGTCGTCGGTTCTCTCGCGGGCGGATTCCGCCTCGCCGACGCCGATCCTGCGACAAACGTGCTTACCGATCACGAGATCTTCCGCCGCAGCCGCAAGTTACGGCGTAGCAAGCGGTTCCGCGGAGCTGCCTCGCTGGAGAGCCTCGCCCAGCTCTCGCCAGGCGACTACGTCGTCCACATGGAACACGGGATCGGTCGCTTCCGGGGACTCGAAAGGGTTGTCATCGGTGAGGAGTCGATCGAGTCGCTGGTCATCGTCTACGACGGGGACGAGGTGCTGCGGGTCCCGGTCTATCTGCTCGACCAGGTCGAGCGCTGGGTGGGAGCCCACCCGGATGACGCGCCGCCGAGGCTGCACCGCATCGGGGGGAAGCGCTGGAAGAACCTCAAGCGCAAGACCCAGGCGGCCATCAACCGGATGACGGCAGAGTTGCTGGAGCTCTATGCGTCGCGCAGTGCGCGCGCGGGCCATTCCTTTCCGGCCGATACCCGCTGGCAGCGCGAAATGGAGTCCTCCTTCCTCTATGAGGACACGCCCGATCAGCGTCGGGCGGTCGAGGACGTCAAGCAGGACATGGAGTCACCGGGGATCATGGACCGCCTTGTCTGTGGCGATGCCGGCTACGGCAAGACCGAGGTCGCCGTGCGGGCGGCCTTCAAGGCGGTGCAGGATGGCAAGCAGGTTGCGGTTCTGGCCCCCACAACGGTACTGGTGGCGCAGCACGCAAAGACGTTTGGTGAACGGCTGGCAGACTACCCCGTCCGCGTGGCTTCGCTTTCGCGACTGGACCCGCCCGCAAAACAGCGCGAAGTCCTGGCCGAACTGGCAAAGGGCACGGTCGACATCGTCATCGGGACGCACCGCCTGCTCTCCAGCGACGTGGTCTTCCTGGATGTGGGACTGGTCGTGATCGATGAAGAGCAGCGCCTGGGCGTCCGCCAGAAAGAGCGGCTGAAACAACTGCGCACGACGGTGGACGTCCTCACCCTGACTGCGACCCCAATCCCCCGGACCCTGCACCTCTCGCTCTCGGGCGTGCGCGACCTGTCGCTGATCCGCACCCCGCCGCGGGACCGGATGCCGATCATCACCCATGTGATTTCCTGGAGCGACCACCTGATCGCGGAAGCCTGCCAGAAGGAACTGGACCGCGGTGGGCAGGTCTTCTTCCTGCACAATCGGGTCGAGACGATTGACACTGCCGCCCAGCACGTCCGGCGCCTGGTTCGGGGCGCCTCCGTCGATGTCGCGCACGGCCAGATGGCGCCGCGGCAACTCGATCTTGCCATGACCCGTTTCGTCGAAGGCGCGACCGACGTGCTGGTATGCTCCTCGATCATCGAGAACGGGCTGGACGTGCCCAATGCGAACACGCTCATCGTCACGCGTGCCGACCGCTTCGGGCTTTCCCAGATGTACCAGATCCGCGGGCGCGTCGGGCGCTGGGACCGGCGGGCGTACTGCTACCTCATCGTACCCGAGAAGATCACCGACGACGCGGAAAAACGCCTGCGCGTACTGGAGCACTACACGGACCTCGGCAGCGGCTACCAGATCGCCCTGCGGGACCTCGAGGTGCGGGGCGCGGGCAATCTGTTGGGTGAGGACCAGTCCGGCTTCGCCCACGCCGTGGGGATCGACACCTATCTGCGGCTCATGGAAGATGCCGTGCGGGGGATGCGGGAAGGTGGAAGAAGGCGCGAGTATCCGCGCCCTGAAGTCTCCATGGACGCGGAGGCCTATCTGCCTGACCGCTATGTGGCGGACCAGCGACAGAAACTGCACCTGTACCGGCGGCTGTCGAAGGCCAGGAAGCGCGACGAAATCGACGCGCTCGCCGCGGAGCTCGCCGATCGCTTTGGAAGGCCCCCGGCGGAGGCCCGGCGTTTGCTCGACAAGTCGTCGCTCTCGATCGCCGGCCAGGAAGCTGGAGTCAGTCGAATCATGCTGCGGAGCAACCGCGCTCGAGTGAACTTCCGGGCCGGCATCGTACCGCGCATGTCGGCGCTCGAAGGTGCGCTGAAGGGCGAGGCGGTGAATGTGGAGGTGCGGAGGGTCTCTCCGCTCTCGGTGGTGCTGGAGTGTTCAGACCCGGGTCGTCTGGCTAGTGTGATAGCACGGGCGGTGGATGCCCTGGGTGGCGCGGAAGTGCCCGCGAACCAACGGAGCATACCCGGCGCCGAAGCGGTCGCAGCGCCGAAGGAGAGCGCGAGCGGCATGGACAGACTATTGGACAGGTTTGCGGCAACGCGGTGAACAGCAGACCGAGACCAGGGATGCCTTTGACGGGGGAGGCCCTCTGATGTCAGGAAGAGGAAAGCCGATCGTCGCGTCGCTGCTGGCCAGCGCCGCCATCACCGCCTGCGGCCCCGGTCCGCTGGCCGAGGCGGGAGAACACCGGCTCACCGTCGATGACGCCGCCGGGCTGATCGCGGAGCACAGCGCCGTGCCCCCGGACACCCAGGTTGTACGAGTTGTCGCCGAGCTGTGGGTGGACTACACGCTGCTCGCGGCCCATCTCGGTGCCGACACCACCCTGGCAACGCTCGACGTCGGGCTTGTCGTCGAGCAGCCCCTGCAGGAGATCATGCTGGCGCAGCTGCGGGACGCGGTGATCGATGTCGATACGGTCGTCTCCGACGAGGAACTCACCGAGCGTTTCGCTGCTGAGCTGCCGGGCGCCCGAGCCACCGCCTCCCAGATCCTGCTTCCCTTCCCCCCCGGGGGGGGCACGAACCGCCAGCGGGACAGCGTGCTTGTCGTCGCCCGGTCGTTGCGAGACCAGCTGCTCGGCGGCGCGGACTTCGCTACCCTGGCCGCGCGCTACAGCGGCGACCCCGGGAGCGGCAGCCGCGGCGGGAGCATGGGGACCTTCGGGCGCGGCCAGATGCTCGCTCCGATCGACGAGACGGTCTTTGCCCTGCAGCCCGGCCAACTGAGCGATCCGGTCGAGACGGGCCTGGGTTACCACCTGCTTCGGCTCGACGCACTCGCGATTCCCGAGTTGTCGGAGGTGGGCGAGGAGTTCCGGGCGCTCATCCAGCAGGAGCGCCTGGCCGTGGCGGAGGCGGCGTACATCGCGCAACTGGATTCACTGGCGGGACTGAATCTGACCGACGATGCGCTTCAGATCACACGGGCCCTCATGGAGTCGTCCACCTCCCGCCTCTCAGGCAGTGCCGCGGCGCGTCCTTTGATGACGTGGCTGGACGGCGTCTACACCGTGGGGGAGTTCCTGGAACTGGCCCGTGTGTCCCCCGATGGCTTCGCCCAGGGCATCCTGGCCGCCTCCGACGAGGAGCTCGAGGTCGCGCTCAGGCGCCGCGGCCGGCAGGAACTGCTGCTGGCCGAAGCCAGTGCGCAGGGCTTCTCCCCTACCCTGGCCCAGGAGGATTCGCTCGCTGCCGAGGCACGGACGGCGATCCGGGAGCGCGCGGAGGCGATCGGCCTGATTCCGCGAGCGATGCCGCCGGACAGCGCCGGCGCGGCGAGCGCCGGCGGAGCCCTGCCATCGGTGAGTGCGGTCGTCGAGGGGGCGCTTGCACGCATCATCGGCGGTCAGCAGGAAATCGTTCCGTTGGGTGGGGTTACATTCCTGCTGAGGGAAGAGGGTCGGTGGCGCATCCACGAAACAAGGCTGGGTGCAACCGTCGCCCGCGCCAGAGAGCTCGAAACACGGTAGTCGACGGCACGATGCCGATATCGCCAGCCCGGGGAGAACGCAGAGCGAAGCCTCGGAGTGGCAAGGTGTAAACTAGACATGACAAAATGTAATGTAGCCTTTACGCTGCGAGGAATTCGCCCGCTGGCGCTTCTGCTCTGCATGATTGGAGGATCCCCGCCTGTGGGCGGCCATGCGCAGGAAGAGCCAGTGGACCGGGTGGTCGCAGTTGTCGGCGACTCGGTGGTGCTGTTATCGCAGCTGGTCCAGCGGGAGAATCAGCTCCGCGCGACGGGCCAGACCGTGCCGGAGGCCGGGTCGGATGCATGGGAGGAATTCCGCACGGCCCTCCTGGACGGCCTGGTCGCGACCCAGGTGGTCTTGCAGGCAGCCGCCCAGGACACGCTGCTCGAAGTCGACAACGACCGCGTCGAGACCCAGCTGCAGGAGCGGATGGCCGGCGTGGAGTCGAGCTACGGTTCGCGTGCCGAGATGGAGCGGGCGCTGGAGATCGAGGGCCTGAACGTCCAGAGCTACCGCGAGATTCTCAGGGATCAGCTCAGCCAGGAAATGCTTGTCCAGCTGTACATTCAGCGTCATGGTGGCGAGGGCGCCGTCGAAGTCACCGAAGCGGAGGTGCGCGAGTTCTTCGAAACCGGCCGCGCTACCCTGCAGGAGCGTCCCGCAACCGTCACCTTCAAGCAGATCCTCGTTTCCGTCGAAGCCTCGGACTCCACGAAGGCCGAGGCGCGGGCAACCGCGGAAGGGCTCTTGGAGCGCGTGCGCGCGGGTGAGGACTTCGCCGCGCTGGCGACCGAGTATTCCCAGGATCCCGCCTCGGCGGAGGCGGGCGGTGACCTGGGCTGGTTCCGCAGGGGCTTCATGGTCGACGAATTCGAGGATGCGGCCTTCAGCCTGCTGGACGGCGGGATCAGCGATGTGGTGGAGACCGAGTTCGGATTCCACATCATACTCGTGGAGCGGGTGCGTTTTGCCGAACGAATGGCCAGGCACATCCTCATCCGTCCGCAGATCGGACCGGGCGACATCGGGAAGACACGCACCTTCGCCACGGAACTCGCAGAGCGGGCGCAAACCGAGGATTTCGACGACTTGATCGACGAGTACCACAACCCCAGCCAGCCGGATTCGGGTACGGTGCGGCAGCGGCAGATCTCCCCGCCGCTGGCTCCCGCATATGTGGCGGCGCTCACCGGAAAGGAGACCGGAGAGATCGTGGGACCGATCCAGTTCTCCTTCCAGGGTGAGGAGCTTTTCGCGATCATCAGGATCGGCGAGCTGCGCGAAGCCGGCGAGTACAGCTTCGAAGACCTGGAGCCGCAGATCCGCGCCAGCCTCATGAACCAGAAGAGGGAGCAGGCGCTGCTGGACGGGTTGAAGGCGAAGACCCACATCGAGATCATGGATGTGAGGTAGCGGCCCGTGGCAGGAACCCCCGGCGCGGCGCGGCCTGGCCCGTGGGATGTGCGGCTGGCCATCACGCTGGGCGATCCCGGGGGGATCGGGCCGGAGGTGACCGCGAAAGCGCTGGCGGCGGTGAGCCCCGACGCGGGAGCGACCCATGTCATCGGGCCGGTGGAGTGCGGTGCCGACTTCGCGGGGTCGTGCCGCTTCGAGGCGGTGGCGGGCGGGGAGGCGGGGCTGCATCCGGGCCGGGCCGCCGGGATGGCGATCGAACGCGCCGTGGAGTTGGCGCTCAAGGGAGAAGTCGATGCCGTGGTGACCGCTCCCGTGCACAAGCCGGGGCTGGTCGAAGCCGGATATCTCCCGGGCCATACCGAAATGCTGATGGCGCTTGCGGACGCGCCAGAGGTAGGGATGCTGATGTGCGACGAGGGTGGAGGTCCCGAGACGCCTCATCCGAAGCGGGTGCTTCTCGCGACCATTCACATCCCCCTTGCCGAGGTCGCCGGATCGGTAACGGAGGACTTGCTCGTGTCCCGGACCCGTCTGCTGGGGGCCGCCCTCCAGACCGATTGGGGGCTCCGGAAACCGCGAATCGCTCTCTGCGCCCTGAATCCGCACGCCTCGGACAATGGAATGTTCGGCACGGAGGAGCGCGATGTGTACGGCCCCGCGCTCAACGCCCTCGCCGGCGATCCGTGCAAGGTCTCGGGCCCGATCCCCGCGGACACCGTCTTCGTCAGGGCGTTCTCGGGCGAGTTCGACGCGGTAGTGGCACCCTATCACGACGTGGGGATGGCTGCCTTCAAGACGGCGGCTTTCGGCAGTGGGGTGAACGTGACCATCGGTCTGCCCTTCGTGCGTACGTCGCCCGATCACGGGACCGCATTCGACATCGCGGGCCAGGACAGGGCGGACCCCTCCTCGATGATCGAGGCCCTCCGCCTGGCGGTCAGGCTTTCAGCGGCGCGCCTGGGCGGCAACCGCACGGCCTCATGACCTCGGGGCTCCGTCACCCTCCGTCCCCTCCCGCCTTCCGGGGTCACGAAGCGCTCCGCTCCTCGCTGAGGCGCGCCCTTGCCCGCGGCAGGCTGCCCGCCACGGTCCTCATTCATGGCATGCCCGGGTGCGGAAAGCAGTCGCTGGCGCTGTGGCTCGCGCGCACCCGGTTATGCACCGGAGCGGAGAAACCGTGCGACCGTTGCATGAGCTGTCGCCAAGCGCTGCGCCTCGAGCACCCGGACATCCATTGGTACTTCCCCCTGCCCCGTCCAAAGCGCGCACACGGGCCCGGCAAGCTGGCGGAGGCGCTGGAGTCGGCCCGCTACGACAAGCTGGGCGAGTTCCGGCGACAACCGCTGAGGCCGGAGGGTGACGCCGAGGTGAAGGGGATCTATTTCGCGGCGGTCATGACCCTGCGCAAACGCGCGCACCGCCGGCCGTCCGTGAGTGAAGAGCAATTCTTCATTGTGGGCGACGCCGAATACCTGGTCCCCCAGGAGGCGAGCCCGGAGGCGGCCAACGCGCTGCTCAAGCTGCTCGAGGAACCTCCGGACGCAAGTCGCTTCATCCTCACGTCCGGCAAGCCGGGCAGCCTGCTGGATACGATTCGATCCCGGGCCCTTCCCATTCACCTGCCGCCCCTCCCAGTCACCGAGGTGGCCGCCTTCCTGCGCGACGAGTGTCACGCCGAGCCGGAACCTGCGAATCGGGCCGCCGCGCTATCTCAGGGCTCAATCGGCGCCGCTCTCGGACACCTCGATCCCGATGGACCGCACTCGGACAACCGGGACCTCTCGCTGGCGATGCTGCGCGCAGCAACCGGCGGGAAGCGTGCCGACGCCTACCGAACCGCGCTGGACTTCAGGGCGGGCGGCGCACGTGGTCTGCTCGATCTGCTGGGAGCCCTGCAGCTGTGGATTCGCGACCTCGGTGCGGCCGCGGTCGGCCGCGAAGACCGGATCGTCAACTCCGGAGAGCGGCAATTCCTGCAGGAAACGGCTCGCAGGCTGGATCTGACGCCCGATCGCGTCGCCCGTGCCGTCGCGCGGGTGGAGGAAGCGCGCATGCTGGCGCTGGGCAACGTTAATCCGCAACTCTTTGTGGCCACACTTTTGCTGGACCTCGAAACGGTCCTCGCGCCGCGAAGGCGGCCATGACACACCACAGGCTGCGTTGACGATGACAGACCCGGACCACCCCGGACAGGACACGCTCACCCATCTCGACCCACAGGGGAAGGCAAAGATGGTGGACGTGACGGAAAAGGGGATCACCGCCAGACGGGCGGTCGCCCGAGGCCTGCTGCGGTGCTCCGAGCGAGCCTACGAGCTGCTGGCCAGCGGTGGAAATCCCAAGGGCGATGTCGAACAGATCGCACGCATCGCGGGAATCATGGGAGGAAAGCGCACCGGCGAACTCATCCCGCTGTGCCATGTCCTTCCCGCGGCCAGCGTCAGCGTGGATTTCGAACTCGATCCGGCACTGCCGGGAATGCGGGTCACCGCTACCGCCACGATCAACGGCCCCACCGGGGTCGAGATGGAGGCGCTCACCGCGGCGGCGGTATCCCTGCTGACGGTGTATGACATGCTCAAGGCGGTCGACCGGGGAATGACCATCGAGTCGATCGGATTGGTGGAGAAATCCGGAGGCCGTTCGGGGCATTGGAGATCCGGAGACGCATCCTCCGGATAGCTCGGCCAGCCGCCCGTGCCGCCATTGGTACTGCGCTGGATTCATCCACGGGCCGAGAGCGCCGCGAGGCTATCTCGACGGCGGAATCCGGATGCTGTCGCCAGGCTGGACGAGAATATCCTGGCCGATGCGGTTGTGCGCGCGGAGGAGTTCCAAATCGACTCCGTACAACCGCGCAATCAGCCACAGGCTCTCGCCGCGCGCGACGACGTGCACCGTGTCGCCAGGCCGCGGGGCATCGGTGGTTCGCACAGCGGACATGACTCCGCTGGAATCGGCCGGCGACGGGTGGTCCGCAGCCGTTGAGGCGCCAACAGCCTCGGGGGCGGGGGAATCCCGGAGTACTCCGGGTACAACCAGGATGCTGCCAATCTGAAGGCGCCTCGGAGCCACCCCGGGGTTGGCGCTCCGCAGCTCATCCACGGAAATGCGATAGTCCTGCGCAATGAGGGAAAATGTCTCGCCCGCGGAAACCACGTGCCTGTTCACCCGATCCCTGAGGGGGATGTTCGCGAACCGCTCCGGGAACCCCTGGGCGGATCCCTCGGGAAGACGGACCACGGTCGAGCTCGCACCGGGAGTCATCTCCGCCAGAATCTGGGGATTCAGGTCCTTTACCTCTTCCTCCGTGACGTCGGCAACTCTCGCGATCACATCGATCGATGCCGCGCCGTCGATGGTCACGGAGTCGAAGCGCATGGAGGGCGCCTTCAGGTGGTCCACTATGCCATAGCGTTCGGGCAAACTGGCCATGCGCACCGCGGCCAGGTACTTGGGGATGAAGTCGCGCGTCTCGGCGGGCAGCCTGCTCCGGATTCGCAAATAGAGCGCGTCGTCGCGGGGCCGGCCGCGGCCGTGGCGCCGGATCACCTGCTCCACCCGGCCCGGCCCGGCGTTGTACGCCGCAAGGGTAAGGAACCACGATTCGAACTGCGTGTTCAAAGCCAGCAGATAGTCCAGGGCCACGGGAGTCGCGGCGAACGCATCGAAACGCTCGTCGATGAGCGAATTCACCTGCAGCCCCAGCCATCGGGCGGTCCGCGGCATGAACTGCCACAGCCCCGCCGCCCCCGCCGGCGAAACCGCGGTCGGGTAGTAGTTGGCCTCGATGAGCGGCAGGTAGAGGAGAGACGGAGGCAGATCCCTGCTCGCCAGTTCGGCTCTTACGAAGTCTTCGTAGCCGCCAATCCGCGACAGGCCCCGCTTGAAGGCGTCCCGCAATCGCGTCTGCCACACGTTCAGCCACCAGTCGATCCGTTCCTCGATCCGGCCGTTGCGTCCCTCAGGCGAGGTCAGGATCGGATCGATCGCAAGGATGGCCAGCAGGTCGCCTGACGCTTCCTCACCCGCATTCGATACAACCAGCGGCCCGGGGGCGCGAACGGGCTCGCGTACCGCTCCTTCCGGGATATCGGGCGGGTGCGCCGCGGGAGCAGGCGCGGGCGGTGGCCGTTTGGCGCAACCAAGCACCGAGGCCGCAACCACGGCCAGGCTTCCCCGGACGACCGCAACTCTCAGAGCGCCGTGTGTCATCGGCTCAATGACTGTAGTTGGGCGCCTCACGCGTGATCGTGACGTCGTGCGGGTGCGACTCCCGCAGACCTCCGGACGTCACCCGCACGAAACGGGCGGTGGCGCGCAGCGCATCCAGTGTTCGGGCGCCGCAATATCCCATCCCGCTTCTGAGTCCTCCCGAAAGCTGGAAGACGGTGTCCGACACCGGGCCCTTGTAGGCGACCCGCGCTTCGATCCCCTCCGGGACCAGCTTCCTGGCCACGCGGCCCTCCTGGAAGTAGCGGTCGGCGGTGCCCTCCTCCATGGCCGAGAGCGATCCCATCCCCCGCACCGTCTTGAATCGCCGCCCTTCGAGGAGAAACGCCTCACCCGGGGATTCCTCGGTGCCCGCGAGCACCGACCCCATCATCACGCAACCTGCTCCCGCCGCGAGCGCCTTGACCACATCACCCGAGTAGCGGATGCCGCCGTCGGCAATGACCGGGACGCGGCCAGCGGCTCCATCCACCGCGTCCATCACGGCGGTCAACTGCGGCAGACCAACCCCCGTAACCACCCGCGTCGTGCAGATCGACCCCGGTCCCACCCCCACCTTGACGGCATCCGCGCCTCTCTCGATCAATGCATCGGCACCCTCGGCCGTGCCCACGTTGCCCGCGACCAGGTCCTGGTCCGGGAACGCCTCACGCACGCGGGCCACAGCCTGGAGGACGCCTTCGGCGTGTCCATGGGCGGTATCGACCACCAGAAAGTCCACCCCCGACTCGACCAGGGCCCGCGCCCGCGCCTGGTCCGCCTTCCCGGCGCCGATGGCTGCACCCACGCGGAGCCGGCCATGCCCGTCCTTGCAGGCGTTCGGGAACTGGCGGCGCTTGAAGATGTCCTTGACCGTGATGAGCCCCCTGAGCCTGCCCTCGTCATCGACGACCGGGAGCTTCTCGATCCGGTGTCGATGGAGGATGTGCTCGGCCTCGGTCAGGGTCGTCCCCTCGGGGGCGGTTATGAGGCCCCGGGACGTCATGAGCGTGGCCACGGGACGATCCAGGTCGGTCTCGAACTGAAGGTCGCGGTTGGTGATGATCCCGACCAGGATTCCGTCGCGCTCGACGATGGGGACGCCGCTGATCGAGAAACGCGCCATGAGCTGGTGGGCATCCCTCAGCGACGCGGCCGGCCCCAGGGTGATGGGCTTGAGGATCATCCCGCTCTCCGACCGCTTCACCCGGTCGACCTCCTGGGCCTGGCGGTCGATGGTCATGTTCTTGTGGATCACGCCCACGCCGCCTTCGCGCGCCACCGCAATCGCCATGCGGGCCTCGGTCACGGTGTCCATCGCGGCCGAAACGAGGGGGACTTGCAGGGTGATGCGGTTGGTGAGGCGGGTCGAGATGTCCGTCTGGTTCGGATGAACCCTGGAGTACCCCGGGACCAGCAGAACGTCGTCGAAGGTCAGTGCCTCCTTCACGACTTTGCCGCGCAACGGGGAGCGGGCCTCCGTGCCTCTTTCCATCAACAAACGTATCTGACGCGGCGAAGTCGGGTCAACACCGACGCTCACTCGTCATCGCGGGAGGACTCCTGGTCACCCTCTTCCGGGGATTCTCCCGTGCCCTCCTCGTCCCGGCCCGATGCCTCCACCTCGGACCGACCACGCACCTCCGAGTCGCCGCCCGTCACGCCACCGGCGATCTCGTCGAACAGTTCCCGGCCCGCCTTCGCGACACCGCTCAGCGCCCGATCAGCGGCCGCGATCACCTGAAAGGCCTCTCGCAGGTTGGACGGATTGAAGGCGCGCTTGCGCATGCGGTCCTCGATGCCCTCGCCCAGCTTCTGGAAGCCGCTGGCCTGCTTCTCGACTTCCGGGGCCGAGTATTTCGACTCCAGGAATTCGATGTAGTCGAGTACCTGGTAGATCTGCTCTTCGGGCAGGCTCTCGATCTTCCGCATCACGCGGGCTCTGAGTACGTCGTGCATGCCCCTAATCAAGCCGCTGATGGACCCCGGACGCAAGGAAGGGTTTATTATCGTGCACGACCGCCACAGTGCCCCGGGGAGTCGCGGCACCGGTCCTTCACAGAGCATCGACAAGGGGAATGACGCCATGCCTTCCGACGGCGAGTATCGCTTTCTCCCCCTGCGGGGCGTCGAGATCGGCAAGGCGGCTGCCCTTCGCTACGAGAAGTGGCTCGCGGGCATCGAGGATGAGCTGTCCGATCCGGAAACCGACCGCAACGAGCTGTGCCGCCGGGTGCTGGAGGAGATCCATTTCCCCGCGGCAGCGGAGGGCGCTTCCGCTGCGTTGACGCTTGCAGGACGTATCCTTCGCGACCAGCTCGACCCGCGGAATGTCACCCTGGAGCCGGAGTACTACAGCGACACCGACCTCGATCGCTACTACAGAGTCAAGCCGCTCCTCTGGCTATGGGAGATGTTCGACAGGAGCCTGCTGGGAGAGAACGTGCACCTGGGTGTGAAGTTCCGCCGCATCCTCGCCAGACACATCTTCGCGCGGTGCGGCAGGAACTTCAAAGCCTTCCACCACGTGAAGCTCAGCTTCGGCTACGGCCTCGAGGTGGGTGACGATGTGGTCGTGCACCGCCATGTCCTCCTCGACGACCGGGGCGGAATCAGGATCGGCAACGGCGCCTCGGTCTCGGACTTCGTGAACATCTACTCGCACAGCCACCACATCAGCGATCCGCGAGATGTGCGCACGCCGCAGACGGTCATCGGCGACGGTGTCCGGATCGCCTACCATGCCACCGTGCTCGCCGGTACCACCCTCGCCCCCGATTCGATGGTCGGCGCCGGAGCCCTGGTGACGCGCGACACGGAAGGCGGCGCCGTACACGTCGGCGTCCCCGCCAGACTCGTCAAGCGGAAGCCCGCGGGCGAGCGGCACCCCCCGACGGCCGATCCGCTGGCGGACTACTAGCCGCCGGACCCGCGGACCAGCCGAACCGCCTCAGCCGCCCTCTCGGCTCTCGTACCGCGACTTCAGCTTTTCCACCACGGCCGGGTCGGCCAGGGTCGTGGTGTCGCCCAGCGCCCGTCCCGCGGCGATGTCGCCCAGCAGGCGCCGCATGATCTTGCCGGAGCGCGTCTTGGGCAGGTCGGCGGCGAAGAGGATCAGCTGGGGTCGCGCGATCGGGCCGATGGCGCCAGCCACGTGGGCCTTCAGTGCCGCGGCCAGATCGTCGCTGCCTTCCCTGCCCCCCATCAGGGTCACGAACGCGGCGATCGCCTGTCCCTTCACCGCGTGGGTCTTCCCCACCACCGCTGCCTCGGCCACGGCGGGATGCTCCACCAGGGCGCTCTCCACCTCCATGGTGCCGATCCGGTGCCCCGCGACGTTCAGCACGTCGTCCACCCGCCCCAGGATCCACAGGTAGCCGTCTTCGTCGAGCTTGGCCCCGTCTCCGGGGAAGTAGATCCCGTCCCACTTGGACCAGTAGGTCTCCCGATAGCGCTCGTCGTCCCCGTAGATGGTGCGCAGCATCCCCGGCCAGGGCCGCGTGATGGCCAGGTAGCCGGCGTCGACGGGGTCGCCGGCGTTGTTCAGCAGGGCGGTCCGGATCCCCGGAAAGCCACGGCAGGCGCTTCCGGGCCGCGTGTGGGTGACCCCCGGCAGCGGCGTGATCATCATCCCGCCGGTCTCCGTTTGCCACCAGGTGTCGACAATGGGGCACCGCTCGCCGCCGATGACCCGGTGGTACCACATCCACGCCTCGGGGTTGATCGGCTCTCCCACCGTCCCCAGGAGCCGCAGCCGCGTGAGGTCGGAGCCGTCCGGCCACTCTTCGCCCCACTGCATGAACGCGCGGATCGCGGTCGGAGCCGTGTAGAAGATGGTCACGCCGTAGTCCTCGCACATCCGCCAGAAACGCCCCTTGTCGGGCCAGTCGGGCGCCCCCTCGTACATCACCACGGTGGTGCCCGCCGAGAGCGGTCCATAGACGATGTAGCTGTGTCCGGTGACCCAGCCCACATCGGCCGTGCACCAGAAGATGTCGTCCTCCTTCAGATCGAACACCAGGCGGGTGGTGGCGTGCACCTGGGTCAGATAGCCGCCCGTCGTATGTACCACACCCTTCGGTTTCCCGGTCGTCCCCGACGTGTAGAGGATGTACAGCAGATCCTCGGCGTCCATCGGTTCGGCCTCGCACTCTCCGGCCACACCGTCCGCCAGTTCGTGGTACCAGTGGTCGCGGCCGGCGCGCATCTCGGCCGCCACGCACCCCTCCAGCCCCCCCCTGGCGACGACCACGACATGCTCGATGCCCGGGCACCGCGCCACCGCCTGGTCGGCGTTCTCCTTCAGCGGCACGATCGTCCCGCGCCGATGCCCCCCGTCGGCAGTGATGAGGACCTTCGCGTCCGCGTCGTTGATCCGATCCGCGAGGGAATCCGGACTGAAGCCCCCGAACACCACCGAATGCGGCGCGCCGATCCTTGCGCAGGCGAGCATCGCAAAGGCCGCCTCCGGGATCATCGGCAGGTAGATGGCGACGCGGTCTCCCTTCTTCACCCCCAGTCCCTTCAGCACATTCGCGAACCGCCCCACCTCGACGGCCAGCTCGGCATAGGTGAACGCGCGCCTGTCCCCCGGCTCACCCTCCCAGACCAGCGCCTGCTTGTCCCGCCTCGGGCCATCCAGATGCCTGTCGATGCAGTTGTGGCAGACGTTGAGCTTGCCGCCGACGAACCACTTGGCGTGCGGGGGATTCCACTCGAGCACCGTATCCCACTTCCGGTACCAGTCGAGCTCCTCGGCCCACCCGGCCCAGAATCGTTCAAAGTCCTCGGCCTCGTCGTAGATCGCGGGATCGGTGACGACCGCTTCCGCGGCGAATTGCCTCGGCGGGGCGAACTTCCGCTTCTCGGTAAGGAGTGCGTCGAGGGCGGCGGGGTCGTGCGTCATTCACGGTTCTCCGATTGGAAGAGAGCGTCGATATGGGGTCAGGCGGAGACCCCGCATTCGCCACGCCGGCGTCAGCGAAGTTTCAGCGGGTGATTTGCCAGCCTTCGAGTATGGTTTCGCGGATGGCCCGAAGGCAACACTCCACCCGGGGCCATCCCCCATTCCGGCCCACAGCCGACCTCATCACAGGTCCGCGAACCCGCCACGGGTTGACACGGAAGCGCCTCATCTACATCCTAACTCCATGTGAGCGATGGGCTTTCGCTTGAGGAGGATCAGGTTGTCCCCACCCGCCCAAACATCCGTCGAGAGTGACCGCCTGCGCGAGGCGCTGGAGTCGTACGGGCATCGGTTCACCGAACAGAGAGGCGCCGTCCACCGCTTTCTGGCCGGGACGGACATTCACCCGACCGCCGAAGAGGTCTTTCACGGGGTGCGGGAGCAACTGCCCGCCATCTCGCTGGCGACGGTCTACAAGAATCTCGAGACGCTGGTCGGGTGCGGCATGGCGATCAAGCTCACCTATTCGAACGGGTCTTCCAGGTACGACGGGCGCACCGACCCGCACCACCATGCGCGGTGCAATCGCTGTGGGGCCGTCATGGACGTGCCGGGGAGCCTCCCGACCGAGATGGTCACCGACCAGGACGTCTGCCCGGGCTTCCACGTCACGGGCTACCGGCTCGAACTGACGGGCCTCTGCGCCTCCTGCGCCTGAAAGCGGCGACTCCCGGGCTGCGGCCCGGAACCGGACGTCAGACGGGCAGACGCACCCCGCTTCGTCCCACCGCCGAACGCAGCCGCCGCTGCAGTTCGACCCTCGACATGGTGGCCAGGGTTCGCTCCGCGGTCCCCCGCGAGTTCCAGCGCACGTCGACGAGGCTGACCGGATCGCCGCCCTCGTCCCCGGAGCGGTGCAGGATCAGGTAGAACCTCCCCTTGTAGTCGCCGCCCTTTTCGGCGGCCACGGAGGCCACCCACTCAACACCCTGGTCATCTGTGAATTGTCGCACGGGTCCTTCCGTCGGTGGTGGAGTTCACATTCCGATCCATTATAACGCCAATGCATCCGAGAATCCGCAAGGACCCGCGGCACCGCACGGAGTCGGGCATGGCGGTTCCCGCACGGCTTCCTACGCGGAGTCGCCGGCGCGCAGCTTCTTCTGGTGGACAACCTCGGGAAACTCGTAGTAGAGAACGCCCTCGTTGCTGATGTCCGATCGCACGCGGAAGCCGTCATCCATCCCGATCATCAGCTTCTCCGCCGCCTCGAGGCTCAGATCCAGTTCGGCCGCGACCTCCGTGACGGTGAGCACGCCGCCCCGCCGCGTCGCCAACATCAGCACCTTGCGGTTGAGCGCCTGCAGGACCGACTGCCGCCGCTCCTGAAGGGCCCTCCATCCCCACATGAAGAGCCCCGAGCCGCTCATCCCCATGAGTGCGCCGACAACGATCGGGGGGCCGTCCCCACCCGCGATCCCGGCCGTGATGATGAGGGCGCCCAGCATCCCGATCCCCGCCCCGAGGACCCGTCTGCCGATCCCGCTCGGCGGCAACCGGGTTTCGCGCTCGGGTGCACGCGGCCGACCCGCGCGGGCCGGCAGGTCGGGCGACGAATCCAGGGGCTCCGCGTCGCCGGGCTCGCGGGAGTGCTCCCACCCAAGGCCGCAGTTGGGGCACACCTGATGCCGCCGGCGCGCTGCGTAGTACACAAGCCCGCCGATTCCATAGGTGAAGACGCTCAGGCCCACCAGCAGGGCGAGGTGGCCGGTCTTGCGGAAGTAGGGCACGCCCTCGCTGTGGTGCCCGCAGCGGGGGCACTGGCGAACATTGCGTTTCGCCACCGGAGCCCGTCTCCGTTCGGCCCGTCTCCGTTCCGCGACCGCCCCGCAGGTCGGACACCGATCCTCGCCCGCTACGAGGTTTTCGCCACAGGTAGAGCACCGCATCAGCTAAGCGATCCCTTCACCGGCGCCGGGCCGGCAACATTTGACGCCATGTACATCCTCTCACTACGGAAAGCTGCCCTTGAAGAGTCACGCAGAGCGTAGAATTGGGGAACCCATCGCAATGAATCAGATTACATTGACTGCAGTTCACCGCAAACCATCCCCCTCTCCGGAATTGATGATCCTTTCCCGCACCGTCCGCACCGCGGCACTTCTAACCATACTGATTTCGTCACAGGCGGATTCATCCCGGGCGCAGACGATCCCGTCCCCGTACCGGGGCATCGAGCGGGCCCAGGGGACTTCCGTATTCTGGGGCACGATGTTTCTCACCCCCGGCTCCCTGGACCTCGGACCGAAGACCGGCTCCTTCCTGGGAGCGCGGTACTCGATCGAGGCCAGTGGCCCCCTGTTCATCGATGGGCTCGTGAGCTACCTCCCCACGACGCGCGACATCGTCGACCCTCGCCGGGCCCTCGGCGACCGCATCATCGGCGAGACGGACGTCGCTCTGCTCATGGCCGATGCGCGCCTGAATTTCAGCCTGACGGGCCGCCGCACCTGGAACCGCCTCAGCCCCCACCTCTTCATGGGAGGGGGGATCGCCATCGACATGGCGGGCCAGGGTGAATTCGCCGACGTGCTCCTCCCGGAGGACGTCTACGATTTCGGGACGGGCTTCACCGCAACCGCCGGTACGGGATGGAGGATCGCGCTGACCTCGCGCCTCATGCTGTACGCCGAAGCCGGCCTCACGCTCTGGAAACTGAACACGCCCAGCGGCTTCGACGACCCGGAAAAGCGTCCCCTGACGCCCGACATGGAACCGGAACCGGTGGTTCAGAGCGAGTGGGTGCGCGGATACGGCCTGACCCTGAGCGCCGGCTGGCGGTTCTGAGCGGCTGGCGTGATGGCGGAGTTCGAGCGCCTCAAGGCTGACTGGCTGTCATACCGGGACGCTCTTGACCGCGTTCTGACCGATGCCCGCCCCATGCCGGCGACATCGATGTCGCCGGCGCGCGCGCTCGGGCGATCCCTCGCGGAGCCGGTGCTGGCCCGCGCCACCCTTCCCTCTTGGCCCAACAGCGCGATGGACGGGTTCGCGGTCCGGAGCGGTGACCTGCCGGACGGCGGTGCGGACGATCTTCGCCTGCCCGTGGCGGGGCATTCCTATCCCGGGACGGTGCCGCTCGACGGAGTTGCGCCGGGCGCGGCCGTGCGGGTCATGACGGGCGGACCCATCCCGGTCGGCTTCGACTCCGTGATTCGGGTAGAGCACACCGACGGTGAAGCCTCGCCCGGGTTGGTGGTCATCCACCGCACCGATGATGTGGGCAAGCACGTCCGCGCTCCGGGCAAGGATATGGAACGCGGCGACGAGACCGTCCCGGCAGGCGCCGTCATCCATTCGGGGACACTCCCCGTGATCATGGCCAGCGGGGCCGAGCGGGTGCGCGTCCATCGGCGGCCGCGCGTCGGCGTACTGTCGAGCGGCGACGAGCTGGTCGATGCGGATCGGTTCGATCTTGTGGTCGAAGGCAGGGGCATCCCGGACACCAACCGGGGAATGATCGCCGCTGCGGTGGCCGAGGTGGGCGCCGTCCCCGTCGACCTCGGCGTGGCTCCGGACAACCGGTCGGCGCTGCGGGAGACGCTGGCGTCGGTCGAGGGGGTCGACGTGCTGGTGTCGACCGGGGGCGCGTCGATGGGCGAGAAAGACCTTCTCAAGCGGATCCTCCTGGAGCTTGCCTTCCGACTCGACTTCTGGCGGGCGCGCGTGCGCCCCGGCAGCCCGCTTTCCTTCGGGCATCTGGAGGGGCTCGGAAGGGCGTTGCCGGTGTTCGGCCTTCCCGGGAACCCCGCATCCGCCTTCGTCACCTTTCACGTGTTCGTGGTGCCATACCTCCGGGCGATGATGGGTTCGCGGCGTCCGGTCGGGACCACCGTCACCGCCATTGCCGACACGGCGCTCTCCTCCCCCCCGCGGCTGACGCAATTCTACCGGGTGGGTCTCTCGAGTCCTTCGGATGGCGACGGGACAACGCGCTGTGTGCTGACCGGCCCCCAGGGGAGCGGGCTGGTGCGGTCGCTGCGCGACGCGGAGGGTTTGGCGATCGTCCCCGAAGGGGTCAGCCGGATAGAGCGGAACGAACCCGCATCGGTCATCCTCCTCCCCCGAAGGTCATGAGGCCGATCCAGGCGACCGCGGTCGCACCCATCCTCCTCGGCGCGATCGTTGCGCTCCTGGGGTGCCAAACGCCGCAGTGGCCGGTCGAGGGCTCGCTGCGGTCCCCTTTCGGCATTCGCTCGCAGGGTGGCGCCGACCTGCACCGAGGGGTGGACCTGGCCGCGGATGTCGGCACCCCGGTGCGCCCGATCCTCGACGGACGGGTCCGCTTCACCGGAACGATGGACGGCTACGGCAACGTGATCTGGATCGACCACAGCCCCGAGCTGCTCAGCGTCTACGCGCACCTCTCGGAAATCGATGTCGAACCGATGCAAGAGGTGACGAAGTCGACGGTGATCGGGAAGACGGGGGCGTCCGGGAACGTTAGCGGACCGCACCTGCATCTCGAGGTGTGGAGGTGGGGACGGGAGGTGGACCCGGTGCAGTTCATGGGGCGGCCCGGGGACGAATAGCGGGCTGCCGGCTGCCCGCCTGACCACGTCGGCCCTACTGGCCGCGCAGCTCCCGGATGGCGGCCGCAAGCGCCGGAGCCACCTCGAAGACGTCGCCCACAATCCCGTAGTCGGCCACGCTGAAGATCGGCGCATCGGCATCCCGATTGACCGCGACGATGACCCCCGAGGTGCGCATGCCGGCGAGGTGCTGAATCGCCCCCGAGATGGCCATGGCGAAGTACAGCTTGGGCGTCACCGTCTTCCCCGTCTGGCCGACCTGCTCCGCGTGCGGCCGCCAGCCCGCATCGACAACCGCCCGGGACGCTCCCAGCGCCGCCGTGTCCCCCAGCGCGTCCCGCAGGTCCTCGAGGATGTGCCAGTTCTCGGGGTCCTTCATCCCGCGGCCCCCCGACACGACGATGGCAGCTTCGGAGACGTCCAGCGCGGCCCCCGAGGAAGCTTCAAATCCCTTGACCCGATATCCGGTATCTACCTCGCTTACGGACGCCGCCGCCTCGACCTTCACCTCGCGGGGAGCGTCTGCGACGGCAAAGACGTTGGGCCGAATGGAGAGCAGCGCCGGCGCCCCGCGCGCCCGGACCCGGGCCAGGGCCTTCCCGGCGAACACCGGACGCGTGGCCACGATCTCGCCGCCGTCGACTTCCACCGCGACCACATCGGTCAACAGGGGCGAGGCGAGTTTGGCCGCGACCCGAGGGGCGACATCCCTGCCCGGTCCCGTCGCCGCAAATACGACCGCCCCATGGCCCTGCGCGCGGACGAGCTCGGCAACCGCCGCGGCGCGGACATCCACCCGAACCGCGCCTTCCACCTCGAGCACGCGGTCGGCCCCATGCTGTCCCAGGCCGGCGGCCGCCGCCGCCGACCCCGCATCGCCAGCCACAGCCACGTCGACCGCGCCCCCCAGCGAGTCCGCAATGCCGCGGGCGGCCGAGACCACCTCCCGGGACACGCTCTGGAGGACCCCGTCCTTCACCTCCGCTACGGCGAGCACGTCAGCCATCAGAGTACCTTGGCCTCCTCCCTGAGCAGGCGCACCAGTTCGGGCACGGCATCGGTCCCTTCGCCCACAATCCGCCCCTCGGGACGGTCTGCGGGATAGGTCAGGTCCTCGAGCACGAGCCTCGACTCGACCTCGGCGGCCGGCTTCTCCACCAGCGGTTTCCGCTTCGCCATCATGATCCCCCGCAGCGACGCGTAGCGCGGCTCGTAGCGTCCCTTGGTTACCGTCGCGACGGCCGGAAGATCCATCTCGACCACCTCCTGCCCGCCCTCGACCGACCGCCGGCAGGTCACGACGCCTCCGTCGACATCCATCGCCGCCACCGCAGTCGCGCAGGGGCGCCCCAGCAGCTCGGCCACCATGGGTCCCACCTGCTGCTGGTCGTCGTCGACCGCCTTGATGCCGAACAGCACCAGGCCGTCGTCGCTCTCCGCCAGCTCCGAGGCCAGAACCCGCGCGGTCGCCCATCCGTCCATGTCCGGCTCGCCCGTGAGCAGCACCGCCCGGTGCGCGCCCAGCGCCAGACCCGAGCGAAGCGTCTCGCCGGTCGCCTGGGGACCGTAGCTCAGCAGCGTCACCTCTCCCTGCCCCGCCGCCTCCACGAGCTGCAGCGCGGCCTCCACGGCGAATTCGTCGTACGGGCTCATGACGTACTTCACGCCGTCCTGCATGATGCCCTGGCCGTCCTCCGCGATCCGGATCCGGGTCGCGGTATCGGGGACGCGTTTCACGCACACGGTGATATTCACGGGTCTCCCTGGCTGATCAGCACGATTGCCGCCGTTTCGGCCCTAGAGAAACGAGCCCGCCACGGCGAAGCAGACGGTCGCGACCGCGCCGCCCAACAGTGCATACGGCAGCTGCGTGCGCACGTGGTCGACGTGATCGGTCGCGGACGCCATCGAAGATATCACGGTGGTGTCGCTGATGGGGGAGCAGTGGTCGCCGAAGATGCCCCCCGAGAGCGCGGCCGCCAGGAAGGGCGCCAGGTCCAGCCCGAGCGCCGCGGCGGCCGGGACCACGATGGGGATCATGATGGCGAAGGTGCCCCAGCTCGATCCGATCGAGAACGCGATCGCGGAGGACACGACAAAGACTAGCGGCAGGAAGACCGATGGCGCGAGCGCCCCCTCGACGACCCCGGCCACATACTGCCCGGTCCCGAGCTGGCTGGTCACGTCGCCGAGGGCGAGGGCCAGGAGGAGGATGAGCGCCAGGGGGACGAGTCCGCCCGCGCCGCGCAGGGCGATGCGCACCAGCTCGTCGATGGAGTACGCCCTTTGGGCCAGCAGGAGGATCCACGCCGCCGCGAGGCCGGCCAGGGACGCCCACAGCACCGAAGTGGCGCCGTCACCCGCTCTGAGGTCGCCGCCGCCGGTGATCCAGAGCCCCAGAGGCATCGTTGCGACGAGCACCAGGACGGGAACGAACATGTTCACGGCCCGTGGCGGGATCGCCGCCCTCTCGTCGTGGCTGAGGACCCCCTCGTCCATCATCGGTGTCGCGCCGGGAGCAAGCACCTCGCCCTTGGCGGCACGGGCCTCCGCACGCTTCATCGGCCCCCAGTCCAGCTTCATCAGAATGACCGCCAGCGCGAGGATCACCGCGGCGAAGGAATAGAAGTTGAAGGCGATGGAGCGCAGGAAGACGCCGAGTGGCTGATCCACGCCCTGTTCGTTCAGGAGTCCCAGGATCGTTGCACCCCACGCATTGAGCGGGATCAGGATGCAGATCGGGGCGCTGGTGGAGTCGATCAGGTAGGCCAGCTTCTCGCGGGATATGCGGTAGCGGTCGAAGAGCGGCCGCGAGACGGATCCGGCGACGAGCACGGTGATGTTCGACTCAATGAAGATGCCCACGCCGATGAGCCAGGCGAGCAATTGGGACCGACGCGCGTTGGTCACCCAGCGGTTTCGCTCCAGCCAGGCCACGAAGCCCGCCACGCCCCCGGACGACGACAGCGTAGCGATGAGCGCGCCGATCACGAGGGTGAACATGATCACCCTGGAACTGTAGTCTTCCCCCAGCACGCGCACGGTCGACTCGATCGTCTCCGCCAACCCCGCGGCCACGTTCCAGTCCAGAAGGATGATGCAGCCCAGCCAGATCCCGCCCGCAAGGGACAGGTAGACCTGGCGCGTGCCGATCGCCAGACCGATCGCGAGGAGGGGGGGAAGCAGAGTAATCCAGGTCGGGTCGCTCATGGCTATAAGTTACCACTTCGGGGCCTTTACCGCCGGATGGCCTTTGACAAAGAACCTCAATGGCCAGTCCGCCGCGCGGGAAACGCCGATGCGCCCGCTCGTGCCCGCCTCCGGATCGGTGATCTCTTCTCCCGGCTGAAGCTGGATCGGAGGCCGCGCCAGATCGTGGTAGTTGTGGCGCATGGTGATGCCCAGGGCCTGCGCGAGGCGGCCGGGGCCATTGCACAGGTCCCTGTCGCGCCCCCTGCGGGCGGCCATCGTGTCGAGACCGCTCACCGGCTCGAGCGCTCGGATCAGAACGGCGGCCGGATCGCCCTCGTCGCCGGTCACCACGTTGATGCAATGGTGGATTCCGTAGGAGATGTAGACGTACAGGGTGCCCCGGGCCGAGAACATCGCGTCGTTGCGGGGTGTGCGCCGCTTCGAGGCATGGGCGTGGCTGGCCGGGTCGTCGAGTCCGAGATAGGCCTCGGTTTCGACGATGATGCCCCGGGTCTCGACGCCGCCGACGGTGGACAGGATCGTGGTTCCGAGAATTCTGCGGGCCACGGTGGCCGCGTCCCCGGACAAATGACTGCGGAGCCGGGAGCCCCGCTCGCACCCTGGGTGCTCAGTCCCCCCCACCGCGTGGTTCCCGCGAGCGGCGACCCCACGGAAGCAGGCCGAGGAGGCCGGTCCTGGCCGGCGCTTCGGCAGTCGCAGCTTCCCGTCCCTGGTCTCCGGAATCCGGCGAGGCTCCCGCGCCCTTGTCGGGCCGGGCGACTGCGCGCGACCCCTCCCGCGGGCCCCGCGAACTGTCCTGCCGACCCCGGCGGACGGCCCCTTTGCCTGTCGCGGCCGGAGTGCCCTGCGCCTTGCCCTGTCCGGCCGGCCGGGAGGCCGGCGCCTGTTTCGCCAGCGCGGCGCTGCGCCGCTTGTAGTCGCCCGCCCAGTTCGCGAGCACGCTTTCGGCCCGGGCCTTGAACAGCACCTGCTTCACGCGTTCCGGCTGGTTCTGAAGCACCTCGAAAACACTCGTGCCGAAGTGATCCACCAGGCGCTCCGCAGTCTTGACGCCGATACCCTTGTAACGGTGCGCGAGATAGCTCTTGATCGCGCTTTCCGCGGTCGGGAGCCCCAGAGCCTTCGCGTCGAACGCTGGCGCTTCGGCGCCGGCGCCCTCCTGCGCGACGACAATGCCGAAGCTCCCGCCCTTCCCCCGCTTGAGCGCGATCGCTCCCTTCTCTTCCGCGTACAGAAGGAACTTGCTGAACTTCCCGAACCCGAAGGCGCTCTCGTTGAAGCTCCGGTCGATGGCCAACATCTTGCGCTTGACATCGGAGTCACGGGCGGACCTGCTGTCGTTGCCGCCCATCTCCTTCACCGCCCGCACAAGGAGGCTCAATGCCGGTGCCGGATCGAGCCGGGGTGCCGGCTCGCGCACCGCGGCCCTGGCGCCACCCGCCGGCGCAGCCTTCTTCCTGCTGTCCTTCGTCCCCCGTTCCGGGGCCGGACGCCGCGCCTGAGGCCCCCGCTTGCCCTTCCCCTTCTGCTCGTCGCCATTGGCCGCCGGATCCGGAGCGGGAGTCGCCTGACTTTCCCTGCCGCCCGGCACTCCGCCCGGAGGAGCGATCTTGTACTGCCCGTTCTCGCCGCGCTGGATCTTCACGAGACCCTTGTTCGCCGCCTCGACGAGGAACTTGGAGAAGTTCTTGAACCCCAGGCTGCGCTCATCGAAACCGGGCGCGAGCTCCATGATGACCTGCTTCAGCCGGTCCGAACGCATCACGTCGCCCCGCGATGCCATCCGGCCGACCGCCTCTTCCACGCACTCCCAGGCGTCGGGAGTCACGGGGCCTTCGCCGGTCGTCTTGCTGAGCCCGGTCAGCGCGGTGTACGAGTAGTACTCGTCGCAGTTCTGCACCAGGATGTCCGAACTCGACTCCTGAATGCCGATCCCGATGACGTACTTCCCGTACTCCTTGAGCTTCAGCACCAGGCTGGAGAAGTCGGAATCCCCGGTAAGGAGGATGAAGGTACCAATCTCGGGCCGGATGAAGACAAGCTCCATGCCGTCGATCGCCATCCTGATGTCGGTCGCATTCTTCTTCGAGCTGCCGTATGCCGGCGCGAAGATCAGATCGATCGAGGCTTCCGAAAGGGGAACGATGTACTGGGGATAGCGGCGCCAGTCGGCATAGGCCCTCTGGACCGTCACCTTCCCCTTGATGATGTCCGACTCGAGAAGGTGTTTGAGTTCCTTGGCCAGGTCGCTTCGCATGCCCATGGTGACGTTGTCGAAGTCGATGAGCAACGCCGCGTTCGGTGCATCCGGAGACAGCAACCTGCCGGGATCGGCGTGGGGGGCCTTCATATAGGGATTGACCATTCTGTTCTTCAGTCCTGCGTGTCCTCGCGCTCCACCTCGACAACGTCCGGTTGCTCCGCGGAGACGCGGCGGGCCAGCTCCTGGCGCCACACCTTGCCGGTCCTGGTCAGGGGGAGGGTCTCCATGAAGGTAACAAGATCCGGCACCTTGTAGTCGGCCAGCGTCCCGGAACACCAATCCCGGATTTCACTTCCAGTCACCACGCCGCCCTCGACGCGCACCACGCAGGCACAGAGGGCTTCGCCCAGGATCTCGTCGGGAACCCCCACGATCGCCGACTCCTCGACGGCGGGATGCGCCGAGATGCAGTCTTCAACCTCCCTCGGGTGCACATTGAATCCGCCGCGAATGACTACATCCTCCCGGCGCCCCAGGAGATGCAGATATCCGTCTTCGTCGACCATGCCCAGGTCGCCGGTGCGCAGATAGCCTTCGGGGTCGGTCACGACCGAAGTCCGCTTCGGCTGGCGGTGGTAGCCGCGCATCACGCCCGGGCCGCACACCCGGATTTCGCCTACGCTCTCCGGCGGCAGGTCGGTTCCATCGTCCTCCGTCACCCGCACGACCGTATCTTCGACCGGCCGGCCCACGGTGAAGATCCGCTTGTCGGGAGGATCGTCCAGACGGGTTACGGCGAGGGTGGATGCACACTCCGACAGGGAATAGGCGATGATGACCGGCACGCCGTAGGCATCCTCGATCCGGTGGGCGAGGTCGTCCTTGAGTGGGGCTCCGGAGGCCAGGCACAGACGAATCGACCGGGGCGGGCGACCACGCCGCTCGATCTCCTGCAGCTCCTTCGCGAAAAGGGTAGGCACGCCGTAGTGGACGGTGGCCCCGAAGCGGTCGGCGAGGTCGAGCGTTTCCGCTGCGTTCGGGCCGTCCATGAGCACCAGGCTCGCGCCGCCCAGCATCGTCCCCAGCAGTCCCGGACCGAGCCCGAAGACGTGGAACAGGGCATCGACTCCGACCACCACGTCTGTTGAAGTGAGGCCGGCGGCATCGGTTGTGGCGCCCGCCGCGTAGAGCAGGTTGCGCTGGGTGAGTTCGACCCCCTTGGGCTTGCCGGTCGTTCCCGCCGTGTACACGATCGCGAACGCGTTGTCCGGGCTCGGGGGCTGAGCGCTGAAGTCGCGGCCGCTGCCCGACGACAACATGTCTTCCCACTGGAAGATCTGGTCGTCGTACCACAGGTCTTCCTCTCCGACAGTCACGACGTATCTCAAATCCGGGAGTTCTTCGAGGAGATCCTCGAACAGCTGCAGATAGTCGTTGCCGAATGCGTCTTCGGCCGTCACCGCGTACGCCGCCCCGGAGTGCCGCAGCATGTAGCGCAGTTCGGCCATGGGCAGGCGTGGATTCAGCGGGACGATCGTCGCTCCCAGCTTGGCCGCGGCGAAGACCGTGACGGCGAATTCGGGACACGCCGGAAGCACCATGGCGATTCGGTCCCCGGCTTCCACCCCCAGATTCGCGAGAGAGGCCGCCAGCGCCTCGGACTGGCTGTCCGCCTCCGCGTAGGTCAGGGGGGCATCGCCCGCCAGCAGAAACGGCGCCCCTGGGTCACGGGTAGCTCTCAGCGTCAGCGCCGATGGAATTGTCAGGTCATGGAAGCGCTCGAGAAGCGCCATTCATCCTCCAGCCGGCATCATGGCACGTCGGGGGGGTCGGGTGCCGCCAATTCTCGCCGCTTGGCCGAACGGAGTCAAACGTGCGCGCACCGCCTCGGGTTTCATCATGGAAACAGACGTTCCAGGGTGTCCACCAGTTCCGCTTCGGGGATCGGGACCGTCCTTTCGCCGACGACGACGGTTCGCCCCAATGACTCCAGTCTCACCATATGGACGACGCCGGAACGGGTCTTCTTGTCTCGAACCATCAACCGGGCCAGGTGTTCGGCATTGCCCAGGGAGGGGTGTTGATGGGGAAGATCGAAGGCCGCAACCAGTCGGCGGACCGACTCGGAAGTGCCGCTCTCGGTGATCCCGAGCGCCTCGCCGATCCGGGCCTCCGCCACCATGCCCACCGAGACGGCGTGTCCGTGCGGCAGCGTGAACCCCGAGTCGAGTTCGATGGCGTGCGCGACGGTGTGCCCGAAGTTGAGGATCTGGCGGCGGCCAGCCTCGAGCAGGTCGCCCGAGACCACTTCGGCCTTGAGTCGCACCGACCGCACCACGGCGCGTTCGACCGCTTCCGGGTCGCCATCCAGCAGCGTCCCGGCGCTTGCTGCAAGCCACTCGGCGTATTCCGCGTCGAGGATCACCCCGTGTTTGACCGCTTCGGCGTACCCCTCCGCCCTGAGGCCCGGGTCCAGCGTAGTCAGGAAAACCGGATCAGCCAGCACCTCGCACGGTGCGTGAAAAGCGCCGATCAGGTTCTTTCCCACCGCGTGGTCCACGCCGGTTTTCCCCCCGACCGACGCATCGATCATTGCCAGCGTGGTGGTGGGCACCTGGACGAACGGCACTCCCCGCAGGAACGTCGCCGCGACGAATCCGGCCATGTCCCCCACCACGCCGCCTCCCAGCGACACCACACAGCAGTCGCGGCCAAGTCCTGCTATGATCAGGTCATCGGTCAGGCGCGCCCAGACTGCACGCGCCTTGTTGATCTCTCCCTGGGGAAAAAATGCGGGCACGACGTCGATGCCTTCCTGCTCGAGCGGTTCGGCGACGCGGTCGTACCACAGCTCCGCTACGCGCTCGTCCGAGATGACGGCGCACCTGCCGGAGGGAGCGGCCGCGGCCACCGCCGCTGGCAGCAGGTACCGCGCTCCGTCTCCGACGCGGACCGGATAGCCGCCCGTCAAGGAGCGCACGACGACTTCGCTGCAACGGATCAGGGCCCTTGCCTCGTCGGAAGGGGACACGGGGAACACGCGGGCGGGTAAAGCTTGACCGTGCGAGCGGGCGAGGTCAAGGAGAGCCGCCCTGTTCCAAAGGTGCTAAATTGCTGGTGGAGTTGAACTCGCCGGAACCGAACTGCAAGGGCATGGGGTCAGTAAGAGCTATCTTCAAGGCAGCGCTGAAGACGATCCGGCGGGTGCGCGTCCCGCGCTACGCCTGGTTCATCTGCCTGTTCGTGTTCGCCGCCGGTGTCGGTCTGGCAATCGGAAGCTGGCAGAACCTCTGTGCCGATTGTCCCTCCGTCGCCCAGATCTACACGTACGAACCCCGGCAGACGAGCAAGCTCTACGCCCGCGACTCGACGCTGATCTCGGAGTTCGGCGAGCAGCGCCGCACCGTCGTCCCGCTCGCCAGCCTGCCCCCGTACGTTCCTCAGGCGTTCATCGCGATCGAGGACCGGCGCTTCTACGAGCACAAGGGAATCGACTTTCGCGGCATCGCGCGCGCCGCTATCGGAGTCCTCCGCACCCGCTCTCTGTCCGGTGCGGGTGGGAGCACCATCACGCAACAGCTTTCCCGCCACATCTGGACCGAGCGCATCGGCTTCGAGAAAAGGATTCTGCGCAAGCTGAAGGAATGGCAGGTCGCGATGGCGCTGGAGCGTGCGTACAGCAAGGAACAGATCCTCGAGGCCTACGTTAACCAAATCGGCTATGCTCATGGCTGGTATGGACTTCAGAAGGCATCGCAGAGCTACTTCGGGAAGAACGCCATCGACATGAACCCGGCCGAAGGCGCGCTGTTGGCCGCGATCGCGAACCGCCCGGAACGATACAGCCCCTTCAACAATCCCGATGCGGCCGTGACCCGGCGCAACCTCGTGCTGGACGTCATGGCGCGCGAGGGTTTCCTGACCGACGACGAAGCGGCAATGTGGAAGGCCGAACCGGTGCCTCTCGAGCGAGGAGACAATGTACGGGCGCAGGCGCCGTATTTCGTCGAGTGGGCCAGGGGAATACTCCAGGACCGATTCGGCAGCAAGCTCTACACCGACGGCCTCGAGATCTACACGACGCTGGACCTCGACATGCAGGCCGCGGCGCAGGCAGCCATGGAGAGCGGCTGGAATCGGGTCGAGGGATGGGCCGGGTTCGATCATCCCACTTACGAGGAGTTCGCGGCGGGTACCGATGCGGCCGACATCCGCAATATCCCGTATGTGCAGGGCATGTTCGTCGCGACGGATCCCGCCACGGGGCATGTGCGGGCGATGATCGGAGGACGGGACTTCGTCCACTCCAAGTTCAACCGCGCTACCCAGGCCCGACGGCAGGCAGGGTCCTCCTTCAAGCCCATCGTGTACGCGGCGGCGATCGAGAGCGGGATCCCGGCTTCGGAGGTAATCGTGGACGGGCCCGTCGTGCTCGACCAGGTGGACGGCACGACCTGGAGGCCCAGCAACTACGAACCGGAGTTCATGGGCCCGATCACAATGCGCACGGCGCTCGCCCGGTCGATCAACATGGTTGCGATCAAGGTAGGAAGGCGGGTGGGGTTGGAAGCCGTGGGTCAGATGGCCACGCGCCTGGGAATCCGCACCGAAGTCGAGCGCTTTCCCTCCACCGCCATCGGGGCGGCCGAGGTGATCCCCATCGAGATGCTGGCAGCGTATTCGACCCTCGCCAACCTGGGCACCAGGGTGCATCCGTTCCCGATCGTCAGGGTGGAGAGCACCGATGGCGAGGTCCTGTGGGAGCCCCAGCCCGAGAGAACGCGCGTGCTCGATCCGCTGGTGGCGCGACTTACCGTTTCCCTGCTGGAGACCGTGGTCAGGTCCGGTACCGGCAACACGGGAGTCCGCACGGTCGGGGGGTTGCCCTATGACGTGCCCGCGGCCGGGAAGACCGGTACGACCAACGAGGGGAGCAACACCTGGTTCATGGGATTCACGCCCAATCTGGCGGCGGGCGTCTGGTTCGGAATGGACCGTCCGGTATCCATCGTCGAACGGGCCACAGGCGGGGGTTTTGCCGCGCCCGTATGGGGCGAGTTCATGAGACGGGTGTACTACGGAAGTCCCCCGAACGCGGACGATGACGAGGGAGCCGGAGCGGGCACGGATCCCGTTCTCGACATCCCCGAACCGTGGCCGCTGCCGAGGGGTCTCGTCACCCGCCGGGTCGACAACAAGACGGGCACGCTGGCCTCAAGATGGTGTCCGGTGGAAGACGCGTACGACGAGATCTATCTTCCCGGAACCGAGCCGACGGCCTTCTGCGACCGTCAGGCCCAGCCCGTCAACCGCCAACCCCGACCTCAGGAACCGATGCCATGACCGCCGAGCCAGAATCCAGCGTTTTCACCTTCGACACCACCCATCATGCGATGTGGGCGGAGGACGTCGCGCGCGAGCAGGCGATTCCGGCCCAGGTCGTACCCGCGCCTCCGGACGGTGGCGCGAAGTGCGGCGCGGCGTTGCGCGTTTCGTCTCCGCGACAGGACGAACTCGCCGCTGCGCTCAGGAACGAGGGGATTCTCTTCCGGATTCTGTAGGGGGCGGCCCGCGCGAGAACCTCGCGGCATTTGCCAATGCCGCGGGGCGGTCAGCGCCTCACTCGCACAATGTCGCGGATTCGATCGCGTACCTCCGCGACCCGGTCGATCTCCGCGAGCAGCTCCCACAGCCGGTCGATGGTCCTGCGGTCCACATATCCGGGTACCGTTGTGCGCCAGCCCTGGCCGCTACGGAAGCGATCCACGGCCTCCATCGTCTCCTGATCGTAGACGAGGCCATCCGGCGAATCGATCGACAGCTCAGGCGAGTCGGCCTGGTAATACCCGAGCGCGTGGAGCATTACCTTCAACTGAAACACATCTCTGCCCACGAACTGCTCGAGCCTGCGGAAGCCCAGCGTCTCGGACGCCACGTCGTAGATCCGGCGCAGTTCCAGCACCGGTTCCGCGTGCTCGCATACGTTGATGTCGGCCGTGACCCCGTCCGGGCGGCGCGACATCCCGGGTCGTGGATCTGCCACCAGCACCGCTGCGGACTGGGTCTCGCCGTGTCGACCATCCCCTCCGAGCACCTGTCCCGCGTGTAAGGCCTCGATCAGCCTGTCGGCGAGGTGGCGCCGCGACCCCTCGCTCCTCTCGAACGTGACCGCGACGGAATCCACTACCGCGGTGCCTACCAACGAATTCCCCTGCACGGCGTAGTTCACGCCGGCGCGCTCGGCGACCCAGTCTCCCTGGTCCTCGGCGCCGTACTGGTCCGATCCGGTCCACTGCGCCGACCGGCCGTCGAGGTGGATGACCCCTACCTGTCTGCGACTGCGTCCTTCATCGGCGGCCACCACTTGATCCATGGCCTCCTGCGGCGCCACACCCTGCTCCAGGAGGTCGAGCAGGTCGATGCCGTACTCCACTCGTGTCCCGCCCTGGGTGGCAACGGCGCCCACGCCAGCGCGAACCCAGGGAACCGCGTTACCGACGCAGGGGTTGCGGGTCGTGACCGCAACGCCAGATTCCCCGGTGGACGGATCGATCGCCACGATCGAGAATGTGTGGAATACCGGTTCCTGTCCCCAGGCAACGGGCTCCTGCGCCGATGCGGGAGCCGCGATCAGCGGGGCGAGAACCGCGAATGGGAGAGACTGGCGCCGCTTCATGGCTGCCTCCGTTCTCGGGGTGGCACAATGTCGTTCGGGACGGGGTCCAGCCGCACCACCGATGTCAGCTCCTCGAGGTGCTCCAGGGCCAGGTAGATCAGCCCGTCGGGCCCTTCGCGCACATCGCGGATGCGGCCCAGTTCACCCGGAAGCAGCGTTTCCAGGCTCACCGCATCGAAGTCCACGAGGGTGACGCGGGCAAGCTGCTCCCCGACCATTCCGCCGACGAACGCACTGCCCTGCCACCAGGGATACCGATCGCCGCGGTAGATCAACATGCCCGAAACACCGATCGAAGGGGTCCAGACGAAACGCGGCGACTCCATCCCCGGGCGATGCGTCTCCGTCGTGAAGACGGTGCCGTTGTAGTTGATCCCGTGGGATGCCACGGGCCAGCCGTAGTTGCCGCCGCGCACGATCAGGTTGAGCTCGTCCCCGCCCCGGGGCCCGTGCTCGTTCGACCAGAGGTTCCCCGTGAGCGGATCGACGGCGAGCCCCTGGATGTTCCGGTGTCCGTAGCTCCAGATTTCGGGCAGAGCTTCGCCGCGTCCGACGAAGGGGTTGTCGGCGGGTACCGTCCCGTCGTCGTGAAGCCGCACGATCGTCCCCATGTGATTGGTCAGTTCCAGCGCGGGATGATCGGCCATCATGTCCGGGTCCACCATGCGGTCGCCCACCGCCACATAGAGGTAGCCGTCCCGGTCGAAGGCCATCCGGCCCGCGAAATGATTGTTGTTGTCCCCCCACGCTGCCGCCTCGAAGACCTCCTCCAGATCCGTGACCTGACCCTCGCCCCAGCGTCCGCGCACCACGGTCGTGGCCCCCTCCGACCCATCGTGATTGGGTTTGCCGTAGCTGAGATAGAGCCAGCGATTGCGCTCGAAGTCGGGGTGCGGAAGGATGTCCATGAAACCGCCCTGTCCCCGGTCCCGGTATACGCCGGGCCACCCCTGCACCGCCCCCGGCTGGAGGACGCCGTCGCGCACGACGCGGACCCGTCCCGGGCGCTCCACGATGAGCATCGTGCCGTCCGCCAGCCAGGCCATCGACCACGGATGGTCGAGGCCGTCCGCCACGGTCGTGATCCTGAAGTCGTGGCGGGCCGACGAATAGGGCAGTTCGGAGGGGTCGGCGCCGGAATCCTGCCCCACTGCGGGCACCGGTGCCAACAAGTCCGACGCTCCGGCCAGGCAGAGGAGCGTCCCCACGATTGCGATTCTCATTGTGCCTCTCCAGTCTCTCCAGCGCGCCCGAACCGATCGACCGCGCCCTCGCCTCGACATTGCATCAGCCCGCGACTCGCTCGAGGATGAGCGGCAACGGTGCGGGGGCGTCACCCGCCGCCAGGCCCACCGCTTCCCTGACGGCACCTGTGCCCGTGGCCAGCCCATCCGCGGTCGCCGAGTGCACCACGGCAAGCGGGTCTCCGCGGGCCACTCGATCACCGACATCGACCTGCAGCACGAACCCGACGCGCGGGTCGATCTCCTGATCCTGTCGAGTCCTCCCTCCCCCCAACGCGATGACTCCGTAACCCAGGGCAAGGGGATCGATCGCTGCAACGATCCCGCCCTCCTCGGCAGTCACTACCGCTGTGCGCGGAGCAGTCGGCAAACCGAAATCGCTCCTGGAGGGATCAAGCGCACCTCCCTGGGCGACTGCAAGGCGCAGGAATCTCTCCAGCGGACCGCCCCCAGCCAGGGTATCCGCCGCCCGCGAGCGCGCCTCCTCCACTCCAGCCGCCAGACCCCCGGCCACCGCCATCTCGGCGCCGAGTTCAACACACAGATCGCGGAAGTCGCCGGGACCATCCCCCGACAGGCACTCAAGGGCCTCTCGGACCTCGAGCGCGTTGCCGATCGTCCGGCCGAGGGGCTGGTCCATCGCGGAGAGGACGGCGGTCACCGACAGCCCTCGCCTGGCCCCCACGTTCACCATCGCCCGCGCCAACTCCCTGGCGTCCTCGAGGCGGGAAAGGAATGCCCCCCGCCCCACCTTCACATCGAGGACCAGGCCGTCGAGTCCCTCGGCCAGCTTCTTCGACATGATCGACGCGGTGATCAGCGGAAGCGAGGGAACCGTTGCCGTTACATCCCGCAGCGCGTACAACCTGCGGTCCAGCGGCGCGATCTCTTCCGTCTGGCCGATCATGGCGCACCCGACCCGCCTGAGCACGCGGTTGAACTCGTCGAGAGGCACGCGAGTACGAAAACCGGGAATCGATTCGAGCTTGTCGAGCGTCCCCCCCGTGTGCCCCAGGCCCCTGCCGGACATCATGGGAACCACCATCCCCATCTCGGCGGCGAGCGGGGCCACTACCAGTGAAGTCTTGTCCCCCACCCCGCCCGTCGAGTGCTTGTCGACCCGAGGGCCCGGCCAGTCTCCCCGGCGCTCCAGCATCTCGCCCGAGATAATCATGAGGGTGACAAGGGTGTCCAGTTCAGCCGGCGCAAGTCCGTTGAAGTAGACCGCCATCAGGAACGCGGCCATCTGGTCGTCTCCAACGGCGCCATCGAGATAGGCGGTCAGGAAGTCATGCAGTTCCTCCAGCCCCAACGCCTCCCCGTCCCGCTTGCGCGCGATGATCTGTTGGGGGATCACGGGCCCTGGTCCTTCCTGTGCAGGAGGACGCTGTGCACGCGGAACCCGGTGGCGCCCATTCCCTCGCCTGCCTGCTCGATCTCCAGAGTGCCGAGCACCAGCTGCACTCGCCAGCGATCGCTGTCGAAGGACAGGGCCATCTCTCGCGACGGGACACGGATCACATCGGGTGCCGTGCGTGCTGTCGCAAGAGTATTTTCGAACTGCCGGGCGCGCAGTTGCTGTCCCGTGGCGATCAACGTCAGTAGCGAAGCTCGCCCGGCAGCAGTCCCATCGAGTTCCAGCACCATCTCCGTCCCGGCTTCCGAGAGCTCGAATCGCAAGGTGTCGGAACCGACTACGGCCTCGTCGCCCTCGCTTCCAACAGCCAGCAGTTCGAATCCGGCGACGGAGATCGGATCCCCCTCCGGCACTGCCTCGAGGCGTGCTGGCCTGTGGCTCATCCCCGGGCGAATTCGAAGCTCATCCATCAGCCGGGCGGCGTCCCACGTCCACCTCTGCGAGGGCGCCAGCGTGTCCGGCGGCGGTGCTTCCGCTGACGCATCGGTCTCACCGGCCCCCGGAGGGTCGGCTCCGCGGTCCGTCAGCAGCGGGGCCAGGGACGCCACTCCATGCTCACGGACCAGGTACTCGACCGCCGACCTCGCCTCGGCCCAGCCCTCGAAGGGTATCTCGACGACTTCGTCCGAGATCCGCCCCTCGACCAGGGCGTCGTGCTCCGCAAGGATCTCCGTGAGGCGTGCGAGCTGACTTCGCTGGGCGACCGCATATGCGGACCACGGCCCGGCAAACGTGACGGCACCCAGTACGGCCAGGGAGAGCGGAATGAACCTGATACTTCGTGTCCGCATGACGGCGGAGTACAGCGCGACCGCCGCCAGCCACAGCCCCATGGCGCCCAGCAGCAAGCGCCGCTCGGTGATCCCGTACTGGTCGACCCTCTGCCACACGGCCATGAGAACCATCGCAACAGAGGGCAGGATGGCGATCCAGAAGGCCAGCGCGTAGCGGTCGATCCAGCCGCGCGGTTCGTCGAGTCGCTCCGGGTGGACCATCAGCAGTGACAGGATCCCCACCACGGCCAGGCTGGAAACCAGGTAGCTGATCCATCCGCTCGGCCACTCGCCGATCACCAGCATTCTGCCGAGGTAGGCCGTCAGAATGACGACATAGACGGTGACGAGCGGAAGCATGACGTACTGGCAGAACACCTTCAGCCAGGGCGGGTACGAGCTCTCGCGATCGAGCCGGGCGAGGTCTTCCGGGACGCCGGCGAGGAAGAAGACGGGGTGGAAGCAAAAGGCCACCATGAACAAGAGCCGCACGTACGCGAGGTCCGCTACCTCCACGCCGAAGAGATTGTCCAGGGCGGCCAAAGCCAGCGCCAGCCCCAGATAGATCGCCGCCGCATAGATTGTCGCGACGACGAAGCGGGAGAGCAGAGCGAAATTGAACTGCCAGAAGCCCCGGGGTTCTTCCGCCGCGAGGTACAGGTAGGGAACCACCGCAACCGACAGATGCAGAGTGGCGCTGAGGTGTCCGTAGCGTTGCGCGACGCTCCAGTATTCCCACCCGTCGAAGAGCAGGTGCAGGAGCAGCAGCACCGCCAGGGCAAACCCGCTGGCCAGCCAGCGCCGGGAAGCCGCGATTCGGCGCCGCTCGCAGTGCAGCGTGAGTGCCACAAAGAGCGGGATGCCGAGGCTGGCAACGCGCCACAGTCCCCACCACCGGGGAGCCGCGTCGGAGTCCAGGGCCACCGAGGCCGCCACACCGGCCACAACCCCGCAGGCCACGACCTCCGGGAACCTGCGCGCCGTGTCCGCCGCGGCAGATAGCAGGCGATCGAGCGACGCGGAAGACGGGATGCGCAACCGACGCATCACGACACTGCAGCGACTCCCTCCTTGGCGGCAGGGTCAGGACGCTCCGGCGGCTGCCAATCCGTTAGCCCCTTTACATACTGGTGAAGCCAGCGGAGTTCCTCGATCAGGAGCGTTCTCCGATGCCGCGGCTCCGCGATCCCGTGCCCCTCGCGCGGGAAAAGGAGGAAGCGGGCTTCGACGCCCAGGTGACGCAGCCCCGCGAAGAAATTCATGGACTGCTCCATGGTGTCGGTCCGGTCGTTGGCCCCGTGGAAGAGGATGGTGGGGGTTGTGATCCGGTCCAGGTGCGTGTAGGCGGAGCGTTCCCTCCAGTAGTCGCGGTTGGACCATGGATCGCCGCCCAGGTACCAGCGGACCACGTCGTGATGGAAGCCGGCACCGAACTCGCTCGGCCAATCCGCGACCATCGCCCCGAGGCTGGCGGCCTTGAAGCGATCCGTGCGGGTGATCGTCCATCCGCCGAGAATGCCGCCGTAGCTCCACCCTTTCACCGCAAGGGAGTCGGCGTGGGCCACGCCCCGCTCGATGATCGCGTCCACCCCAGTCATGAGGTCGTCGTAGTCGCCGCCGCCGATGTCGTTCATGTTCCCGCGCAGCAGGGCGTCACCGTACCCGGACGAGCCTCGCACGTTGGGCTGCAGCAGTGCGTACCCCTCGGCGAGGAGCAGTTGCGCGTCCGAATCGAAGCCGCGCGTGAAAACGCCCGCGGGGCCGCCATGAATCTCCAGGATCGTGGCGCCCGGAGCAGTCCTGTCATCCGGCACGTAGAGGAGACCCTCGATCTCGAGTCCGTCGTGGCTGTTCCAGCGGACCACCTCGGGCTCGGTGAGGTCCTTGTTCGCGATCCACGGATTCGCCTCGGTCAACCGCGTCCGGGTGCCGTCCCCCAGATCGGCCAGCCAGATGTCGCCCGGATCGACTGGACTCGCGAACTGGAACGCGGCCATGCTGTGCTGTGCGTCGTAGGACGCGGCCGAAGCCACTCCGGTCAGGTCGGTAATCTTTTCCAGCTCGTCAGACCGGACATCGAGCCGGTACAGGTTGGCGTCGGTACGGTCCAGTGCCACGAGGTCGATCGACCGCCCGCCGGGGTTCCAGCGATAGCCACGGATGTCAACGTCCGTGTCGGGCATCAGTTGGCGGGTCTCGCCGGAGGGGATGTCGTAGAGGTAGAGATTGCCCTGGTCCAGATCCCAGATCTCCAGATCGGGGGCCCCGAAGGTCAGGGACGCTCCGTCGGGCGACCAGGCCAGCTGCGACTCGGGGGCGTCGTTCTCGGTAATGCGCTCCTCCTCGCCCGAGGCGATTGCGAGCAGCCATATCTCGGACAGGTGACTCGCGTTCCGCCGATTCTCGGTGCGGTAGGTGTAAGCCAGGAAGTTCCCGTTCGGGGAGGGCGCGAAATTTCCGACGCGCCGCATTTCCCCAGTCAGGCGCGCCGCCTGGTGAGGGGCTCCGTCGGTCTCCACATCGACCCGCCATACGGCGTTCCAGGATCCCTGGTTCTGGCCGCTCGGACCCTCGTCGATGAATACCGCGTCGTCTCCCTTCTTCCGCTCCTCCTCGGCGTCGTCGGGGAGCGAGTCGTTGGCCACAAAGAAGATCGACCGGCTGTCCTCTGCCCACCGGTAATTCCCCACCGCGGTCACATGGCCGCTCAGTTGAACGGCTTCGCCGCCGTCCACGGGCAGCACGAACAGCTGCCGCACCCTGTCGCTCTCGCCAACTGGCCGGGTGAACGAAACCCAGCGTCCGTCCGGGGACCATTCCGGAGAGCGGTCGTCCGTGGATCCGGTGAAGGGCCGGGGATTCCGGCCGTCGGCGCCCACAACCCAGATCCGGCTCTCACGCTTGTTCTCGTCCCAGTCCAGCTCGTTTCGGATGAACAGGACGCGGGAACCATCCGGGGAAAGCTTCGGCCCGGAGACGCGGACCATGTCGATGACTTCATCGAGGGTGAGCGTCGGGCCCGGCGTCTGCTGTGCCGACAAGTCCGGACTGCCGACGCCGGCCAGCAGGGCTGCGGCGATCAGAACAGTGAGTGCGTTCGAGCGCATATCGGATTCTCCCTGGAGGCGGTGCACAAAGGAGCGACCGGCGCCGCTACGAGGAATCGTGAAACGGCGCGGACGCGATCCGGATACAAATGTGTGGCTCGGGGTATCGGGCCGCCAGACGGATGCGGATCGCGCGCCAGGCGTCCCCTCGAACGGCTCCAGGCGCAGGTCCGCGCCACGCGGGCCCGAAGAGCCCGAACAGGGAAGCTGCCGGACCGCAGCCCTCCGAGGTCGCAAGGCCTCCGAGGTCCCGGCGGAGGTCCTAGCGGATGGGGATGATGAGTTCCAGCAGCTCTCCCGGACTCACCGGAATGGTCTCGGTGAGATACTCGTCGCCAGCCAACTCCCTGACGCGGAGCTGAAGGTCGGGGAGGTGCCAGCGCATCGTGAAGGTTGCCTCGCCCTTGCCGGGAACTGTCCCCAGGCGGCGAATCGAACTGCCCCCCCGGGAAGTGTATACCGTGACCTGATTGAAGTTGAGGTTGCGGACCAGAAGTTCGATGTCCTCGCCCTCACCGGCCGCCCCATCGAATGGATCGCCGGTTGACCCGCTGGTGGTGGCGCACGCGCCGACCACCGCCAGGAGTAGCGCCAGGGCCAGCCCGGCGAATTGGCGATTTGATCCTGTTTTCCCGGTGCTGAACATGGCCGTCCCCTGTTCCGAAGTGATGGCGTACAATAATGGTTATACACTCATCCCGCTAAAGCCGTTCCGCATTGTTCTCGCCGCTGTCGATACGATCTCGCCCAAACCCTGCCGGAGACCCTCATGAGATTCGCCTCGCTCCCCGCCCTGCTTCTCGCCTTCCTCATCTCGCCGCTCTCAGCCCAGACCGACCGGCTGACAGAGATGAGCGTCTTCGAACTGGAGTACGCGAGCGATCCGCGGATATCTCCCGACGGAAAGTGGGTCGTATACGTACGACAGTTCGCGGACGTGATGACGGACATGAACTACTCCAACCTCTGGCTGGTCGGAAGCGACGGAAGCGGGCACCGGCCGCTCACCACCGGGAAATTCCTGGACAACAGTCCCCGCTGGTCGCCGGACGGAACGCGGATCGCATACATGTCCAACCGGGATGGGATGCCCCAGATCTACATGCACTGGGTCGCGTCCGGCCAGACGGCCGCGATCACCAATCTGACGGACCCGGCCACCGGTCTCTCCTGGTCCCCCGATGGGTCTCACCTCGCCTTCAACAAGCTCGTCCCCGAGGCGCCGCTGAGCATTGGTCAGATGCCGGCTCCGCCTCCCGGGGCCCAATGGGCTGAACCAGCCAAGTACACTGACGAGATCGTCTTCCGTTTCGATGGAATCGGCGACGTGCCGGCCGGGGCGTGGCACCTGTTCGTGATTCCCTCGGAGGGCGGCACGCCCAGGCAGCTCACCAGCGGTGACCGGAGCTATACCTCCGGCTTCTTCACTGCGCCGGGCAGCGGGCCACAATGGGCCCCGTCCTCGGACGCGATCATCGTGGACGCCAACCTGAGGGATGACAGCGATCTGGAATGGATGGACTCCGAGATCTACGAGATCTCCCTGGCGGACGCATCGGTGCGGATGCTCACCGATCGGCGCGGACCGGACAACTCGCCGTCCGTGTCCCCCGATGGCACCCGCATTGCCTACCTGGGCTACGACGACCGCTATCAGGGCTACCAGGTCACTCGCCTGCATGTGATGAACCGTGACGGGTCGGGCAGCAGGATCGTCAGCAGCTCGCTCGACCGCACCGTGTACCAGGTGCGCTGGTCGCCCGACGGCGACGGCATCTTCGGACTCTTCGACGACGAGGGGAACACCAAGCTTGCGCTCTTCCGACTGGACGGCAGCTATGAAGTCGTCGCCGAGAACGGCGGAAGCGGGTCCATGGCTTACGGCGGCTTCGGCGTGTCCTACACCGTGGCCGGCGACGGAACCTTCGCCTACACGACCACCCGCCCTGACCTGCCGGGCGATATCGCGGTAGGGAGGCCGGGACGGACGCCCACGCTCGTCACCTCCGTCAACGCCGACCTCTTCGCTGGAAAGACGCTGGCCTCGGTCGAGGAGATCTGGTGGAATTCGTCGAAGGACGGCCTGCCCATTCAGGGCTGGATCATGAAGCCGCCGGGATTCGATCCGGACACGAAATACCCCCTCATCCTGGAGATTCACGGCGGACCCTTCGCGAACTACGGAGACCGCTTCGATGTCGAAAAGCAGCTGTGGGCCTCCATGGGCTTTGTGGTCCTCTACACCAACCCCCGCGGCAGCACGAGCTACGGCGAGGAGTTCGGCAACCTCATCCACCACGCCTATCCCGGCGACGACTTCCATGACCTCGATTCGGGCGTCGACGCCGTCATCGCCGAGGGCTACATCGATGAAGAGAACCTGTTCGTCACGGGCGGAAGCGGCGGCGGCGTCCTCACCGCATGGATGATCGGCAACACGGACCGGTTCAAGGCCGCGGTGTCATTCTATCCGGTGATCAACTGGTACAGCTTCGCCCTGACCGCCGACATGGCCCCGGTGGCCGTCAAGTACTGGTTCCCCGGCATGCCATGGGACAATGTCGAGCACTATGAGGAACGGTCGCTTCTGTCGGTGGTAAGCAACGTGAAGACCCCGACGCTCATAATGACGGGCGAAGAGGACTGGCGCACCCCGATGTCGGAGTCCGAACAGTACTACAAGGCGCTCAAGTTGCTCGGCGTCGAAGCGGTGCTCGTGCGCGTTCCCGGAGAAGCCCACGGCATCTGGGGACGTCCTTCGCACGGCATATCCAAGATCACCACGGTCAAGGGGTGGTTCGACAAGTACTCGACCGAAAGAAGACCCGTGTCCTGAGGGAGCGGCCGCCGACGGGGTGTGCCCGCGACCTCGCCCCGGCTCAGCGAGCTTCGATCGGCACGTAATCGCGACGCGGCGAGCCCTTGAAGACCTGCCTGGGGCGCGCAATCTTCTGCTCGCGGTCCACGACCATCTCTTCCCACTGGGCGAGCCAGCCCACCGTGCGCGGTATCGCGAACAGTACGGGGAACAGCTCGACCGGAAAGCCCATGGCCTGGTAGATCAGCCCAGAGTAGAAGTCGACGTTGGGATACAGGTTGCGCTTTACGAAGTACTCTTCCTGGAGCGCGATCTGCTCCAGCTCCAATGCGATGTCCAGCAACGGGTTGCGCCCCGTGACCTCGAACACCTCTTCAGCCGTGCGCTTGATGATCGAAGCGCGCGGGTCGTACGCCTTGTAGACCCTGTGCCCGAATCCCATCAGGCGCCGTTCGCCGCGGCGGACGCTGTCCATGAACGCGGGGATGTTATCGCTCGTACCGATCTCGGTGAGCATTCTCAGCACGGCCTCGTTCGCACCCCCGTGCAGCGGGCCGTACAGCGCCGCCATCGCGCCGGCCATCGCCGAGAACGGATCGACGCGCGAACTGCCGATCACCCGCATGGCGGTCGTCGAACAGTTCTGCTCGTGGTCGGCATGCAGAATGAAGAGGACGTCGAGCGCGCGCTCCAGCACCGGATTGGGCTTGTACTCCCTGCCGCCGATCCGGAAGAGCATGTTCAGGAAGTTCGCCGTATAGGACAGCCCGTTCTCCGGATAGACGTACGGGAGACCCTTGTGGTGCCGGTACGCGAAAGCCGCCAGGGTGGGCATCTTGGCGAGCAGGCGTGTCATCTGCACGCGCCGGTTCGCGGGGTCGTCGATCTCCCTGGCCTCGGGATAGAAGGTGGAGAGCGCGGCCACGGTCGAAATCATCATGCCCATCGCATGCGAGTCGTACCGGAACCCCCGCAGTATGGTGGTGACGTTCTCGTGCACGTAGGTGTGAAGGGTCACGTTGTGGACGAAGTCGTCCAATTCCTCCCTCGTCGGGAGTTCCCCATTCAGAATCAGGCTCGCGACCTCGAGGTAGGTAGCCTGCTCGGCCAGCTGTTCGATCGGGTAGCCGCGGTATTCCAGCACGCCCTTGCCGCCCTTGACGTCGGTGATGCGGCTGATGGTGAACGCCGTGTTGGTGAAGCCGGGATCGTAGGACATCATCCCGAAGTCCTCGTCGCGCACCTTGATCTGGCGCAGGTCCATGGCACGGATCACGTCGCCGTCGTGGATGTCCACCTCGTATTCACGCCGGGTGCGGTTGTCGGTGATCGTCAGGGTGTTTCGGGGGGCGTTCTGGGACATCTCGTCTCCGGGGGCCGATCTCGGCCGGAATTCAGGCGTACATGGGCTGTTCAGCCCTTTATCTTATCAAAGCAGGGGGACCTTACAAAGGGATTCCGCTACGGCTCGATGCGCTCGAACACCCCTCGGTTGCCGTCGCTGTCGAAGGCGATGACGTCGTACGGCGCAGGATTCCATCCCTCCATGCCCGGCGAGCCGATCGGCATGCCCGGGACGGCGAGACCGGCGAGATCCGGACCCTCTTCCAGGAAGTCGCTGATGACCCGCGCCGGAATGTGCCCCTCGAAGACGTAGTCGCCGATGATCGCCGTGTGGCACGACGAAAGATCCATCGGCACACCCTCGCGCTGCTTCACCGAGACCATGTCCACCACGTTCTCCGCTCGCACGGTGTAGCCTGCCGCCTCGAGGTGATCGATCCACTTCACGCAGCACCCGCAGGAAGGCGATTTGTAGACCACGACATCGGCGTCGGAATCGGGGGCAGCGGGACGAAACGACACAACCACGGCCACGCCGGCCAGCAGAAGAGCCGCAGCCATCAACTTCTTCGTATACATGATGCATTCCCCTCCTGTGGGGAGTGTGAAGGACGGACACGAGTGCCGAGGGAGGGACTCGAACCCTCACGCCCGCAAGGGCAAAGGTTTTTGAGACCTTCGCGTCTACCGGTTCCGCCACCTCGGCGGTGGGTTGGGGCACATCAAGCTAACGCTTGAGCGCCATTGGCGTGAAGGGCGGTTCCAGGACCGCACGGCCAATGGATCATGGGGCCCGTCCCGTCTTCTATTGGGCCGGTCGGCTCGCTATCCTACAGGGAACACGCCTTCTCCCGCGATCGCACTGCCAACCCGGAGTTCAAGCACCATGGCGCACCTGACAGACCCCCTTGGCGCTCTCTCCGCCGTCGACCTCCCCGAGGGACCGACCTCCTTCTTCCGTCTGGGACGGCTGGAGGAGATGGGCATGGCGTCGCTCGACCGGCTGCCCTTCTCCATTCGAGTCCTGCTCGAGAACGTGTTGCGCAATGCCGGCGACGGCTACGTGTCCCCCGAGCACGTCGAGGCCGTGGCGTCGTGGAGCCCCACCAACGCGGGGGCCGACTTCCCCTTCATGCCGACGAGGGTGGTCCTGCAGGACTTCACCGGAGTCCCCGCGATCGTGGATCTGGCGTCCATGCGCGACGGGATCCGGGAGATGGGCGGAGACCCGGCCCGAATCAACCCGCTGGTGCCCGCCGACCTGGTGATCGACCATTCGGTTCAGGTCGACTTCTTCGGGACCGGATACGCCTTCGAGAAGAACGTCGCCCGCGAATACGAGCGCAACCGGGAGCGGTACGCCCTCCTTCGCTGGGCCCAGGAGGCCTTCGAGAACTACAGCGTCGTGCCGCCCGGGACCGGGATCGTGCATCAGGTCAACCTCGAGTACCTGGCTTCGGTCGTCCACCGGCGCGAACAGGGGGGAGTCCATCTGGCCTACCCCGATACCGTGGTCGGGACGGACTCCCACACGACGATGATCAACGGCCTTGGGGTCGTGGGCTGGGGCGTCGGAGGGATCGAGGCCGAAGCGGTCCTCCTTGGACAGCCGTACTACATGCTCCTGCCCGAGGTCGTGGGCGTGAAGCTTACGGGCCAACTCCCCGAGGGGGCGACGGCCACGGACCTCGTGTTGCGCGTGACCGAGCTGCTGCGGGGGCATGGAGTCGTGGGGCGATTCGTCGAGTACTACGGGGCCGGGCTCTCCGGGCTCAGCCTCCCCGACAAGGCCACCCTCGCCAACATGTCACCCGAGTATGGCGCCACGGTGGGGTTCTTCCCGATCGACGATGAGGCGCTCCGCTACCTCGCCGGCACGGGCCGCAGCCCCGAAATGGTCGCACGCGTCGAGCGGATCGCCCGCGAGCAAGGACTCTTCCGCACCGACGACACCCCCGACCCGGAATACACGTCCACCCTCGAACTGGACCTCTCCGGCATCGAGCCCTGCGTCGCCGGGCCGAAGCGCCCCCAGGACCGGATCGCGTTGACGGACGTTCGTCCCGCCTTCGCACGCGACCTGCCGGCGCTGGTGCCTTCCGGTTTCGACCTCGCGGGGGGTGGCGGCAGCGGCGGCGGCACCGCGGTGGCGGCGGACCAGCGCAGGACGGTCGAGATCGAGATGGACGGCGAGCGCATGGTGATCGGCGATGGGACGATCGTCGTCGCCGCGATCACGAGCTGCACCAACACCTCCAATCCGTCGGTAATGGTCGGCGCAGGCTTGATGGCCAAAAGGGCCCGCGAACTGGGGATGGACGTCAAGCCGTGGGTGAAGACCAGCATGGCACCCGGCTCGCAGGTAGTCACCGACTACCTCGAGGCTGCCGGTCTGATGAAATACCTGGAAGAACTGCGGTTCAACCTTGTCGGCTACGGCTGCACCACCTGCATCGGCAACAGCGGCCCCCTGCCCGAGGCGGTGGCGGACGCGGTGTCCGAGGAAGGGCTCGTCGTCGCTTCGATCCTCTCCGGCAACCGCAACTACGAGGCCCGCATCCACACCCTGGTGCGCGCGAACTACCTCGCCTCTCCCATGCTGGTGGTAGCCTTCGCGCTCGCCGGACGGATCGACATCGACCTGTACAACGAGCCGATCGGCCAGGCCGCCGACGGCCGCTCCGTCTTTCTGGCCGACATCTGGCCATCTCCCCGGGAGGTGCGCGACACGGTCACCGCCTCGCTCAAGCCGTCGATGTACCGCGAGCGATACGCGCGCGTGTTCGACGGGGACGAGCACTGGAGGGCCCTGCCGCTCCCGGAGGAGGGCGACCTCTACGAGTGGGAGTCGGATTCGACCTACATCCGCAACCCTCCCTTCTTCTCCGGCATGAGCGCCGATCCCCCGCCGCTCCAGGATGTCGAGGGGGCCCGCGTGCTGGCGCTGGTGGGCCAGACCGTCACCACGGACCACATCTCGCCGGCCGGCGCGATCCCCCGCGACGAACCCGCCGGCCGCTACCTGCAGGATCACGGGGTGGTCCCCATCCGTTTCAACACCTTCGGATCGCGCCGCGGAAACCACGAGGTGATGATGCGCGGGACCTTCGGCAACGTGCGGCTGCGCAACCTCCTCCTCGAAGACAAGGAGGGCGGCTACACCGTCCACATGCCGAGCGGCGAGATGACCACCATCTTCGAGGCGTCGGAGCGGTACCGCGCCGCCGGGACGCCGCTGGTCGTGATCGCTGGCCGCGAGTACGGAACGGGCAGTTCCCGCGACTGGGCCGCGAAGGGCACCATGCTGCTCGGGGTCAAGGCCGTGATCGCCGAGAGCTACGAGCGCATCCACCGCTCCAACCTGGTGGGGATGGGCGTGCTGCCCCTGCAGTTCCAGGATGGGGACGGTGCCGTGCAACTGGGGTTGACCGGCACCGAGGTCTACGACATCGCCGGGATCGCCGATGGACTGGCGCCTGGCGGGACGGTGAGCGTGAGGGCCAGCCGGGAGGACGGGTCGACGGTCGCGTTCCAGGCCGTGGTGCGTCTGGACTCGGATGTGGAGCTCGACTACTACCGCAACGGCGGCATTCTCCATACGGTGCTGCGGAGGCTCGCGACCGAGTAGCCGCGGGTACTTTTCCGCGTCTGTCTCACGGACTATCCTGCCGTTGGCGGTATCCGCATTCCGCCCGACCGCCGCGAATTCCCCGGATGCTCCTGGAGGCCCCAGATGCGCTACCCCGTCTATTCCTTGCCTGCGCTTGCCACCCCCGGCCGGATATTCCTGGCGCTGGCCCTCTCGGCCGCCGCGGCCGGCCCGCCACCGGTCGACGCCCAGGCGGTCGACTATTCCCGCGCCGAACGCTTCCTGACCTGGAATACCGAGCGACTCATCGCCGGCGCGGCCGTAGCGCCCAACTGGATGGAGACCGGAGACGCCGACCGGTTCTGGTACCGCAACGGAAGTCATCGAGTTCACATCTTACTGTGACTGTTGATCTTACGGGATTCACACACCGTATTCCCGCTGTTTGATTCCCGCCAATCGACTTGGGTCAGGCGCGAACTCTCGGGCGACTCTCCAAAGCCTTCCTGAGCTGTCCAGCGTCGGCCTGCTGATAACAGCGCAGCACCGTTTGGGCCTCCTTCCAGCCGCCCAGTTCGCAGAGCACCTTGAGCGGCAAGTCCATGAGATCCGAAGCGAACTTCCGCCTGAGCGAATGCCAGCCTCTCCCTCGCCGGGGTTCCAGCCCCGCAAGGCGCTCGGCTTTGTACCACCATGCACCCGCCAGCCTGGAGCTGATGCTCGCCGAGGGGTCCTGCGGCGCGGGCAAGACCGGCGTCTCCTCGCTACCGGGGCGCGCTTCCCGCGCCTCCTCCAACACCGCTACCGCTTCGTCGGTCATCGGCGTGACGTGCTCGTATCCGGTCTTCTCGTGCTCGGCGCGCCACCGCACCTCGCGGCTCTCGAAGTCGATGTCCCCCCACCGAAGGTTGCGGATGGCTCCGATCCGGTGTCCGGTCTCATGGGCGAGCACCAGCGCGACGTGGAACCGCCAATCGACCCGCCGCGACACCCCGAGCATCGCCTGGTACTCCTCCTCGGAGAGGACGACGCGGGTGGGGTTCTTCTCCTTGGGCGTCTTCAGGCCTCTCAGCGGATTCGAGTCGAGAAGGAGCCTTCCCTCCTCGTCTCTGGACTTCGCCGCCCAGTTGAGCACTGCGAGCAGGAACCGCAGGTCGCACTCGACCGTCCGGTCGGATACGGGTTTGCCGCTAGGCCCGACGCGACCAAACCTCCGTGCCCGGATGAAGCGGTCCCAGTCCCTCTGTGACAGTGTCGCCGGGTC
>LXNI01000221.1_pt1 | contig 72016 bp, 59 predicted proteins | sample 809091 | NCBI WGS metagenome assembly LXNI01 (sample SAMN04870527, study PRJNA318959) | sponge metagenome | biome: 01000161; feature: marine sponge reef; material: water | host: Sarcotragus foetidus | place: Greece: Milos, Mediterranean Sea | collected 2013-05-29 | depth 5-7 m
TAATGCGCGCCGCCCGCGCCGAGGTGGCTCGAGTAAAGCTCGAACGAGCGCACGTCGAAGGGCCCGCTGCTGAAGGGCCCATGATAGGAAACGAACTCCTGAAGCCGGTGCGCAGGCACCCGCGAGGCGAAGCGCGCGAGAGTGACGTGCGGCGCATAGTTGCGGCCGTCGGGCGCGTGGCCGAGGCCGCTGATGACGGCCTCGGTGCGCTCCTGCAGGCGCATGAGGGCTGGGTTCGGAGCAACGCCGGCCCAGAGGATCCGCGCCCGGCCGCGCGTCGGGAAGTGCCCCACGCCCTCCAGCGTGAGCGTGAAGGCCTCGGCCTCGATGTCCGCGAGGGCGTGCCCGATCTCGCGGAAGGCGGGGCCGTCGACCTCGCCGATGAAGCGGAGCGTGAGGTGCATCTGCTCCGCGCTCTGCCAGCGCGCGCCGGGGATGCCGCCATGCAGCATCTCGAGCCGGCGGCGCACGTCCTCGGGCAGAGCCAGAGCGACGAAGAGGCGGATCATCGGGCGGCCCCGCTCCCCTTCCCCTCAGCCGCCCTTGTGGCGGGCGATGAGCGCCACCACATGGGGCAGGATGCGCCGCACGATCTCGGCCACGCCGGCGGCATTGGGATGGATGCCGTCCGGCTGGTTGAGCGCTGCCTCCATGGCGACCCCTTCGAGAAAAAACGGATAGAAGGCCACACGATGCCTGGCGGCGAGGCGCTCGTACACCGCGCGGAACGCGGCCGCATAGTCAGCGCCGAAGTTGGCCGGTGCGCGCATGCCGGCGAGCAGGGTCGACGCGCCCGCTTCGACGGTCCGCGCCAGGATGGCGTCGAGATTGACCTCCATCCGGTCCGTCGGCAGGCCGCGCAGGCCGTCGTTGGCGCCAAGCTCGACGATCACGATGTCCGGCTGATCGGCGAGCACCCAGTCGAGCCGCGCCAGTCCGCCGGCGCTGGTATCGCCGGAGATTCCGGCGTCGACGACCTGCCACTGGTGGCCCTCCGCCCGGAGCGCGGCTTCCAGCCTGTCCGGGAAGGCGTCCTCCCGCGCGAGCCCGAAGCCCGCCGTCAGGCTGTCGCCCAGCACGACGATCCGGGGCTCGTCTGCGGCGCGCGCGGGGCCGAGAAGCAGAAGCAGCGCGCAGACGGCGGCACCCATCCACGATGTCGCGCGGCCGGGGGAGCGGCGGGGTGACATGAGCGATCCGGCGGTGGTGCTGGATGACGTGCACCTCACCCTGACCAGCAAGGCAGGCCCCGTCAACATCCTGCGGGGCGTCTCGTTCACCGCCCAGCGGGACGAGAGCATCGCCGTGCTCGGGCCGTCGGGCGCCGGCAAGTCGACCCTGCTCGCGATCATCGCGGGCCTGGAGCGGGCGGATAGCGGCCGCGTGATCGTGAGCGGCACGGACATCGGCGGGCTGGGGGAAAGCGCGCTCGCGGGCTTCAGGCGAAACGCCGTCGGCATCGTGTTTCAGGCCTTCCATCTGATCCCGACCATGACGGCGCTCGAGAACGTGGCGCTGCCGCTCGAACTCGGCACCCACGCCGACCCCTTCGGCGCGGCGCGGGAGGCGCTGGAGACAGTCGGGCTCGGCGAGCGCCTGCAGCACTATCCGAGCCAGCTCTCGGGCGGAGAGCAACAGCGCGTCGCCCTCGCGCGGGCCTTCGTGCCCCGGCCGGACGTGCTGCTCGCCGACGAGCCCACCGGCAACCTTGACGGCGAGACCGGCGGCGCGGTGATGGGGGAGCTGTTTCGCCTGCGCGCCGAACGGGGCTCGACGCTGATCCTCGTCACCCACGATCATGAGCTGGCCGCGCAGTGCGACCGCATGGTGCACATCGCGGACGGGCGGATCGTCGCGCCCGCCGAGGGCTGATCCGCTGACGCTCCTCCCCCACCAGACGCAGGCAGCGTGGCGCATCGCCCGGCGCGAGCTGCGAGGCGGCGTGCGGGGCTTTCGCGTCTTCCTCGCCTGCCTCGTGCTGGGGGTCGCGACGACGGCCGCCGTCGGCTCGCTCGGCGAGGCGCTCAAGGCCGGCCTCGCCCGCGATGCGCGCATGATCCTCGGCGGCGACGTGGAGCTGGTGCAGTTCTCGCAGCCGCTCGGCCAAGAGGTGACGGACCACCTGGAGGCGAGCACCGCCGCGCTCTCCCACGTCGTCACCATGCGCAGCATGGCTCACACGGAGGACAGCGCCAGCCGGTCGCTGGTCGAGATCAAGGCGGTGGACGGCGCCTATCCGCTGGTGGGTCGCGCGCGCCTCGAGGGCGGAATGCCACTCGCCGAGGCCCTGGCAGACGGTGGCGCCGCGGTGGAGAAGAGCCTGCTCGACCGGCTTGCGATCGGGATGGGCGAGCGGCTGCGGGTGGGCAGCGCGCTGCTCACCGTGCGTGCCGTGCTCGCGCGCGAGCCCGACAAGCTCACTTCGGGATTCGCGCTGGGCCCCCGGCTGATGATGGATCACGCATCGCTGGAAGCGACCGGCCTGATGCAGCCGGGCGCGCTGGTGCGGCAGCGCTACCGCGCGCTGATACCGGAAGGCACGCCGGTCGCCGACTGGACCGCCGGGCTTGAGGCGGCGTTCCCCGACGGCGTCTGGCGGCTGCGGGACGTGCGCGATGCCAACCCCTCGCTCCGGCGTCAGCTCGACCGGGTCGGCCTGTTCCTCACCCTCGCCGGACTTGCGGCGCTTCTCGTCGGCGGGATCGGCGTCGCCAGCGCCGTCTCCAGCCATCTGCACGGCAAGCTGCACACCATCGCAGCGCTCAAGTGCGTGGGTGCGACGCGCGGCACGGTGCAGCGCGCCTTCCTGCTGCAGCTCGGCGCGCTCGGGCTGGGCGCCATCGCGGCCGGTCTGGTCATTGGCGCCGCAGCCCCGCCCATCCTCGCCGCGATCATGGGCGATACCCTGCCGGTGCCGCTCGCAGGCCTGATCCACGGCGCGCCGCTCGGGCTGGCGGCGGCCTACGGCGCGCTCACGATGCTGGCCTTCTCACTTTGGCCCCTCGGCCGCGCCTCGCGGACCCGGCCCGGCGTGCTGTTCCGCGGCGCTGCCGCGCCGGCTTCGGGCTGGCCGCCTCTTTCGGCAGTCGCAGGCACGGTGCTCGCGGCCTGCGCGCTCGCCGGCATCGCGGTCGCCACCGCGCCCCGGCCCAGCATTGCGCTCGGCTTCGTTCTCGGCGCGCCGGCGGCGCTCGCGATCTTCAGGGCGGCAGCGGCCCTGGTGGTCATCCTGGCGCGGCGAACGCGCCCCAGGCGGCTGCCAGCGCTCCGCCTCGGCCTCGCAAATCTGGGTCGGCCGGGCGCGCCAACGGTACCGGTCGCGATGTCGCTCGGCACCGGGCTCGCGGTTCTGGTGGCGATCGCGCTGGTCGAAGGCAACCTCGGCGCGCAGATCAGCGAGCAGCGCGAGGGCGAGCGGCCGGCCTTCTTCTTCCTCGACATCCAGAAGCACCAGATCGCGCCCTTCGAACGGCTGGTGGAGGCAACCGCCGGCGCCGATTACGGCCGCCGCGTGCCGATGCTGCGGGGCCGGGTGGTGCGCATCGACGGCGTGCCGGTGCGGGACGCCAGGGTCGCGCAGGGCTCGGAGTGGGTGGTACAGAGCGACATCGGCCTCTCCTACGCCGCCGATCCGCCACCCAATGTGGAGATCGTCGCCGGCGAGTGGTGGGCCGCCGATCATGACGGGCCGCCGCTGGTCTCGCTCACGGAGTCGGTGGCGCAAGACTTCGGCCTCGGCCTCGGCGACTCGCTCTCCATCAACGTGCTGGGGCGCGAGTTCACGGCCGAGGTCGCGAGCCTGCGCCGGGTCGACTGGACGGCCTTCGATATCAACTTCGTCGTGATATTCTCACCTGGACTCCTTGAGGGAGCGCCGCAGACGCAGCTCGCCACCGCGCACGCGACACCGGAGGCGGAACCCGTGCTCGAGCGCGCGGTGACGGAGCGCTTCGCCAACATCACGGCGATCCCCATACGCGCGATCATCGAGGCCTTGGACGAACTCATGGGGCGGATTGGCGTGGCGATCCAGGCGGTGGCCGGGCTCACCGTGGCAGCGGGCCTGCTGGTGCTGGCGGGCGCGACCGCGGCCGGCCACGAGCGCCGGGTCCACGACGCCGTCGTCTTCAAGGTGCTGGGCGCGCGGCGCGGCGACCTGCTGCGCGCCTTCCTCGCCGAGCACATCCTGCTCGGCTGCGCCGTCGCCGGGCTCGCCATCGGCATCGGCACGCTCGCCGCCTGGGCCTTCGTGACGCAGGTGCTCGACCTGCAGTGGCGCTTCCTGCCCGAATATGTGGCAGTGACGGCTGCTGCCTGTATAACCATGACGCTCGTACTCGGATTTGCGAGCACATGGCGCGCGCTCGGCCGCAAGGCCGCGCCCCTCCTGCGAGTGGAATAGATGTACGGCCACGGAGCCCCCTCGCCGCCCAGGCTCAGGGTGTACGAAACGGTGGGAGAGGCCTTCCGCCTCACCTTCCGCAATTTCCGCACCATGCTGGGCCTGGCGCTCGCACCCATGGTGCTGGCGGTGCTGCTGCCGGCGGTGATGCGGCTCGACCTCCAGACCGATGCGTCCTCCGTGCAGCTCGTCATCCACGCGATCGCGCGACTCTTCCTGCTCTCGGTCTTCGCGGTGGCCTGGCACCGCTACCTGCTGCTGGGATCGCGCGATACGAACGTGCCGGTCCAGTTCTGGCCGGGCACGCGGGACGTCAAGTACTTCGGCCGGCTCGTCCTCTTCCTGCTGCCGCAAGAGATCCTGCTTGTCGCGATGCAGGCGCAGGACCTGCTGCTGGTGCTGGTGCTGCTGCTCATCACGCTCTTCATCGCAGCCCCGTTCGCGCTGGCGTTTCCGGCGATGGCGGTCGACAACTACCGGGGGCTCATGGCCGCGCGGCGCCAGCTGCGCGGGGCCACGCTTCAGCTCGTGGGCGCGATCCTGCTCTCCTTCGTAGCGATCACGGTGCTGCTCTTCCTGCTCGGCGGCGTGCTCGGCTCGCTGGTGCTCGCCACGTTCGGCCCCGGCGCGATGGTGTCCTTCTTCAACGCGCTCACCTTCCTCACCGTCGGCGTTCCGGTGGCCGTGGTCACGGTCGCCTATCGCAAGCTCACGCCTCCTTCGGGGCCGGCGTTCGGGACCACCGCCACGCCCGCGAACGATACCTGAGCGGCTTTTCGCCGGCCCCGCTATCGAGCCCGCCAAGAGCGAGTCCGTCTCTGACGGACTCGCGATAGGCCGCGACTGCGGCCCGCCGCTACTGCGGCGCGCCCGCGCAGGCGCCGGCCGTCGCGCCGACAGGCGAGCAGAATCGAAGCACGGCCGGCTGCCGTGAGCGAACATTTTCTGGAGCGTTTCCGCGCAAACGGAAACGCTCCAGTGTCTGAAGGCATTGAAAGTCGGCCGCGGGCTTCCTAATATCTATCTTCGAATCCCACAGTTCGCCGCACCAGAGGACGCTTCGATGGCACTCGGAACGCAAGGCCGGCCGTTCGCCGGCACGACCCTGACCCAGGCGCAGGTCGATGAAGGTCTGCGGAGCTACATGCTCCGGGTCTACAACTACATGGCCTCGGGCCTGGCGCTCACGGGCATCACGGCCTATGTGATCGCCAATACCGGGCTCTTCAACGTGCTCTACGGCTCGGGCCTCGGCTTCGTCGTCATGCTGGCCCCGCTCGGCATCGTGTTCTTCATGGGCATCAAGATCCGGACCATGAAGCACACCACGGCGCAGTGGCTGTTCTGGGCCTTCTCGATCCTCATGGGGGCCTCGCTCTCCTACATCTTCATGGCCTACACGGCGACGAGCATCGTCCGGGTGTTCTTCATCACCATGGGCATGTTCGGCGCGATGAGCATCTACGGCTACATGACCAAGCGCTCGCTGGTCTCGTGGGGCTCGTTCCTGTTCATGGGCCTGATCGGCGTCATCATCGCGATGGTGGTGAACATCTTCCTGCAATCGGAGATGCTTCACTTCGTGATCTCGGTGATTGGCGTGCTGGTCTTCCTCGGGCTCACCGCCTACGACACGCAGCGGATCAAGGACGTCTACCGGGAGAGCGACGGGCAGGCCGTCATGGTGAAGAAGTCGGTGATGGGCGCGCTCTCGCTCTACCTCAACTTCATCAACATCTTCATCCTGCTGCTGCATCTCTTCGGCGCCGCGCGCGAATAGCCGCGCCGGCGGCCAGGGACGGAGGGCACCGGGCCGCCAACGCCCGGTGCCCTTTTCGTCAGACGATGCTCGCGGCGTTCCAGCGCTCGCTCACCTATTTCCCCGACGCCACCCGGCCCACGCCGGCCGAGTCCGACGTCCCGGAGCTTGCGCCCGTCTCGCTCGAGACCGAGGACGGGCTTTCGCTGCTCGCGTGGTACGCCCCGCCCCGCGTACCGGGCGCGCCGAGCCTCGCCTACTTCCACGGCAACGCCGGGCACATCGGCATGCGGGGCTTCAAGGTGCGGGCCTATCTGAATGCCGGGCTCGGCGTCCTGCTCACGACCTGGCGGGGCTACAGCGGCAATCCGGGCCGGCCGACGGAGGACGGGCTTTATGCCGACGGCCGCGCGGCGCGCGCCTTCCTCCGCGCTCACGGCTGCGGCGACGAGCGCCAGATCCTTTACGGCGAGTCGCTCGGCACCGGCGTCGCGGTCCACCTTGCGCGGGAGGCCGCGCCCGCCGTGCTGGTGCTGGAGGCGCCCTTCAGCTCGATTGCGGATATCGCTGCCGGGCGCTTCCCGCTGCTGCCGGTGCGGCCGCTGATCGTCGACCGTTTCGATTCCGCCGCCAAGATCGGCAAGGTGAGAGCACCGGTCCTGATCGTGCACGGCGAGCGCGACCACACCATTCCGGTCCGCCAGGCACGCAAGCTCTTCAAGCGCGCGGCCGAGCCCAAGGAGGCCGTCTTCATTCCCGAGGCCGACCACGCCGACCTCATGGAGTTCGGCCTGCCCACCTACGTGCTGGAATTCCTCGCCCGCCACGACTTGGCGCCGATGGTCGCTTGAGAACGGAGACGAATAAGGACTAATTCCAGTCCAAACCTGAGGCCAAACGAAGTCCCATATTGGGATAATTGGTGTTGATCCCAATGCGGGACCATGCTCTATTTCCGTCCGTGAGGGTGATCGCGCTTGCAACCCTGAAACGGTTCATCGACGCGGGGAGTGCTCGCGCCGATGCACGGCAACCGGTGATGGCGTGGTATCGCCAGGTCAAGGCCGCCGAGTGGGCCAGCCCGGCGGACGTCAAACGGGAAATCAGGAGCGCCAGCATCCTCAAGGACGGCCGGGTTGTGTTCAATATCGCCGGCAACAAGTACCGCGTCGTGGTGTGGATCAATTACCCGTACCGTGTCGTCTACATCCGCTTCATCGGCAGCCATCGGGACTACGACGCCATCGATGCCCAGACGATTTGAGGGTCGAGCCATGGAAATTGCACCGATCAAAACCAAGAGAGACCATCAGCGGGCCTTGAAGGAGATCGAGAGCCTGATGACGGCAAAGCGCAACACGCCGGAGGGCGACCGTCTTGACGTCCTGGTGACCCTCGTGGAGGCCTGGGAAGCAAAGCGCTATCCCCTCGACCTGCCAGACCCTGTCGCCGCGATCCGCTATCACATGGAGCAAGAGGGCCTGGCGCCGAAGGATCTCGTGCCCTACATCGGCAGTCGAAGTCGGGTTTACGAAGTCCTCAACCGCAAGCGCCCGCTGAGCCTGAGAATGATATGGCGGCTGCACCAAGGGCTCGGCATCCCGGCGGAATCGCTCATCAAGATTGATCTGCCCGCAACCGCAAGCTGAACGGGGCCGAGCTCCTCCGCGGCAGCTACTCGGTCGCGGCCATGTGCTTGGCGAGGGCCAGGAAGTCGGGCACCACGGCCTCCCAGTCGTCGCTGGGGCCAATATCGGGTTTGCCGACCGGACCGTCGCCGTACTCGTCAGGGCGGGACACGAAGGCCGTCGCCAGGCCCGCCTCGCGCGCGGCCGCCAGGTCAAAGTTGTGGGCGGCAACCATCATCACCTGCTCCGGCGCGAGGCCGAGGGCGGCGGCGGACGCGGTGTAGACCGCCGCCTGCGGCTTGTAGCCGCGGCCGATGTCGGCGCCGACGATGGCGTCCCAGGGCAGGCCGGCGAAGCGCGCGAGCCGGGCCATCATCGCGATCGAGCCGTTGGAGCAGGGCGCAAGCAGGTAGCGGCCGTGCAGGGCCTCAAGCCCCGGCACCGCGTCGGGCCAGGGCGGGAGCTTCTCCCATGCCCGGTTGAGGTGTGATCGGCCCTCGTCGTCCACCGCATCGTCCAGGCTGAACTCGGCAAGCGTGGCGTCGAGGTTCTCGCGGTGGAGCACGTCGAGCACCGTGTAGCCCCGCCGCCCGGAGCGGATTTCTTCCATCGAGGGCTGGTACTTGGCCCGCCACGAATCGGCGAAGGCGATGGAATCGACCTCATGCTCCGAGCCCGCGAAGAATTCCTCGACCTCGCGGGCCACGCCGGTGCGCCAGTCGACCACCGTGCCGAACACGTCGAAGAGCAGGGCTTCGATCACCGCGGCCTCAGGCCACCGTCGCCGAAAGGAGCGGGCGGGCGCCTAGCGCGCCTCGACCGTCCAGGTGTGGCCGCTCTGCAGCAGGGCTTCGATGCCGGGAGCCTCGGAGGTCGACTTGGCGGCGTCGATCTGGGTGTAGACCGAGGCCTCGTAGCTCTCCTCCGGGCTGCAGAAGAGCACGCCGAGCGCCACGGGGAAGTCCGGCGGCTCCATCTCCGCCAGGATGCCGGCGAGCGGCCGGTTGGTCTGGTCGTGCACCAGGAGGTCGGACTCGCCGATGCCGTCCTCGCCGATCGTCACCACTTCGAGGGTGAACGTGCCGGGCGCGAGCCTGAGCCCGCGGTTCCGCTCCTTGCCGAAGATCAGCGGCTTGCCGTGCTCCAGGAAGATCTGCGTCTCGGGCGCATTCTTGCGCTCGGCGAACGCATCGAACGCGCCGTCGTTGTAGACGATGCAGTTCTGGAAAATCTCCAGGAATGACGTGCCCTTGTGCGCGTGCGCGGCCTTCAGGATGTCCGGCAGGCGCTTCTGGTCGGTATCGATGGCGCGGGCGACGAAGCGCGCGCCGGCGCCGAGCGCGAAGCGGGTCGCGGACAGCGGATGATCCACCGAGCCCAGCGGCGTCGACGGCGAGCGCGTGCCCTCCCGCGAGGTCGGCGAGTACTGCCCCTTGGTGAGGCCGTAGATCTCGTTGTTGAAGAGCAGGATGTTGAGATCGACGTTGCGCCGCAGCGCATGCAGCGTGTGGTTGCCGCCGATGGAGAGCCCGTCGCCGTCGCCCGAGACCACCCAGACGTCGAGCTCGGGGTTGGCGATCTTCACCCCGGTCGCGATGGCGGGCGCGCGGCCGTGGATCGTGTGGAAGCCGTAGGTCGCCATGTAGTAGGGGAAGCGCGCGGCACAGCCGATGCCGGAGACGAACACCACGTCCTTGGTGTCTGTGCCGATGTCGGCCAGCGCCTTGCGCACCGCCTTGATGATGGCGTAGTCGCCGCAGCCGGGGCACCAGCGGACCTCCTGATCGGAGGTGAAGTCCTGCGCCGTCAGCGCGGGGATCGCGACCGTATCGTTCATCTCATGCCTCCGAGTGGGCGCGGATCCCGTTCATGATCTCTACGATCTTGAAGGGCTTGCCGGTGACCTTGGGCAGGCTTATCGCCGGCACCAGGTAGCGGCTGCGCAGCATGGTGGTGAGCTGGCCCATGTTCATCTCGGGCACCAGCACCTTGTCGAAGCCCGCCAGCAGGTCGCCGAGATTGCGCGGCAGCGGGCTCAGGTGCCGCAGGTGGATGTGCGAGGCCGAGATGCCGTACTCGTTCCGGCTGCGCTCGACGGCCCGGCTGATCGGCCCGTAGGTGGAGCCCCAGCCGACCACCGCGAGCGGGCCGCTCTCGGGCCCCTGATCGACCGTCTGCTCGGGGATATCGTTCGCGATGCGGGCGATCTTCTCGTGCCGCACGTCGGTCATGCGCTGATGGTTCTCGGGGTCGTAGGAGACGTTGCCCGTGGAGTAGTCCTTCTCCAGCCCGCCGATGCGGTGCTCGAGGCCGGGCGTACCGGGGCGCACCCAGGGCCGGGCCAGCGTCTCCGGGTCCCGCTCATAGGGCTGGAAGCCCTCGGCATCGGTGCGGAACTCCACGGGGAAGGGCTCGAGCGCGCTCACGTCCGGCAGCCGCCACGGCTCCGCCGCGTTGGCGATGAAGGTGTCGGTCAGCACCACCACCGGCGTCATGTAGCGGGTGGCGAGGCGCACTGCCTCGATCGCCACGTCGAAGGCATCCGCCGACGAGCGCGCCGCGATCACCACCAGCGGCGCATCCGCGTTGCGGCCGTAGACGGCGAGGTAGAGGTCCGACTGCTCGGTCTTGGTCGGCATGCCGGTGGACGGCCCGGCGCGCTGGGAGTTGACGAGGATGAGCGGCAGCTCGGCGGTGATCGCGAGGCCGAGCGCCTCGGTCTTGAGCGCGACGCCGGGTCCTGAACTCGAGGTCACGCCGAGGGCGCCTGCATAGGACGCGCCGATGGCGGCGCCTGCCGCGGCGATCTCGTCCTCGGCCTGGAAGGTTACCACGTCGTAGGCCTTGAGCCGGGCCAGCACGTGCAGCACCGAAGAGGCCGGCGTGATCGGATACGAGCTGAACACGAGCTTGAGATCCGCGAGCTTCGAGCCCGCCACGAGGCCCCAGGCCAGCGCTTCTGTTCCGGTGACGGTGCGGTAGAGCCCCGGCTGGAAGGTCGCGGGCTTGATCTCGTAGACGAGCGCGCCGTCGGGCAGCTCCGCCGTCTCACCGAAGGCATGGCCCGCCTTGAGGCAGGCGATGTTGGCGGCGGCGATGTTGGGCAGCTTCTTGAACTTGGCATCGAGCCAGTTCACGGTCGCCACGATGTCGCGGTCGTAGAGCCAGTAGATCAGGCCGAGAGTCCAGAGGTTCTTGGCGCGCAGCCCCTCCTTCTTGGAGACGTCGCACTCCTTCACGGCCTCGAGCGTGAGCTTCGAGATGTCGATCGCCATGACCCGGTAGCGCGAGAGGCTCTCGTCATCGAGCGGGTTGGCGTCGTAGCCGGCCTTCTGCAGGTTCTTGTCGGTGAAGGTGCCGGTGTCGAGGATGACGAGGCCGCCTTCGCGGAGGTCGCCGATGTTGACCTTGAGCGCCGCGGGATTCATGCAGACGAGGACGTCCGGCACGTCGCCGGAGGTCATCACGTTGCGCGAGCCGAAGTTGATCTGGAAGGCGGAGACGCCGTAGGTGGTGCCGATCGGCGCCCTGATCTCGGCCGGGAAATCGGGGAAGGTGGTGAGGTCGTTGCCGGCGAGCGCGGCGGTCTCGGTAAAGCGTCCGCCGGTGAGCTGCATGCCGTCGCCGGAATCTCCCGCGAAGCGAATCACGGCCGATTCCAGTTCCTCGCGCGGCACGTCCTCAAGCGTCAATGCTGCTTCTGCCATAGCCCTGTCGTTCTCTGTGAAGCCCGGACGAGCCGGTGAGATTGAGATACTCCCACGGGCCCCCGATGTCTAGTGGTCCAACCTTTTCGGGCATGTCCGGCGGCTGTTCCAGGGCGATTTCCGACTCTACGGGATCACGGCGGCCCGGATGGCGGGGCCAGCCTTGACGGTTCAAACGCGATCAACCTATGGTCCGCGCGAGGGCCAATTCCAATCGCGCATGCGGGTGGACATTTGACGGAACGCACCGAAGAAGCGACGAGCCCGTTGCTCGAGGCCCACGGAATTTGGAAGTATTTCGGTGCGGTTACGGCCTTGCGCGATGTTGATCTCGAGCTTTGGCCGGGCGAGGTGCTCGGCGTCGTCGGCGACAATGGCGCCGGCAAGTCGACTCTCATGAAAGTCCTGTCAGGCCTGCACCCGCCGAGCGAGGGACGGCTGATCTTCGATGGCCGGCAGGTTCAGTTCCACAGCCCGCGCGATGCCCGCAATCTGGGAATCGAGATGGTTTACCAGGACCTGGCCCTCGCCGGTAACATGAACATTGCCGAGAACATCTATCTCGGCCGCGAGCCAAGGCGCAGGCTGCTCGGCGGGCTGGTGCAGCTGTTCGACCATCGCGGCGGGCGTGAAAAAGCAAAACAGCATCTCGACAATCTGAAAATCCACGTGAAGAGCGTGGAGCAAAAGGTGGAGGAGCTGTCGGGCGGCCAGCGCCAAGCGGTCGCGATCGCGCGCTCGATCGCCTTCCAGGCGCGCGTCGTGATCATGGACGAGCCGACTGCGGCGCTTGCGGTAAAGGAGGTCGGCAAGGTGCTCGACCTCATCATCGGCCTGAAGAAGCGCGGCATTTCGGTCGTGATCATCAGCCACCGCATGGACGACATATTCTACGTCTGCGATCGGGTAATGGCGCTCTACCACGGAACGAACTTCGCCGAGGCAAATCTGGCCGAGACGACTCGCAGCGAAGTCATCGGCTGGGTCATGGGAACGAAGGAAAACACGAAGGAGCCGGCGCATCACCGCACCGGGTGATCCAGCCGGTACCGAGCCGGAGTTCGAAGACAAGGCCTCGCTGCGGGTCCGGCTCATGCCGTTCCTCGACCGTTACGGCATCCTGATCGTCATAATCGTGATGTGCGGGGTCATGTGGGCCCTGCAACCCGATGTTTTTCTTTCGTGGCGCAACATCACGAACATCTTCAAGCAGACCGCGGCCAACGGAATGCTGTCGATCGGCATGTTCCTGGTGATCCTGACCGCCGGCATCGATCTGTCCGTCGGCTCGGTCCTGGCGCTCGGCATGATGACGCTCGCGGTGACCAGCGCGTCCGGCGTTCCCTGGCCGGTGGTGCTGGTGCTTTCGCCGCTGGTGGGGCTTGCCGCGGGCTTCGTGAACGGCGTCGGCATCACAAAGCTTCGCATGCCGCACCCGTTCATCATGACGTTGGGCATGTTGTTCATGGCCCGAGGATTGGCGAACCTGATATCCGGCGGTGTGCCCTATTCGGGGCTGCCCGACGCGGTCCGGTTCCTCGGATCGGCCCGTATTCTGCTTGGCGAAATGGACGGAACGCGATTCAACCTGCCGGTTGTTTTTCTCTTTACCGTCGCCGTTTACCTGATTTTCTGGGTTCTGCTGGAGCACACGGTGTTCGGCCGGCGCGTCTACGCGATCGGCGGCAATCCGCAGGCGGCCAGGGTCAGCGGAATCAACGTCGATCGCACGCTGATCATCGTCTACTCCATATGCGGATGCATGGCCGGCATCGCCGGGCTGATCATGGCCGGGCGGACCAATTCCGGATTCCCGAATGCGGGCCTCGGCATGGAGCTCGAAGCGATCGCCGCAGTCATCATCGGCGGGGCGAGCTTCTTCGGCGGCCGCGGACAGGTGCTCGGCATCTTCGGTGGCGTGCTGATCATGGGGTTGATCAGAAACGGTCTCAACTTGAACGACGTCAGCTCGTTTTGGCAGCAGATCCTGATCGGCGCGATCATCGTGCTCGCGGTATTCATCGACGTGCTGCGGCGAGACCTTGGCACGCGCCACTAGAACCAGTAGTTGTGAGCGCTTAGGACTTGGTTGACCGCCCCGTGCTCAGGAAATTGCGTTCAATCACGTCAGCAGACAGAAATTGGAAGGAGACGACAGTGAAAAGGCTACAAGTTGGAATAGCCGCGGTCGCGGCAACGGTGTTGGTCGGCCTCGCCTCTATGGCCGCAGCTGAAGACACAATCGTCGTCAGCATGAAGGGGCCGGGCGCCGGAAACCCGTTCTGGGCGGCCGTCGAGCGCGGTGCGGAGGAGAAGGGCGCCGAGATCGGCGTGAACGTCGTCGTGCTCGCACCGCCGAGCGAATCCGACGTCGCGGCGCAAATCGCACAGATCGAGGACCAGCTTGCCAAGGGCGTGAGCGGTATCGTCCTGGCGCCGACCGACCCGAACGCACTGGCTCCGGTCGTGGACGAGGCGATTGCCGACGGGGTTCCGGTGGTGTTCATCGATACGAAGGGCTCGAATGCCGGCGTAACCTATATCGGCACCGACAACCAGGTGGGCGCCGCCCTCGCTGCCGAGCACATTTGCGCGAACGTGGCCTCCGGATCCGACGTCGCCATCCTGCAGGGCATCGTCACGCAGTCGACCGGCAAGGCCCGCGCCGATGGCTCGAACGCCGGCCTCACCGCCTGCGGCCTCAATATCGTCGCCGAGCAGACCGGTGAATGGGACCGGGCAAAAGGGCTGGCCGTGATGGAGAACATCATCACCGGCAATCCCAACCTCATGGCCGTCTTCGCCAGCAACGACAATATGGGCCTCGGGGCGATCGAAGCACTCAAGAACGCGGACATGCTGGAGCAGGTCTTCGTCGTCGGCTTCGATGCCAATCCGGATGCGGCCGCGAGCGTGCTGGCCGGCGAGATGTCGGCAACCGTTGCGCAAAACCCCTACAACATGGGCGCAATCGGGATCGAGAGCGTGATGACGCTGATCGGCGGCGGTTCGCTTCCTCCGATCATCGATACAGGCACGGTCCTCGTGACCATGGAAAACGCGGAAGGCTTCAAGTAAGCAGCCGTCGCCCTCCCGCCCGGTTCACCGATGCCGGGCGGGAGCAACCAAGGTTCCCCCGGACCCGTTCCCAGCCGGGCACCCCGTCGTCCGGCTTGCCTTGCGGGGGCGACTCAAGAGCGTTTCCGTCTTGCACGGAAGCGCTCTGAGTATTTCTCGCTCAAGACAGCCGATGGAGTGGGCGCCCACTCCCGCCGGCCTTCGACGTGTCGTAATCCGACCTTCTCGGGCATGGTCCGGCGGCGGTGCCGGGAGCGCGGCCAGCACTGCGACTCGGCGATCGGCCTGGCGACGCGCTATGGTTCCCGAGGGACGTGACGACGCACCAGGGGAGACCGGAGATGAGCGGCTTCGCGGAATACGAGTCCTACGATGCGCTGGGCCTCGCGGCGCTGATTAAAGCGGGAGAGGTCAGCGCGACGGAGATTCTGGGCGCCGCCATCGCGCGCGTCGAAGCGCGCAATCCGGCGGTCAATGCGGTGGTGACGAAGCTCTACGACCAGGCCGCGCAGGCCATCGAGGCGGGCCTGCCGGAGGGGCCGTTCACCGGCGTTCCCTACCTGGTCAAGGCTCTCTTCACGTCGGTCGCCGGCGTCAGGTGCGCGCATGGCAGCCGCTTCTTCGCCGATCTGCCGCCGGCGACCGAAGACAGCCTCCATGTCGCCCGGCTCAAGCAGGCCGGCATGGTGATCTACGGCATGACGAGCTCCTGCGAGATGGGCTTGAGCCTCACCTGCGAGCCGCAGCTCCACGGCCCCTCACGCAATCCCTGGGACCTGGAGCGGACGCCCGCCGGCTCCAGCGGCGGCGCGGGCGCGGCGGTGGGCGCGCGCATGCTGCCGATCGCCCACGCCTCCGACGGCTTCGGCTCGATCCGCGCGCCGGCGGCCTCCTGCGGCCTGGTCGGCCTGCGCCCGACGCGCGCGCGCAACACCCTGGCGCCCGCTTTCGGCGAGGCGCTCGCCGGACTCGTCACCGAGCACGCGGTATCGCTCACGGTGCGCGACAATGCGGCGCTGCTCGATGCGACTCACGGTCCTGCCCCGGGCGATCCCTACTACGTGCTCCCGCCGGCCCGCCCGTTCCTCGAGGAAGTGGGCGCCGATCCGGGCTCGCTCCGCATCGCGTTCAGCAGCAAGGCGCCCAACGGTGCGCCGGTGGAGGCCGACCCGCTGCGCGTGCTGCAGGAGACCGCGTCGCTCTGCGCGGATCTCGGCCATCGGGTGGACGAGGCCGACCCCGCGATCGACGGCGCCGACGTGGTGCCGACGTTCCGCACGCTCAGCGCGGTCAACATCCTCTCCACCGTGCGCGGGCACCCCTCGGGCCGGGCGCCCGCACCGGGCGATCTCGAGACCGTCGTTGCCAAGAGCGCGGCGCTGGCAGAAGACATCGACGGCGCGAGCTACATGGAAGCGGTCCACACCGCGCATCGGCTCGGCCGCCAGATGGCGGCGTTTCACGAGGACTGGGACGTGCTGCTCACCCCCGGACTCGGCACGCTGCCCCCGAAACTCGGCTGGCTCGACATGATGATGGACGATATCGAGGAGTACTGGCGGCGCGTGTTCCGCTTCAGCCCGTTCACGGTGTGGTTCAACCTCACCGGCCAGCCGGCGATGATGATTCCGCTCGGCGTGACAGAGAGCGGCTTCCCGGTGGCGGTACAGGCCATCGCCCGCTTCGGCGACGAGGCGACGCTCTTCCGCCTGGCTTCCCAGCTCGAAGCCGCGCGACCCTGGATCGGCCGCAAGCCCCGGCTGGCCGAGCAATAGAGCGCCGACGGAACTCAGCCGGCTGCGCGGTGCTCGTCGAGAACGGCGTAATAGTCCTCGCGCCTGTATAGCTTGCGGCGGGGCGCGCCCTCGGGCGCGGCGTCGATCTCCGCCGCCTCGATCCGTCGCCAGTCGTCGAGATCGATCCAGCGGCGCCCGCGCGCGCGGAGCAGCGCCTCCAGCGCCTCGCAGCCCGGTTTGCCACCGCCGTCCGCGCCGAGGTCTTCGAGGATTTGCCGGGCGCAGTCCCTGCCGTCGACCTTGTTGGTTCCGATGACGCCGGTCGGCCCGCGCTTGATCCAGCCCGCCGCGTAGAGGCCCGGTCCGACGCGGCCCTCCTCGTTCACGACGACGCCGTTCCTGTGGTCGAAGGGCGCGCCGTCGACGGGCAGGGAGAGGTAGCCGACGGCGGCGACCACGAGACCGCAGGCGATCTCGAAGTGCTCGCCGGTGCCGACGGCGCGGCCGTTCTCGACCTGCGTGCGCTCGAAGCGCACCGCTTCCGCGCGCCCGTCGCCCAGGATCTCGACCGGGCTCGCGAAGAACACGAAGTGCACGCGCTTCGGCTTCTCGTCGGCCGCACGCTCGGTGAAGGTGCGCAGCGTCTCGAGGTTCTTCTCACGCACGCGCTGGTCGCGCGGGGACATCTCGCCGGTGACCTCGTCAGGCAGGTCGGCGGCGGCGACCTGGGGCACGCACTGCTCGAGATGACCCATCTCGCGCAGCTCGACGTTGGTGAACTTGGCCTCGACCGGGCCGCGGCGCGCCACCATGTAGACGTCGCTGATCGGGGCGCCCTGGATGGGCCTGGCGGCGTAGTCCGGCAGGTCGGTCGCCGCCATTTCCGCCGGCGTCTTGACCAGCACGCGCGCCACGTCGATGGCGACGTTGCCCGCGCCGATGATCACCACGCTCGAGGTGTCGAGATCGGGGGTGCGGTCCACGAAATCGGGGTGGGCGTTGTACCAGTTGACGAAGCTCGCCGAGCCGACGACGCCGGTCTTGTCCTCGCCGGGGAGGCCCAGCTTGCGGTCGTGGGCGGCGCCCACCGCGAGTACGACGGCGTCGTACATCCCGCGCAGCTCGTCGAGTGAGAGCGCCTCGCCGATATCCACGTCGCCGTAAAAGTTGACGCGCTCGTCGGAGGCCGTGCGCGCGAAGCCACGCATCACGTTCTTGGTCTTCTCGTGGTCCGGCGCCACGCCGAAGCGGATCAGCCCGTAGGGCGTCGGCAGCCGGTCGATAATGTCGATCCGACACGCGGAATCGGCCTTCAAGAGCGCATCCGCCGTGTAGAAACCCGCCGGCCCGGAGCCGACGACCGCAACCTTGAGCGTCATGTCCCCCCTCGCCTCGCCGGCGCGCCCGGCGATCCGCGCTGCTGCGCGGCGCGCACTATGCCAGCGATGACGGGGAGTTTGAATGGTTTTCCGCGGGAATACCGGGCTAGGATTGCAGCAGGCCGTCAGGGGAGCGAGCGCCGTGTCATATGCCGTCATACGCCGCCGGCCGGTTGCACGCGGCGGAGCGGAGGCGGACGGCGCCATGCCGTTCGTGATCGAGGAGAGCGCCGCTCACCTCGTCTCGCTCGCGTCGCGTCTCTTCACCCGCGCGCTACAGGAGCGGCTGGGCCGCTACGGTGTCTCGGTCGCGCAATGGTCGATGCTGCTGCTGCTCTGGGAAGAAGAGAGCCTCACCCAGAAGGAGCTGAGCCGGCGCCAGCAGATCGAGGAACCGACGGCCGCGCGCACGCTGCAGCGCATGGAGCGCGACGGCCTGATCCGGCGGGTGCAGGACCGGGACGACAATCGCAGGCGCCGCGTGGTGCTGACGGAGCGGGGGCGCGAACTATGCAGCGAGCTGGTGCCTGCTGCGCTCGAGGTCAACGCGCTCGCCACCCACGGGCTCTCCGACGACGAGAAGAAACGCCTCGTCAGCCTGCTCGGCTATGTGGTGGCGCGGCTGAGCTAGAGCGCATCTGCCAAAGACGGACGCGCTATCGCTCTTCGCTGGCGGCGGGTGACGGAGAGGCCTTCGCTTGCTCGCTCTGGAGGCCCGGAACGGTGAAGATCTGGCCGGGATAGATCAGCGCCGGATCCTTGATCTGGCTGCGGTTGGCCTCGTAGATCTCGGTGAAGTGTATGCCGCCGCCCATGGTGCGCCGGGCGATGCGCCAGAGGCTGTTGCCGGGCTGCACCACCACGATGGCATCGCCCAGCATGAGCAGCTCGGGCCGGGCCCGGACCAGCGGGGTCTCGATGCGCGCGAGGACCACGCCGGCGGGATCGACCTGATCGATCCTGAGCGTGTAGCTGCCGGGCTCGACGGGTTCCTCAGGGGTGACTTCCCACTCGCCGGTCTCGTCGGTCTTGACGGTCCCCACGTGTTCGTCGTCGATATAGGCGTTGAGGTCCGTCTCGGGCTCGGCCTTGCCACCGAAGGTCACCTCGCCCTCTTCGTCGTAGTCCACCGTTTCCAGGGCGATGGGACCCTCGTCCTCGGCCTCCGCCGGCTCTGTGGCCGCGGTATCGTCCTCGGCTTTCGGGGTCTTTTCGGCTGCGACCTCGTCCTCGGCTTCCGGGGTCGTTGCCGCCGCGACGTCGACCTCGCCCGCCTGCTCGGCGCCCGGCGCTTCTTCCGTGGCTGCCTGATCGGTCTCTGGCGCGGGCGCGGTCTCGTCAGCGCCTCCCGGATCGGTCGCTGCCACGAGCTCGTGTTCGCCGTCCGGCTCGGCGCCAAGTGCTTCCTCGGTGGTTGCCTGATCGGTCTCTGGCGCGGGCGCGGTCTCATCAGCGTCAGTCGGTCCAGTCGCCCCGTCGCCTGAATCCGGCGCGCCTGCCGGATCCTCCTCGGTTACCGAATCGTCCAGGGCGGCCACTTCGATTTCCTCGTCCTTGGGCTCCGGCTTCTGCACGACGATGCTGCTGCCGACGCCGTCGCGCGGCACCAGGACGGCAAGCACCGAATCGTCTTCCGCGTCGGGACCAGGGACGGAGACGATCAGCGCATGATCCGATTCCACCTGCGTGCCGTCCGGCATGGTCGCGATCGCCAGGAATTCGTGGTGGCCGGGAGGAATGGCGAAATACGGCACCAGCGTCCACTCGCCCTGCCGGTTGGCGGTCTCCGAGCCGAGGTCGACCGTTTCGCTGCGCACCGCGACCTCGGCCTTTGGCGCGGCGCGGCCCGCGATCACCGCACGGCCGTCCGGTGTGATCCGCACCGTGTCGAAGCTCGGCGGGATCACCGCAGGCTTCGCTTCGTCCGCCGCTTCCACCGGGTCGTCAGGATCGACGCGCGTCACGACCAGGGGCTCCTCCGCCTCAGGAGTCCCCTCCTCCGCCCCGGCGGTTCCCTCTTTCACCGCAGCCTGCTCGTCGCCGGGGTCGGCAGCAGCAGCGTCGCCCGTACCTTCAGTTGCCGCAGCCGCCGCATCCTGTTCGGAAGCGGGTTCGTCGCCCGCAACCGACGCGTCTGCGCCATCGCCGCCGGATTCCTCGGAGGTCGCGGTCTCTGCGCCGGCCGCTACGTCGTCTGCGGCATCCGGCTCGGCATCGGCCGCGGCGCCTTCGCCGGCCGACCCGACCGCATCGGTTCCGGCCGGGTCTTCCGCTGCCCCTGTCTCGGCCGCTGTCGCAGCATCCTCGCTGGTCGCGGTCGCCGCACCGTCGGTGGTCGCCGCGATGGCGCCGGCGCCGGCCTCGTCCTCCGTTGAACTTGCCTCGGACGCGCCTGCCGCATCAACCCCGGCGGAGGACGCGGCGACATCGGCCTCCGACATGATGTCTGCAATGGTCTCGCCATCCGTCGCACCTGCTTCTTCCGCCAAAACCTCGTCGCTAGTGGCTGCGGTCGTGTCACCGGATTCCGCCATGGCGCCGGCGCCCGCTTCGTCTTCAGCCGCTGCCGTCTCGGGCGTACCCGTTGCGTCGTCCTCGGTGGCCGGAACGGTGCTACCACCGGCCTCCGCCGTGGTAGCGGTGTCCAACTCGTCGTCCGTTGCCCCGGCATCAGCCGAAGCCGCGGCGTCTTCGCCGGTGGCGGACGCGGTGCCGTCGCCGTCCTCCGCCAGGGTGTCGGAGTCCGCCGTGCTATCCGGTGTGCCCTTTTCAGAGGCGGCCGCCGCGTCCCCCGGCGCTTCGACCGAAGGCGTGGTGTCGTCCGCCGTGGTTGCCGCCATGTCCTGCTCCGCAGGGGCATCGGCGGCCGGGTCGGTGGTGTCTGCGGCCGTCGTTTCGCCGTCCGGGATTGTGGCCGGCTCGTCGGCTGCGGCGTCCTCAGCGGCGGCATCCATGCCGTCGGCGGCCGGCTCGGTGGCGTCGGCGGCAGCCGGTTCGTCGTCCGTGGAGGTAGCCGGCTCGCCGGCTGCGTCGTCCTCGGCTGGCTTCTCGGCCACCTCCGGAGCAGGCTCGGCCGTCTCATCCTCACCGGGCTTCTCGGACACCGCCGCGGCAGACCCGGCCGTCTCGTCCTCACCGGGCTTCTCGACCACCGCGGGGGCAGGCCCGGCTGCCTCGTCCTCCTCCGAGATAGCTCCAATGTCACCGCCCGGAATGTCGGCGGGCACCGGCGGCGCCTCGGCTGTCTCCTCGGGCTCCGGCGCGGCCGGAGCGGTGACCCCGGCATCGGCGGTGTCGGGCGCCGCCTCGTCGGTCGGTGAGGCGCTCGCGTCCGTGCTCTCGGCCGTGCGGTCGGCAATGTCGACAGACTGCCCCGTCGATCCGTCCGGATCGGACCCGCCGGTCAGGAACACGCCGAGCAGCACGCCGACGATCACGACGGCCGCGGCGGCCGGCGCCCCGATGCGGAGCGTCTCGCGCCGCCGCAGCACGGCGGCCACGCGGCTGGTGAACGGCCCTCTTTCGCTCACAGATTACGCCTGACAGTTACAAGTGGCGCCACGATACACGAGTCGGTCGAGGCGCGACAGTTCGCCCCGGCGTGCGCCTCACCAGTCTCCGCCCGACGAGAACGTGGGCGGCGGCGACGGAGACGTGCTCACCGGGTTGCGAATCGGCGGCAGAGCCTTGAGATAGGCGGCCATCGCCTCGAGATCCGCCTGGGTCAGGTGGCGCAGCCCGTCGTCGATGGCCTCGCGCATCTCGCCCTGCACGTCGTCGCCATAGGGCGTGAAGCCGGTGCGGAGGAAGAACGCCAGATCGACCTCGGACCACGAGCCGATGCCGGTCTCGGCGTCGGGCGTGATGTTGGGGACCGAAATGCCGCCCGGCCCGTAGCGGGAGCCCGCCATGTGCTGACCCGGCTTGAGCGCGCCCAGCATGCTGCGCGGCGTGTGGCACTCGGCGCAGTGGCCGAGCGTCTCGACGAGGTAGCGCCCGCGCGCAAGGTGCTCGTCCTGGTCGGAGCCGCCCGCGCCGGGCTCGCGATCGAAGAAGAGCCAGCGCCAGGGGTGGAGGAAGAGGCGCACGCTGAACGGGAACCGCAGCGCGTGCGGCTTGTTGGGAGCGGCGACCGGCTCCACCGTGTCGAGATAGGCCTTGAGGTCGAGCATGTCCTCGCGCTGCATGCCGGCGTAAGCGGTGTAGGGAAACGCGGGATAGTAGGTGCGGCCCTCGGGCGACTTGCCGTCGCGGAGCGCGCGCACGAAATCCTCGTCGGACCAGCCGCCGATGCCGGTATCCGGATCCGGCGTGATGTTGGGCGCGGCGATCGCCCCCCAGGGCGAGGACAGCATGCGCCCGCCGGCGAGGAACGCCCCGCCGTTGGCGGCGTCGGTGTGGCAGGTGGCGCAGCCTGCCGCGCGCAGGATGTAGGCGCCGCGCGCCGCCGGGTCGGGGCTCGCGGGATCGGGCTCCACCGCGAGCGACGCGGCGGCGAACACGGCGCTCGCCACTGCCGCGAGCAGCAGCCCGGCCGCGCAACTGGCGAAATGACCGCTGAGCCGCCACATGGGATTTGGCATTCGACCCTGCTCCGGCACCGGGGGCTATAGTCGCACATAGTCGCTGTCGCGGTCATTGCAACCGGCGCAGCGGCGGACGGCACCGCTGGCGATCCGCAGCGGTCTCTGCTAAAGAGCGGCACTCCCAAACGCTCGGCCACACTATCAGGATCGGATCGGCGATGGCGGCGGTCGCGACTCTTTGCGTCTTTTGCGGTGCCCAGACGGGTCGGAATCCGGCACATGCGGAGGCCGCCCGCAGCCTCGGTGCGGCCATGGCCCAGCGCGGCATCACGCTCGTCTACGGCGCCGGCGGCATCGGCCTGATGGGAGAGGTGGCGGACGCGGTGCTGGCGGGCGGCGGCAAGGCCGTCGGCGTGATCCCCGAGAGCCTGGAAAGCCTCGAGGTGGCGCATGCGGAGCTGACCGAGAAGGTCGTGACCGAAGACATGTTCCGGCGCAAGCGGATCATGATCGACCGTGCGGACGGCTTCGTCGTCCTGCCGGGCGGCTTCGGCAGTCTCGACGAGTTCTTCGAGGTCCTGACCTGGAAGCAGCTCGGGCTCCACGACAAGCCGGTCCTCGTTCTCGACAGCGAAGGTTTTTGGGGGCCGCTGTTCGACCTGCTCGACCATGTGAGCGCCGAGGGCTTTGCGCCAAAGGCCATGAGCGGCCTCGCCACCGTCGTGCGGTCCACGGACGAGCTGTTCCGCGTCCTCGACAACGGCGCGGCCTGAGACTCAGGCTCCGTCCGAGCGGAGCTCGGCGACGCACCAATCGCGCCACCGTGTCTCGACGCGGGCGCAGAAGCCCTCGGACTCTTCCCTCGTGGTGAGGACGTCGCGGGCGCGCACGATGATGGTCCCGTAGCAGGCGTCCTTCTCGGCCGCGCCCTCGACCATGGCGCACATCGCGAGCGCGTCGCCTGCGCCCGACTTTTCCCAGAACCGGTCCTGCACGGCGCCGATGATGCAGCCCACCCGGTCATTCCCGGCCGGCGCGTAGCCGCAGTACCTGATGGAGGCGGCCGGGTCCTTTCGGGTCGCGTTGCCGACATCGCGGCCGTAGCTCTGAAAGCAGCTCCAGTGCGCCTCCGGCGGAGCCTCGGCGCAGGCCTGCGCGATCTTGGCGAAGTCCCGGTCGAAGACCCTGAGCATGTGGGAGGTCTGATAGAAGTAGCAGGGCGACTGGTAGCGTGCGTCGACGACATCGCACGGGAAATGCGGATCGTCGTCGCTGAGATACTGGGTCACGTGGCCCATCAGCCCGGTGAGGCCGCCCACCACGTTCTCCATGAACACGCCTGAATAGCACGACTCCTTGTCGATCCCCGTCGGCATCCGGTCGCAGAGCGGCAGCGCGTCGTGAAGCTCGTAGGACGCCCACGCCATCAGGCCGTGGCCGACGCCGTGGATGCACTGGTGGCGGAAGAAGGGGTTGTCGGCGGCGGCGCAGATGGCGGCGACGTCCTCTTCCAGGTTCACGGTGCCGCGGGAGGAGAAGAGGGCCTCGGTCGCGCCGTGGAACGATCCGGACTGGCACTCGTGGCTCGACAGCGCGAAGGCCGAAGCGCCGAACTCCTCGAAAGCCGCCCGTCCGAGATAGTGCGCCGCCTGGTGGCAGTCCTCGCCGGTGTGGAATTCGGCTTCCTTCAGGAGCCTGACGGTGTTCTCCGGGCCGTACCGCTCGACGTACTCGACCAGGAGCGAGCCGTCTCTCAGCAGACCGGCGTAGTCGTCGGCAGGGACATTGCTCGGCGTCTCGAACGGCTCTTCGGGGATGTCGAACGCCAGCGGCGCGGGCGGCGGCCCGGAATCCTCGCCGAGGACGACGACCAGTCCACCGAATTCCGGCGCAAGGTGGTTGTGATAGCGCCAGAAGCCCCTGGTCTCGAAGGTGAAGGCCCACGTTTGACCGGGCGCAATGGGCCTGTTCGCGTCGAGCTCCGGAAGAATCGAATGGGTCGGGTGGATGTTGGAGGCGGGCCAGAACTCCTCGCCCGATTCATTGACGAAGCGGACCTGGACACCCGGCTCGATGTCAAGGCGCTTCGGGAGGAAACCGCCCTCGCCGGTGAAGGATATCGCCGGCGCGTCGGGGTCGATCTCCTCGTCGAACACCTCGAGGCCGAACCCTGCGGGCAGGCCGCAGATCAGCCTGGTCTCCCCGGCCACCGGTTCCGCTCCGGCACGGGCGGCCGACGCCTCGACGGAAGCCGGCGTCGCCACGTATTCGGCGTCGGGAGAACAGGCATAAACGGCCAGCGTCACGAGGGCGAGCGCGAGCGCAATCGGCAGGGGGCCTGGCCGCATCGTCATGTGATCCTCGCCATGTGCCAAAGGCTGCCGGAAGAGTATAGCGGGCCGGCCGAAGGCGGTCTTGCCGGCCCTGACCTTGACCGCCGGGGCGGCCCTGATATGGTGCGCGCGGCCCCGACGGCCGCGACGCCCGTCTCCCGGGGCCCATGCCCACAACGCATTCCTGGAGAGCTTCGGATGGCGAAAATCAAGGTCGCCAACCCCGTCGTCGAGATCGACGGCGACGAGATGACGCGAATCATCTGGGCGTGGATCAAGGACCAGCTGATCCTGCCTTACCTGGACATCGACCTCGTCTACTACGACCTCGGCGTCGAGCATCGCGACGCCACCGACGATCAGGTCACGGTCGACAGCGCCGAGGCGATCAAGGAGATCGGCGTCGGCGTGAAGTGCGCGACCATCACGCCGGACGAGGACCGGGTCGAGGAGTTCGGCCTCAAGAAGATGTGGCGCTCGCCCAACGGCACGATCCGCAACATCCTGGGCGGCACGGTGTTCCGCGAGCCCATCATCTGCCGCAACGTACCGCGCCTGGTGCCGGGCTGGCAGCATCCCATCGTGATCGGCCGCCACGCCTTCGGCGACCAGTACCGCGCCACCGATTTCGTCGTGCCGGGCAAAGGCAAGCTCACGGTGCGCTTCGAGCCCGAGAACGGCGGCGAGACCATCGAGCGGGAGGTGTTCGACTTCCCCGGCGGCGGCGTCGCACTCGCCATGTACAACCTGGACGATTCGATCCGCGACTTCGCCCGCGCCTGCATGACCTACGGGCTGGAGCGCCGCTGGCCGGTCTACATGTCGACCAAGAACACGATCCTCAAGTTCTACGACGGGCGCTTCAAGGACCTGTTCGAGGAGGTCTACGAGGCGGAGTTCAAGGACCGCTTCGAGACCGCCGGCATCGGCTACGAGCACCGGCTGATCGACGACATGGTGGCCGCCGCGCTCAAGTGGGAGGGCGCCTTCATCTGGGCCTGCAAGAACTACGACGGCGACGTGCAGTCCGACACCGTGGCGCAGGGCTTCGGCTCGCTCGGCCTCATGACCTCGGTGCTGATGTCGCCCGACGGCAAGACGGTGGAGGCGGAGGCTGCGCACGGCACGGTGACGCGGCACTACCGCGCCTATCAGCGGGGCGAGGAGACCTCGACCAACCCGATCGCCTCGATCTTCGCCTGGACGCGCGGGCTGAAGCACCGCGGCCGGCGCGACGGCAACGAGGCGCTCGAACGCTTCGCCGACACGCTGGAGCGCTGCTGCATCGGCTGCGTGGAAGCCGGCGAGATGACCAAGGACCTCGCCATCCTGGTCGGCCCCGACCAGGGCTGGCTCAACTCCAAGGATTTCCTGGACGCGATCGACCGGCGCCTCCGCGCCGCGATGGGGTAGGCGATCGCGTCAGACGGGTTGCCGAGACGGCCGTGTAGCGGCCGCGCGGGCTTCCAACGACGCCCGGCCTCAGAAGGCGAGGCGCCAGCCTGAGAGCAGGATCAACTCGGGGTCCGCGTCCTTGTTGTGGCCGGGCTCGCGGGAGAGGGTGGCGCCGAGGCTGAGCTGCCCGACATCCAGGGGCCGTTGCCACTGCACCGCCAGGTCCACCTGGCGGCCGCCCGGCTCGGCATCCAGCGCGACGGCGCTGCGGATGACCTCGCCCGCCAATGTTCGTCCCGCAGGGACGGCAAGACGCGCCTCGCCGTCCTCCACGCGAAGGGGCTGCGCCAGCGACACCCGAACGACGTCGCCCTCCGAGCCCTGCCGGGTGGCATGGAGCGCGAACGCGCTGGTAGCGAGCGGCGACAAGTCTTCGAAGAGACCGTCGCGCGTCCGCGCATTCACGGTGCCGATCTCCGCCGTGCCGCCGACGCGCCACTGGCCGATATCCGTGTCGGCCTCGAGGCCTGCGAACAGCGCATTCGCCACGAGGTCGCCGAAAGCGCCTTCGGACGAACTTCCGAGCAGGGTCTCTCGCTCGCCGAGCCAGCCGACACGCATGCCGAGCGCGGCGTCGGGCTCACGCCACGCGATCGTCGCGCCGGACGCGGGCTCCTGCCCGGCCAGGCCTTCCGTGGTGAGCGCTGTGGCGCTCAGGTTGGCGGCAACCGGCATGGTCGCCACCAGGCTGTGACCGGCAAGAGCGAAGTGACCGGCCTTGGCCGCGGCAGGCGCGCCGGACCTGGCGAGGTACAGGGCCGGAACCGCACCTTGCGGCTCGACCTGCGCCTCGAGGATCGGGAGTCGGATCGGATCCGTCGGAGAGACATCCGGTGCCCGTGCCGAAACGCGCTCGAAGTCGCGAAGCCGCTGCAGCAGCGAGGGCCTCGTTGCTGCGGCCACGAGACTTCCGGCGTCGTACCAGAACGGCGCCCCAAGGGTATCGAACGCGGCAATCTCGCGATTTGCGAGCGAATGGACGAACGAGTCGCCGAAGGCGAAGCCGACCTGCAGGCTCGTGCCCTGGATTGATGCGCCGGGGCTTCCCACACGATCGCCCATCGCGACGACCGCCTCCCCCACGGGCAAGGTTGCGGCGGCCAGATCCATGAGGCCGCGGCCGTAGATCGTGGCGTCGGCGTACAGGCCGTTCCTGTCGGCGGTCTCGAGAAGGCGCGCCAGCAGGTCGACGTTGGAGAGCTGGCCCCGGAAATACTGCTTCATGAGCGCGAGACCGCCGGTCACCATGGGTGCTGCGAACGACGTGCCGCGTCCGGTAGCGACTCCCCGGACCGGCGTGCCGTCCGCGGGGTGCGGACCGAAATAGGAAAACGCGACCTCGTCGCCCGGCGCCGCCAGGCAGAAGTCCGCGGCGATGCCGCAGCGGTTGGAGAAGTCGGTGATTTCGCCGTCCGGACGTATGGCCACGACGGCGACCGTGTTCTCCTGCAACTCCGGGAAGTGCACGGCCAGGCCGGACAGAATATCGACCGAGCTCGCCTCCACCGCGCCGTCAACACACTGGGATATCGGAAGATCGCATGCAGTGCCGTGCTCGTTTCCCGCGGCCCAGACGAAGACGACCTTGTCGTCGGCGCCCTCCTGAGCCATTACGGCGACCATCGCCTCGAAGGGCTCGCGCACCACCTCTTCGCCGTAGTTCTCGATGATTCCCGAGACGCCGAGGCTCAGGTTCAGGAAGTCGATGCTCTCGGACCCGGATTCCCAGGCGAGTATCTCTTCAAACGTCTCGGCAAAATACTCTCCCGTTCCCGGCAGGTCGCTCACCTCGATCGGGTCGTACAACTCGGGCGCTTCGCCGAGCGGAAGCGCGAACATGACGAGGTCCGCGCCCCAGGCCACGCCCAGTGGCTGAGGCTCGTACCCGGGAATTTCCGCCCCCGCCAGAATGCTTGCCACTGCCGTGCCGTGGGAGAACTCGCTGCCGTCCTCATCGGCCGCACCCGGCAGAAAGCGCTCGATGACCGTCCGGTCCCGGAACGCGGGGTCCTCGGTGTCGATGCCCGTATCCAGAATGCCGACCGTGACGCCTTCGCCGGGCCGGGTGTCCGGACCGTACTTGAGTTCCAGATTCGCGTAGGCCTGATCCGCGCCGATCGTTTCCAGGCCCCACTGGTTCTGAAAGCTCGTCCGCTCCGCGTACTCGCCCGCTATCTCGTCCGCCAGCTCCACGTATTCGGGTTCGGAAACGCAGCCCTGATCATGGGTCTCGACGCATGGCTCGCCGCCTGAACCTATGCAAGACGCCAGGATCAGGGTCGCGGCGCAAAGAGGAATTGCAGCGAGCGGAATGCGCCGATGCCGCTGCCACAAGGATCGATAGAGCCGCGGATGGATCGGCATCTTCCCTCCCAACAGTCCAAGAATCAGCCGGAATGAACTTCCTTCGTCGGCCTATCGCTTCCGTCAAGAGACCACCGACTAGAACAGCCCCGTGATATGGCCGTTCTCGTCGACGGCGATGTTGTCGGCGGCGGGCGCGCGCGGCAGGCCCGGCATGGTCATGATCGCGCCGCAGATCGCCACGACGAACTCGGCGCCGCCGGAAAGCCTGACCTCGCGGACCGGCACGTCGAAGCCGCTCGGCGCGTTCTTGAGCGCCGCATCGGCCGAAAAGCTGTACTGCGTCTTCGCCATGCAGACGGGGAAGTGCCCGAAGCCGCCGGCCTGGAGGTCGTCGAGCTGCCGGCGCACCTTGTCGTCCGCGGTGATGCCGTCGGCGCCGTAGATCCGCCTGGCGACGGTCTCGATCTTCTCCCAGAGCGTTAGATCGTCCGGGTAGAGGGGCTGGAAGGAGGACGGCCTGGTCTCGATCGTGCTCACCACCTCGTGCGCCAGCGCCTCGCAGCCGGCGCCGCCCATGGCCCAGTGATCGCACTCAACCGCCCGGACACCCATCTCGGCGCAGCGCTCCGCGACCAGCGCGCGCTCGGCCTCGGTATCGGCGGAGAAGCGGTTGATCGCGACCACCGCCGGCACGCCGTAGCCCTGCACGTTGCCGACGTGGCGGGCGAGGTTCTCCATGCCCGTGGCCAGCGCCTCGAGGTTCTCGGCTCCGAGCTCCGAGCGGGCGACGCCGCCGTGCATCTTGAGCGCGCGGATGGTGGCGACGATGACCGCGCAGTCCGGCGCGAGCCCCGCCTTGCGGCACTTGATGTCGAAGAATTTCTCCGCGCCCAGGTCGGCGCCGAAGCCGGCCTCGGTCACCACGTAGTCGGCGAGCTTGAGCGCGGCCCGCGTCGCGATCACCGAGTTGCAGCCGTGGGCGATGTTGGCGAAGGGGCCGCCGTGGATCAGCGCCGGGTTGTTCTCCAGCGTCTGCACGAGGTTGGGCGCGAGCGCGTCCTTGAGCAGGGCGGTCATGGCGCCGTCGGCGTTCACGGCGCTGGCGCGCACGGGCTCGCGCTCGCGCGTGAGCCCCACCACGACGTTGCCGAGGCGCGTGCGCAGATCGTCGAGATCGCGCGAGAGGCAGAAGATCGCCATCACCTCGGAGGCGACGGTGATGTCGAAGCCGTCCTCGCGGGGGAAGCCGTTGGCGACACCGCCGAGCGAGGAGACGACGCTGCGGAGCGCGCGGTCGTTCATGTCGACGACGCGCCGCCAGCTGACGCGGCGCGGGTCGATGCCGGCCGCATTCCCCCAGTAGATGTGGTTGTCCACCATCGCCGCCAGCAGGTTGTTGGCCGCACCGATGGCGTGGAAGTCGCCGGTGAAGTGGAGGTTGATGTCCTCCATCGGCACCACTTGCGCGTAGCCGCCGCCAGCCGCGCCGCCCTTCACGCCGAAGCAGGGGCCGAGGCTCGGCTCCCGCAGCGCCATGACGGCGTTCTTGCCGATCCGGTTGAGGCCGTCGCCGAGGCCGACGGTGGTGGTGGTCTTGCCCTCGCCCGCCGGGGTCGGCGTAATCGCCGTGACCAGGATCAGCTTGCCGTCCGGACGGTCCTCCAGCGAGCCGATGTGGTCGAGGGTGATCTTGGCCTTGTCGTGGCCGTAGGGGACCAGATGCTCGGCGGCGATGCCGAGGCGGTCCTCAGCGAGATCGAGGATCGGGCGCTTCGTGGCCGCGCGCGCGATGTCGATGTCGCTCTTGGGATCGGTGTGCTGTGAGCCTGTGGGTTGGGCCATTGTCCACTCCCCTCCGCGTCTGCTCCGGCGGCCTGCCCCGCCGTCACGCCCGGCCCGGCGATGGGGGTGCGGCGCTGGGCTAGTGCAGCCTGGCCCAGACGCGCCGGTAGATGACGAACAGTACCGCCGTGAGGACGAAAACGAAGATGAGAACCTTGAGTCCGGTCTGCTTGCGCTCCTCGAGCTCCGGCTCGGCCGTCCACGAGAGGAAGGCGGTCACGTCGCGCGCGTGCTGCTCCAGCGTCATGGGCGTGCCGTCCACGTACTCGACGGCCTCGTCGTAGAGAGGCTCCACCATGGCGATCTGCTGGCCGGGGAAGAAGTGATTGAAGCTCATGCCGTCGGAGAGCTCCATCCCCTCCGGCGCCTCTTCCTCGTAGCCAGTCATCAGCGCGTAGATGTAGTCCGCGCCGCCCGCGCGCGCCTTGATGATGAGCGAGAGATCGGGCGGCAGCGCGCCGCCGTTGGACGCCCGCGCCTCGTTCTCGTTGGCGAACGGCGAGGGCCAGTAGTCGGAGAGCCGCGCCGGGCGGTCGAACATCTCGCCCTCGTCGTCGGGCCCGTCCTCGACCTCGTATTCCGCAGCGATCGCCTTCGCCTCGTCCTCGGTGAAGCCGATCTCCACCAGGTTGCGGAAGGCGATGTACTGGAGCGAATGGCAGGCGGAGCAGACCTCCTGGAAGACCTGGAAGCCCCGCTGCAGTTCGCCCCGGTCGAAGGTGCCGAAGACGCCTTCGTGCTGCCAGTCCTGATTGGGAACGTCGGCAGAGCCGCCGGCCGCGAGCGCGGCATGGCCGCCGAAGAGAGCGAGCGCGCCGGTCAGCAGCCCGGCAAGCAGCGTGCGCCGCATCACGCTTTCTCCCCCGCCGCAGCCGCTTCGGGCGCCGCATCCGCTGCCGCGCCCTCGCCGCCGCCTTTCAGCACCGCCTGATGGATGCTCTCCGGCAGCTTCGTCGGCCGCTCGAACTTGCCGATGAGCGGCAGGATGATGAGGAAGTGCGCGAAGTAGTAGCCGGTGGTGACCTGGCCGATCCAGATGAAGTTGCCCTCGGGTGTGTTGGCGCCGACCCAGCCGAGCGCGACGCAGTCGATCACGAAGACCCAGAACGCCCACTTGTAGATCGGGCGGAAGCGCGCGCTGCGGACCCGGGACGTATCCAGCCAGGGCAGGATGAAGAGGATGAAGATCGAGGCGACCATCGCCACGACGCCGCCGAGCTTGTCGGGGATCGCGCGCAGGATCGCGTAGAAGGGCAGGAAGTACCATTCCGGCACGATGTGCGCCGGCGTCTGCAGCGGGTTCGCCTTCTCGTAGTTGATCACCTCGCCCAGCGCGTTCGGCATGTAGAAGGTGAAGATCAGCAGGATGAACATCATCACGCCGATCCCGAACGAGTCCTTCACCGTGTAGTACGGGTGGAAGGGGATGGTGTCCTTCGCGCTCTTGATGTCGATGCCGAGCGGGTTGTTGGACTTGCGGTGATGCAGCGCCCAGAGGTGGATGAAGACCACGCCGAAGAGCACGAACGGCAGCAGGTAGTGCAGCGCGTAGAAGCGGTTGAGCGTCGGGTGGTCGACCGAGAAGCCGCCCCACAGCCAGGTCACGACCGTCTCGCCGATCCACGGGATCGCCGAGGTCATGTTGGTGATCACCGTCGCCGCCCAGAAGCTCATCTGCCCCCACGGCAGCACGTAGCCCATGAAGGCGCTCGCCATCATGAGCAACAGGATGATGACGCCCATCCACCACAGGATCTCGCGCGGCGACTTGTAGGAGCCGTAGTAGAGGCCGCGGAAGAGGTGGATGTAGACCACGGCGAAGAACATCGAGGCGCCGTTGGCGTGGAGGTAGCGCATGAGCCACCCCCACTCCACGTTGCGCATGATGTGCTCGACCGAATCGAAGGCGAGATCGGCGTGCGGCGTGTAGTGCATCGCCAGCACCACGCCGGTCACGATCTGCACCACCAGCATGATCCCGGCGAGGGAGCCGAAGTTCCACCAGTAGTTCAGATTGCGCGGCGCCGGATAGTCGATGAGGTGCTTGTTGGTCCAGCTGAAGATCGGCAGGCGATACTCGATCCACTGGGCGACGCGGTTCTGCGGTACGGGTGTGGTCATCCGGCGCTATCCCCTACCCGATCCGAACCAGCGTGTCGTCGAGGAACTCGTAAGAAGGCACCGGGAGGTTGGCCGGCGCCGGGCCCTTGCGGATGCGGCCTGAGGTGTCGTAGTGCGAGCCGTGACACGGGCAGAACCAGCCGCCAAACTCGCCTCTCGGATCGCCGAGCTTGGAGCCGAGCGGCACGCAGCCCAGGTGCGTGCACACCCCCTCCACGATCAGCCACTGCGCCTGCGGCGCGCGCTCCGAATCCGGCTGCGGATCGGAGAGATCGCCGAGCGGGGTCTCCTGCGCGGCGGCAATCTCCTCCGCCGTGCGGTGGCGCACGAAGACCGGCCGGCCGCGCCACTTGACGACGATGGTCTGGCCTTCCTCGACTGAGGAGAGATCGACCTCGGTGGACGCCAGCGCCAGCACGTCGGCCGTCGGGTTCATGGTCTCGATCAGCGGCCAGGTGATGCCGACGACCGCCATGCCGCCCATGGCGCCTGCAGCCAGAACCAGAAAGTCGCGTCGCGTGCCCGCGTGCTCGGTCGAGCTGTCAGAGGGCGGCGCGGCTTCTGCCATGGTTGGACCCTTCGGATTGCCTGACGGAATTGCCGGCGAGAACCTGGAATCGAGCGACAGTCACGACACGCTCGCGGCGGCCGGCCGCGAGCGGCGCATTGGTTAGCACGGGCCGTTGGCGAGGGCAAGACGGTTAGAACGGGACCGTCGACTCTCCCTACTTCGCGGGCGTGAAGCCTATCAACTCGTGCTTTTCCGGCGCCTCGGACCGGTCGAGCGGGACGAGCCAGGTGCGTATACTTCGCCCGAGGTCAGGCGACACATAGAGGATTCTTCGCTCGGTCTCTGACGTGCAGACGGTGTGGAAAACGCGAAAGAAGCCAATCCGCTTCTCCAGCCGGTCCTGCCTCGTGACCTCGCATCGCACCTCCTCGTCCCACTGGTTTCCCCTCTCGTCCGAACCTGCTCTGCGGTAGCGCCACGTCCGTCCGATCTCGAGCGGCCAGATCTGCCCGGCGGTCAGCGTGACGCTCTGCGTGCCGTCGGCAAGCCGCCCGCAATCGGTCCACGCCGTCCACGGCGAGAGGCCGTCGCGCGGCATATTGTACGTGCAGTCGCTCTCGGCAACCTCATAGCGCAGGGAGGTGGCGTCCATCGCCACGAGCGTGTGCGTGGTCGTTCCCGACCGGCTCGTCCAGACCTCCGCGTCGCCGACGGCCTGCGTGGGCGCATCCATCGGGGAGAGCGGCCCGGTGGCGCAGCCGCCGAGCACGAGCAAGGCGACCACAGCGAGAGCCCATATGGGGGCTGGGCAGACGGTGCTTCTCGAAAGTCTCAGGCCTCTTGCCACACCCGTCATTCTTCGCTCCCCTTCCGCAATAGGTGACATGCTTATCACTATGCGAAAACGGTATGGCGCTATGACACCCGGTTCAACGGGGTCGCGACAGGGACAGGCTACGATGCGGCGGCCCGGGCCTCCTCGGTCGCCACACGATCGACCGCCAGCGTGTCGGTCTCGCGGTCGCCGGTGAGGACGACTCCGTAGATCTCGCGGGCGCGGGCGCGGGTCTCCCAGCCGCGGGCGACGTCCATGCGCACCCGCTCGGGGTCGCGCTCCATCGGGTCGCCGTAGCCGCCGCCGCCGGCGTCGAAGCCCCGGATCAGCTCGCCCGGCAGGAGGTCGAGCTGCACGACGTTGGGCAGCCTGCTCTCGTCGCCGTTGGCGCCGACCTTGAACTGCACGGCGGGCGTGCCGTCGTGGCCGCCCTGGGCGCCCCGCGCCGGGTTGATCTGGCAGTCCGACGGGATCACCACCGTCATCGGATCCTCGCGGGGGCCGTAGACGACCTCGCAGGCAGGCCCGCCGCGGTGGCGACCGGCGCCGCCGGTACCCGGCATGAGACGCACGGTCCTGAACAGCATCGGGTGCTTCACCTCGGCAAGCTCGATGCTGTCCCGATACATGAGGCCGGAGACCACCGGCAGCACGTAGGTGACCCAGCCGTCCGCCTTGGGCCCGGCCGGGCCGCCGTTCACCACCATCATGAGCTGGTTGATGTAGGGATCGCCGCCGCGCCGGAAATCCGCGCCGCTCAGCACGGCGGTGGCGGCGCACATGGCGCTGCCGCCCTCGGCCAGGCCGAAGCCGTCGCCGAGCTTGGCCATCGCCGAGTGGGTGATGTTGACGAGGCGGTCGGCGACGTTGGTGGTCGCCATCGAGGTCGAGTGGGGGAAGGACGGGCGGCCGACGACGCAGCCGTCCCGCAGCAGCACGTCGACCCGGCGGAACGAGCCGCCGTTATGCGGAATCTCGGGTCCCAGGCAGTTGAAGAGGCCGGCCACCACGTTGTTGATGGCGCAGGCCTCCGATTCGTTCAGGCCGCAGTCGACGCAGTCGATGTTGTCGCGGAGGTCGATGGTGATGCGGCCCTCGCCGGGGTCGATGCGGACCTCGACCTTGATGGGGATGCCGTCGGGCAGGAAGGGCTCGAACGGGTCGTGCGCGCCCTCGGCCTCGACCTCGGCCTCGGGCAGCGCCTGGATCGCCTGCACCATGCGGCGCTCGGAGTAGTCGAACCACTCGCGCATGAAGGTCTTGATGGTCTCCGTGCCGTACTTGGCGCACAGCTCCTTCAGCCGCCGCTCGGCGATGCGGGCCGCGCCCAGCTCGGCCAGGAAGTCGCCGTACCACTGCTCCGGCACGCGGATCCTGCGCCGGCACATGCGGATCACGTCGTCCACCATCTCGTAGTCCCGCTGCACGCGGACGCAGGGGAAGATCAGCGAGCCTTCCTCGTACACGTCCTTCGCCGCAGCGTGATAGGTGGTGGGGATGCTGTTGCCGATGTCCGCCTGGTGGCCCTTGGCGCAGGCGGTGAAGAGGTGCTCGCCGTCGATGAAGACGGGCACCAGCACCGCGTGATCGGCCGGATGCGTGTTGCCGAGATAGGGGTCGTTGTGGAGGAAGGCGTCGCCCTCGCCGAGATCACCGTGCAGGTCGGTCATGGCCCGCGTCTGCAGGTGCGAGCCGAAGATGTGGACAGGCAGCCCCTCCGCCGTCGCCAGAAGCTGGTTGTCGGCGGTGCAGATGGCGCAGGAGAAGTCCCGCGCCACCGCGATCACCGCCGAGCGCGCCGCCTTGAGCAGCGTGTTCGACATCTCGCGGACGATGCCGTCGAGCCGGTTGGAGAGGACCGAAAGAAGGACCGGATCCAGCGCCTCCGGCGCCTGCGCGGGCTGAGTCATCTCAGAAGGCCTCCAGGATGAAGTTGCCGCCGGCGCTCAGCCGGGTGCGCGTGCCGGGGTCGACCACGATGGTGGTGGTCGGCTCCTCGACGATCGCGGGCCCCTCGATCACGGCGCCGGGGCGGAGATTGCGGCCGAGGTAGATCGGCGTGTCCACCCGCGCGCCGCCGCCGAAATAGGCGGGCCGGCGGCTGTCGGGCTCCGGCACCCCGGCGGCGGCCTCGCCTGCGGGCGGCCGGGGCGCTTCGTCGAGGCCGACGGATAGCCGCCCCTTCCAGTTCAGGCATTCGAGGATGCTCTCGGGATCGCGCACGGCGAAGACCTGTTCATGGGTCGCGTGGAAGCGCTCGACCAGCGCGGCGACGTCGTGCTCGGTCTCGAAGCGGTCGACCGGGAGCGCCACGTCGAGCTCCCACACCTGGAAGAGGTAGCGGGCCTCGACGAAGCGCTCGATGCGCGTGCTCCGGAGTCCGCGCTCGCCGAGGGTCGCGGCGAAGCGCTCGAGCTCCTCGTCGATGGCCGCGAGCACGGCGTTGACCCCCTCGAAGTCGAAGCCGACCGAGCGCGTCACCATGCTCGCTGAATGCTCGTGGACCACGTCCGAGACCTGCATGCCGCAGGCGCTAAGCACGGCGGCGGTGCGGGGCAGGATCACCCGCTCGCAGCCGAGCTCCCCCGCGATCGCCATGGCGCCGAGGCCGGCCGCGCCGCCGCCGGCCACGAGGGTGCATTCGCGCGGGTTGAAGCCTTCGGTGACCGTGATGTCCTGGATCGCCTTGATCATCAGCTCGTTGGCGAGGCTCATGATCGCGTGCGCGCCGTCGTCGAGGGACGCGCCGAGCCGGTCCGCGAGCGTGCCCACCGCGCGCTGCGCCGCGCCCTCGTCGAGCGCGAGCCTGCCGCCGAGGAAGTAGTCGGGGTCGAGGTGGCCGAGCAGCAGCGCCGCATCGGTCACCGTGGGCTCGGCGCCGCCCGTGCCGTAGCAGGCCGGCCCCGGCACGGCGCCCGCGCTGCGCGGCCCCACCCGGAGGAGGCCGCCCGGATCGATCCAGGCGATCGAGCCGCCGCCCGCGCCGATGCTGCGCACGTCCACCGACGAGATGGAGAGGATGTGGCCGATCCACTGGCCGCCGATCCAGGTCTCGCGGGTCTGCTTCACCGCGCCGTCCCGCACGAGGCTCACGTCGAAGGTGGTGCCGCCCGTGTCGCAGACGATCACGTCGTCGCCAAAGCCCTCCATCTGCGAGTAGGTGAGCGCCGCCACCGGCGCCATGGCGGGGCCGGACTTGACCGTGTGGATGGGGCGCGCGACCAGCTCGTCCACGTGCATGCAGCCGCCGACCGAGGTGCTCACCAGGATCTCGCCCGTGCACCCGGCCTCGCGCAGATCGTCTTCCATGCCGCGCAGGTGCGCCTGCATCAGCGGCTTGAGCGAGGCGTCGATGGCGGTGGCGGACGCGCGCCGGTATTCCCGGACGATGGGGATCAGGCGGTGCGAGAGGGTGTAGGGGACGCCGGGAAGCGCCTCCTCGATCAGCGCGGCCAGCGCCTGCTCGTGCGCGGGGTTCGCGACCGCCCAGAGCAGGCAGACCGCGACCGCCTCGAAGCCGCGCTCGCCCACGAGCTTGAGAACGGCACGCGCCTGCTCGCGGTCCAGCGGCGCCACCACGCCGCCCTCGGCGTCGATCCGCTCGCCGATCTCGAAGGTGTGGGCCTGCGGGATGTAAGGGTCCGGGTAGTCGGTCTCGAAGTCGTGGACCCCGTGCTTGCCGCCCTCCTTCAGCACCAGGATGTCGGGGAAGCCGGCGGTGACGAGAAACGCCGTCTTGGCCACCGCGCCCTGCACGATCGCGTTGGTGGCGCGCGTCGTCCCATAGATGAGCAGGTCGGTCTCGCCCAGCAGCTCGGGCAGGCTGAGGCCGAGCTGCTCGGCCGCGTTCTCCAGCGCGCCCCGCATGCCGACGAAGATGCGCTCGGGCGTGGTCGGCGCCTTGCCGACCACCTCCCGCCCGTCGCCGCCGGCCACCACATCGGTGAAGGTGCCGCCGGTATCGACGGAGATGCGAAGCCCCACGGCGGCGCGCCCCGGCGGCGGAAACTCAGCCCTTGCCGAAGACGCTTTCCACGGCCTCGCCGTAGATGCCGACGGTCTCGTCCACGTCCGCCCGCGTGAAGGTGAGCGGCGGCGAGAACGCGTTGACCGGCAGGAAGGGCAGCGCACGGGTGAGCAGCCCGCGCTCCTGCGACGCGGCGGAGACGCGCCGGTGCGCCGGCGGGGTCATGTCCGGCGCGGCCTTGCTGCCCGGCTCGGCCACGTACTCGACGCCGAGCATCAGGCCCGCGCCCCGGATGTCGCCGACGTTGGGATGATCGCCCAGCCGCTCGACCAGGCACTGCTTGAAGTAGGGGCCGACCTCGGCCGCGTTGGCGACCAGATTCTCGGACTCCATGATCTCGAGGTTGGCGAGGCCGACCGCGGCGCCCACCGGGTGGCCGGAATAGGTGAAGCCGTGGGCGAACATGCCGACCTCGGGCGTGCCGTCCGCCAGCACCTGCCAGACATCGTCGGAGATCGCCACCGCCGACATCGGGAAGTAGGCGCTGGTGAGCCCCTTGGCGAAGGTCATCATGTCGGGCTTGAGCCCGAAGTGGCTCGCGCCGAACCAGGAGCCGAGCCGGCCGAAGCCGCAGATCACCTCGTCAGCAATGAAGAGGATGTCGTGCTTCTTCAGCAGCGCCTGCACCTTGTCGTAGTAGCCGCCGCCCGGGATGATCACACCGCCGGTGCCCATCACGGGCTCGGCGATGAAGGCCGCGACCGTCTCCGGCCCCTCGCGCTCGATCATCGCCTCGAGCGAGGCCACCATGCGGTCCGCGAACGCCTCCTCGCTCTCGCCGTCCCGGCCCTCGCGCCAGTAGTGCGGGCAGTCGGTGTGCAGCACGCCCTCGAAGGGCAGGTCGAAGGCCTTGTGGTAGAGCGGGATGCCGGTGAGGCTGCCGGCCGCGTTGGTGACGCCGTGATAGGCGCCGAGGCGGGAGATGATCTTCTTCTTCTGGGGCCGGCCCAGCAGGTTGTTGTAGTAGCGGACCAGCTTGAACTGCGTGTCGTTGCCGTCCGAGCCAGAGAGGCCGAAGAACACCTTGCCGATGTGGTGGCAGTCCGCGTGCTCGTGCAGCAGCGAGAGCAGCTTCTCGGCGAGCCTGATCTGCGGCTCGTTGGAGGCGGCGCCGAAGCTGTGGAAGAAGCCGATACGCGACATTTCATCTGCCGCGACCTCGGCGAGCCTGGTCCGCCCGTAGCCGATGTTGACGCACCAGAGAGCCGCGGCGGCGTCGATGTAGCCGTTGCCCTGGCGGTCGTAGACCTTCACGCCCCCGCTACTGCCGTAGATGACGGGGCCTGCGTCCTGATGCTCGGCGATCGAGGTGACCGGGTGGAGCAGGACCTGCTTGTCGAGCTCCTCCAGCGAGATGTTCTGGGCCTGATCGAGCGACATGCTGCGTCTCCTTGGTCGAGGGGTGGCACGCTGCCGCAATGGTCGGGACGGCAGCAGGGCTGTGCCAACCTATGTCAGCGCATGCCTGGCGGCAATGGCAGGGGCGCTTGGGGGGCGGGCGGGACGAGGTCTCAGGCGACTGCCAGTGGCTCGATGTTCGAGAGATCGACCGTCTCGCGAGCGCGGGCGATGTCGTAGGCCCGCTGCAGGTTCATCCAGAACTCCGGCGTGTTGCCGAAGAACCTGGAAAGCCGCATCGCGGTGTCCACCGAGAGCGAGGTTTTGCCTTTCACCAGCCGCTCGATGCGCGTGCGCGGCACATGCAGGCGCTTCGCCAGTGCGATAGCGCTCATGTCGAGGGGTCCGAGATAGAGCTCCGCAAGCACCTCGCCGGGGTGAGAAGGGTTCTTCAGCACAGTCATTGTCGAAGTCTCGGGCCAGCGCTGCCCGACTATATCACTCCTCGCCCTCGATCGGGCGGTCGCGGGTCCAGTCGTAGGTGCCGGCGTCGCGTTCGGCCACGGCCTGCTTCCAGCCCACCTCCTCGGCGCGCTTCTTGAAGGTCACGCCCTCGGGCGAATGGCGGGTGATGCCGTCGAAGATGGTGGCGAGGCGCTGGGTGTTCATGAGGCCGGCCGCCTCGATCGCCTGGTTGACGACGAGCTTCTGCATGGCGAGCTGGTTGACGGGCACGCTCGCCATGCGCTGCGCCAGCGCCTCCACCTCGTCGTCGAGCGCTGCCGCGGGCACGGCCTTCAGCACGAGGCCCATGTCGGCGGCTTCGCGGCCGCTGATCCTGTCGCCGGTGAAGAGCAGTCGCTTCGCCTTCTCCGGCCCCAAGCGATAGACCCACATGGCGGTGGTGGGGCAGCCCCAGACGCGCGCGGGCATGTAGCCGATCTCGGCATCTTCGGCGATCAGCGTGAGGTCGGCGCAGAGCGCGATGTCCGAGCCGCCGGCGAGCGCGAAGCCGTGCACCTTGCAGACCACCGGCTTCAGCGCCCGCCAGAGCGCCATGAAGTGCTGGGTATTCGCCCACATGAAGGCGTAGTCCTGGATCGGGTCCCAGGGCATCTCCTGCCCCGTGTAGCCGCCGTCGTCGCCGCCGACCTCGCCGCTCGCGTAGCGGGAGAGGTCGTAGCCGGCGCAGAAGGCGCGGCCTGCGCCGCCAAGCACCATGACGTGAACGGCGGGGTCGGCATCGGCGCGGGCGACGGCCTCGGCGAGCGCAGCCGGCAACTCGCCGTCGATGGCGTTCAGCACATCCGGGCGGTTGAGCGTGATCCGCGCGATCCGCCCGTCGCGCTCGTAGAGGACTGTCTGCGTCATCGCGCGCCTCCTCCGTACTCGCCTGCCAGGTAGCCGTCGCGCAGCCTGAACTTCTGGATCTTGCCCGAGCCCGTCATGGGAAATGCGTCCACCCGGCACCAGACCGTTGGCGTCTTCTGGGGCGAGAGGCTGGCGCGGCAGTGGGCGTGCAGGGCGTCCCTGTCGAGCGCCTGGCCGCCTTCGGTGCGAACGAAGGCGGCGATCACCTCTCCCCAGGTCTCGTCGGGCAGGCCGACCACGGCGGCCTCGGCGACGCTCGCATGCTCCAGCAGGACGTTCTCGATCTCGGTGGGGAAGTGGTTCTCGCCGCCGCGAATGATAATCTCCTTCACCCGGCCGGTGATGGTCACGTAGCCGCGCCCGTCCATGCGGCCCAGGTCGCCCGTGTGCAGCCAGCCGTCCGCGTCGAGGGCCTCGGCCGTCGCCGCGTCGTCGTCGTGATAGCCCAGCATGACGGACGGGCTGCGGGCGCAGATCTCGCCGATCTCGCCGATGGCGGCGGTGCGGTTGTCGGCCACGCGGCGGATCGAGACCTCGGTCTGCGGGATCGGCTGGCCCACCGTGTTGCAGATGTCGTCGATGCTGTCGTCCTCGTGGTGCTGGGTGATGACCGGGCTGTGCTCGGTCTGCCCGTAGAGAGTGGAGAAGGCGCAGCCGAAGGTCCGCTGTGCGCGGCGCACCAGCTCCGGCGCCACCATCGCGCCGCCGCTGCTGATCAGCTCCAGGGACGAGACATCGCGGGGGTTGGCGTCGTAGGCGTCCAGCATGGCGAGGATCATCGTCGGCACGCCGAGGGCGATCTGCGCCTTCTCGCTCTCGATCAGGCCGACGACGACGTGGGGGTCGAACAGGCTGACCAGCACCATGCGGCAGCCGGCCTGCAGCGAGCCGAGGGTCAACATGCCGCACCCGCTGGTGTGGAACATCGGCATGGGGTTGATCCAGGTGGTCCGCTCGGTCACGCCGCAGAGGCCCGCGTAGTAGCGTGCGTTGTTGACGAGCCCGCGATGGCTCAGCACCGCGCCCTTGGGGAAGCCGGTCGTGCCCGAGGTGTACTGGATCTGCGCCGCATCGCCGGGCGAGAGGGAGGGCAACGCCCGCGCCCCCTCCCCGGCCGAGGCATGGAGCGCCTGCGCGTCGTTCATGTCGCAGACCTCGCGGACCGCGCCCAGGCCGTCCACCGCCTGGGCGCCGATCTCGGCCATGGGGTTGCCCCGGTACTCGTCCACCAGGAAGAGCGCGACGGCCCCCGACTGCTCGAGCACGTAGCGCAGCTCGCGCACCTGGTAGGCCGGGTTCGCCGTCACCAGCACCAGCCCGGCAAGGGCGCAGGCGTATTCCATGAGCACCCACTCGGGGCTGTTGGGGGCCCAGACGACGACGCGCTCGCCGGGGCGGAAGCGCGAGGCCAGCGCCAACGCCAGACGTTCGCTCTCGGCCAGCAGCGCCTCGTAGGTGAAGCGCCGCCCGGTCTCCCCGGACTGCCGCACTTCGACGAGGGCCTCCGCACCGCCGCGCCGCGCCGCGGTCTCGCGCAGCTGCCCGCCGACGGTGATCTCGCGCACGTCGCAATCGGCCTGCGCCGGGAAGCAGGCCTCGCTCAGTGCGACCGCGTACCTGGGCACGGCGCGCGTCCTAGCCGCCGGGGACGAGGTTGTGCGGGGCTTGGCTCAGGCATTGGGGGCCGTCGTCGGTGACGGCGTAGGTCTCGCCGAGGGTCATGGCGAGGCCGGCATCGCTGTTGGCGAGGATGATGTGAACGAAGAGCACCATCCCCGGCTCCACGGTCTGCGGATTGCCGGTGTAGAACATCGGGCCGTCCATCCAGGACGGCGCGAAGGTCGCGCCCAGGCTGTAGCCGCAGGCGTTGAGGCGGTGCGCGCGGTAGCCCGCGGCGTCGAGCACGCGGGCGTGGGCGTCGAAGACCTCGCCGAAGCGCCGGCCGGGGCGCAGGGTATCGCGGCAGGCGGCGAGGGCGTCGCTGCAGGCCCGGTGCATGGCCGCGTGCTCGCCCCTCACCGGGCCCACCACGAGGGTCCGCATGAGCGCCGCATGGTAGCGGCAGTAGGCGCCGGCGAACTCGATGGTGAGTTGATCCCGCTCGCCGAGCCGGCGCCGCCCGGCCTTGTCCCGGCATAACAGTGCGTCGGGGCCGGAGCTGAGAATGAACGGGTTGCCGGGATACTCGCCGCCGCCGCGGAAGACGGCGCCCTGCATCGCAGCCAGGATGTCGCCCTCGAAGGCGCCCGGCGCGCAGAGGCGCTCGGCCTCCGCGAGTGCATCGTCGGCGAGCTCGGCGGCGCGGCGCACGTAGGCGAGCTCGTCGTCGCTCTTGACGATGCGGAGCGCCGAGACGAGGTCCGACGCATCCTCCAGCGTGCAGAAGTCGCGGAACGCCGCCTCGACCCTGAGCCCGTTGGCCGCCGTGAGCCCCTGGGTGTCGCGCTCGATGCCGATGCGCTGTCCGGCGCCGCCGCGCCCGGCCACCACGTCGCGGAGCGCGCCGGCGGGATCGGCGCCCGCCTCGTCCACCCAGATGCGGATGTCCTCGATGATCGAGGTGTGCTGCGCCTGCCTGAGGTCCGGCGCGCGGGTGAGCAGGGTGATCCGCCCGTCGCTGCCGAGCCAGAGGCACTGGAAGAAGCAGAAGCCGAAGGTGTCGTAGCCGGTGAGGTAGAACATGCTCTCCTGCTTGAAGAGCAGGATGCCGGCGAGGCCGCGCTGCTTCAGCGCGCTTACGGCTGCCTCGCGGCGCCGGTCGAATTCGGTCTGCGAGAAGTGGATGGCCATCAGACCCCTTATTTCTGTTGGGCGCGCGCGCTCAGGCGAGCCAGCGCGCGAGGTTGGCGTTCACGTAGTCGTCGTCGGTGAGGTGGGGGTAGGCTGCCGAGACGCGGTCGATCTCGGCGGCCTGGCCGGGGCTCAGCCCTTCCTTCGGGTCGAGGCACCAGATGCCGCGCATGAGCCCCTGACGCCGCAGCACCTCGTGGCAGCCGGCGATGCAGCCCCGGAAATCGTTGGCGACGTCGAAGAGCGCGGCGTTGCAGTCGGTGATCTGGGCGTCGAGCGCGAGGAAGCCGGGGTCGATCGCGCCTGCGTCTGCCGCCGCATGGGCGCGGCCGAGGGTCTCCACGGCGCGCTTGACCCAGACGCTCCAGTGGCCGAGCAGCCCGCCCTTGATCCGCACCGTCACCGCATCGTCCCCACGCATGAGCCGGTAGGGGGTGACGAGATCGAGCAGGATGTGGTCGTCGTTGCCGGTGTAGAGGGTCACGCGGTCCTCGGCGCCGGCCTCGACGACGCCGCGTACCACGTCGAGGGTGCGGTAGCGGTTGAAGGGGGCGACCTTGATGGCGATGACGTTCTCGAGCGCGGCGAGGCGGCGCCAGAAGGTGGGGCCGAGGACGACGCCGCCCACCGCCGGCTGCAGGTAGAAGCCGACGAGCGGGATGCGCGCCGCGAGCCGTGCACAGTGCTCCAGCCGCTCGTCCTCGCTCGCGCCCGCGAACGCGGCGAGGCTCACCATGCCGGCGTGATAGCCGAGGCCGAGGGCGGTGTCGGCTTCCGCCAGCGCCTGCTCCGTCCGCCCGACGAGGCCCGCGATCCGCACCAGCGGACGGTCGGCCCACGCGTCGGCGGTCTCGGCGGCGAGCTTCAGCACCGGCTCGTACAGCCCGGCTTCGCGGATGGCGAACTGCGTGGTGTGGACGCCCACGGCGAGCCCGCCCGCGCCGGCATCGATGTAGTAGCGGCTGAGCGCGCGCTGGCGCTCCGCATCCAGCCGGCGGTCTGCATCGAGGGCGAGCGGGTGCGCCGGGATCACCACGCCACGCGCGAGCGTCGCCCGCACGGGAGCGGGCACGTCGCTCCAGGCGAGGCTCATGAGGCCGCCGGGGCTGCGAACACGCCGTCCCTCACCTCGTACTGGGTGGGCTTGGCGAGGCTCGGCATGTCGCGGGCCACCCAGTCTGCCACCCAGTCGATCATCCGCCCCAAGGGCACGCGCGGATAGCCGAAGAGCGCGAAGGCGCGCTCGGCATTGGTGAGCCAGCCGGTGGGCGACTCCTCGCCGGCGAACACGGGCTCGCGGCCCAGCCGCGCGCCGAAGGCCGCCGCCAGCGCACGGATGCTCACGGTCTCCGGCCCGCTCACGTTGAGGGGCGCGGCGGGCACGGTGCAATGCTCGAAGCAGCGGAGCGCCATGGCGTTGGCATCCCCTTGCCAGATGACGTTGACGTGGCCGGTGGCGAGATCGATGGGCACCCCGTCCCGCACCTTGCGGGCCACGTCATGCAGCACGCCGTAGCGCATGTCGATGGCGTAGTTGAGCCGCACGAGGCGCCCGGGCGTGCCCAGGCTGCGCGAGAAATACTGGATCAGCCGCTCGCGGCCGACGCAGGAGTTGGCGTACTCGCCGGGCGGCGGCGTGGGCGGAGTTTCCTCGGTCGCACCCTGGTGGCTGACGTCGACGAAGGGATAGACGCAGCCGGTGGAGAAGGCGACGATCCGGGACTGGTGGAATGTCTCGGCGACGATGGCAGGCACGTAGGCGTTCATCGCCCAGGTCAGGTCGTCGTCGCCGACGGCGCCGAACTTGCGCCCCGCCATGAACACCACGTTGGCTAGGCGCGGCAGCGCCGCCACCGCATCCCGGTCGAGCAGGTCGCACTGGATGGTCTCCACGCCCCAGGCGGCGAGCTTGTCGCTGACGCGCGGGTCGCTGAAGCGGGCGACGCCGACGACGCGTTTTTCCGGCGCGGCGCGCTTGGCGAGGCCGGCCAGCGTCGGCCCCATCTTGCCGCCAACGCCGAGCACGACGATGTCGCCGTCGACGCGCGCGAGGGACTCGCGAAGCGCCTCGTCCCGCGCGGTCATGAAGTCTTCCAGCGCGGCCTCGTCGGCGAAGCGTTCGGGCCACTGGCGCGGGTCTGCGTCGCTCATCGGGTCAGCTCGGGGCGACGGTCCTCGCGATAGGTCGCGATGGCGCGCCAGCGGTCGAGGTCCTCCTGCGCGATGTCGATCCGTGCCACGGCGAGCCCCTCCCCTTCCGTGAGCGATGCGAGGATCGCGCCCGAAGGGCCGGCGATGCAGGAGTGGCCGAGGCTGGTGAAGGAGAGGCCGGGCGCCAGCTCCTCCTCGCCGACGCGGTTGGCCATCGCGACGAAGGTGCCGTTCTCCAGCGCGCGCGTGGCCGCGAGGCCTTGCGTCACCGGTCCGCTCCAGCCCCAGGTCTCCTGCTGGTAATTGTCGGCGATCCAGTTGGTGCTGTTGACGATCAGGTCCGCGCCGAGATCGGCCAGGCGGCGCACGTAGTCGGCGAAGATGAAGTCGTAGCAGACCGTCATGCCGACCCTGCCGAGCGCCGTGTCCGCCACGCGCACCGCGTCGCCGGCGCGGCAGCTCTCGCGCTCGCCCGCGAAGAGATGGGCCTTGTCGTAGACCGCGAGGCACGTGCCGTCCGGCCCGAAGAGGAGCTGAGAATCGTAGATGCCGCCGTCGCGCTTCGTGTAGGCGCCGACGGCCATGGTGAGCGCGTTCTCCCGCGCGATGGCGGCCAAGCGCTGGGCGCTCGGCCCGTCGGCCGGCTCGGCCAGGTCCGTGAGGCGGTTGCCCAGGAAGTAGCCGGTGGTCACGCATTCCGGGAAGACCACGAGGTCGACGTGCTGAGACGCAGCTTCGCGGGCGAAGCGGGCGATGGTCTCGAGATTCCGCTCCGTATCGCCGGTGGCGCAGTCCATCTGCGCGACTGCGAGGGTCCAGGCCACGCCGCTCATGTTTTCGCTCTCGCCCAGTCGCCCCTTTGGCCGTGCCCGTTCCCGCCCGGCTAATTCCTGAGCGGCTTGCCGGTCTCCAGCATGTGCTCCATGCGGGCGATGGTGGCGGGCATGCGGATGAGCGCGAGCAACGCCTCGCGCTCGAGGTCGGAAAGGCGGTCCTCCGGGACCTCCCTCGTCGTGTCGGTATCGCCGCCGGTGAGGATGCTGCCGAGGTGCTCCACCACCACCAGGTCGTGGGCCGTCGCCTTGCGGGTCTTGGCGAGCCCCCGGACCGCCATCTTGAGCGCGACGCGGCCGGTCTTGCCCGGCAGCTTGACGGTGGCGGGCTCGGGCGGCGCGTAGTCTTCCGCCAGCGCCAGCGCCTTCGCCTTGGCGTCGGCCAGCAAGCGGTCGCGGTTGGCGGTGATGCCGTCGCCCTCGCGCAGGAAGCCGAGTTTTCGGGCCTCCTTTGCGGAACGCGAGACCTTGGCCATGCCGACGGTCTCGAAGACCCTGGAGATCGCCGGCATCGCGCCGCCGAAGCCGGGCCGGCCGGCATTCAGCGTGCGCAGCATCATCTCCTTGCAGCCGCCCCAGCCGGGCACGAGCCCGACGCCGGCCTCGACCAGGCCCATGTAGCTCTCGGCGTGGGCCTGCACCGCGTCGCAGTGCAGCAGGACCTCGCAGCCGCCGCCGAGCGCCATGCCGGACGGCGCGCCCACCACGGGGAAGGGCGCGAACTTGAGCGCCTTGAAGGCGTCCTGGCCCTGCTTCACCGAGTCCTCGATCATGGGCCACGCACCGACGTTCACGACGAAGAGCGCGAGGCCGAGATTCATGCCGACGGAGAAGTTGCTACCCTCGTTGTGGATCACCAGCGCCTTCATGCCGCCGCCGACGGTCTCCACCGACCGTTCGACCAGCGCCATGATCTCGGTGTCGAGCGCGTTCATCTTCGAGTGGAATTCGAGGCAGGCGACGCCGTCGCCGATGTCCCAGAGGCTGGCCGAGCCGTTGCGGGCGAGCGGCTTCGACGTCCGCTTGATGTCGGAGAGCAGCAGCACGCCGTCGGGGCGCGTAAGCGGCACGTGCCTGCCGCTGCCGGCTAGATGCGTCGCGCGGCCCTCTGCCACCCGGTAGAAGCCGCCGCCCTCCGCCGCCGCCTGCAGCAGCGGCGGGACCTCCCTGCCCTCCGCCGCAAGTCTTTCGGCAAACCAGTCTGCGCCGACCGAATCGATCAACTCGAAGGGGCCGCGCTTCCAGGCGTAGCCGAGGCGCATGGCGCGATCCACCGCCTCGACGTCGTCGGCGATCTCGGGCACCAGGCCGGCGGTGTAGGCGAGCGTGCCCGACATCACCTGCCAGGCGTAGGCGCCGGTCTTGTCCGCGTGCTCGAAGAGCTTGCGGAGCGAGCGGCCCGCCTGCTCGACGCTCTCCAGCCGCGGGCGCTGGGCGGGCCCGTATTCGCCGGTGGCGAGGTCGCGGACCTCCTTCTCCTTCTTGTCCGAGTCGGGCTTCAGCCGGTAGAAGCCGCCCTTGCCCTTGCGGCCGATGTAGCCGCTCTCGATCATCTCGGTGATGAACGCGGGCTCGTCGTAGACCGCGTGGAAGGGATCGCCCTCCGGCAGCGCGTCCCGCAGGCTGCGGCCCACGAGCGGCATCAGGTCGAGGCCGACCAGGTCGATCAGCCCGAAGACGCCGGTCTTGGGCACGCCGACGGGGCGGCCCAGCACCGCGTCCGCCTCCTCCACCGTCACCCCGTTCTCGACCGCCGCGCGCACGGCGGCGACGAGCCAGTAGGTGCCGATGCGGTTCGCGATGAAGCCCGGCGTGTCGTTGCAGGGCACCACGCCCTTGCCGAGCTTGCGATCGGCGAAGTCGCAGACGTCCGCCACGGCGTCGGCCCGCGTCGCCGGCCCCGCCACCACCTCGAGCAGGCGCATGTAGCGGGGCGGGTTGAAGAAGTGGGTGATGAGGAAGTCGCGCGCGAACGCGTCGGGCATCCCGTCCAGCAGCGTGGCGGAGGGGATGGTGGACGTGTTGGAGGAAACGATGGAGCCCGCCTTCCGCACGGGATCGAGCTTGGCGTAGATGGCCTGCTTGGCGTCGGTCCTCTCGATCACCGCCTCGACGATCCAGTCGGCGTCGCTCACGAGGTCCAGGTGGTCCTCGATATTGCCGGTGGTGATGCGCTTCGCGTCCGACTTCTCCATGAAGGGCGCGGGGTCGGTCTTGAGCATCCGCGCCACCGAGCCTTCGGCCAGCGCGTTCCGGTCCTTCGTGCCGTCCGGCACGATGTCGAGCAGCACCACGTCGTGGCCCGCATTGGCGATGTGGGCGGCGATGCCGCCGCCCATGAGACCCGCCCCGATGACGGCGGCCTTCCGGATCGCCATCAGGCGGCCTCGAGCACGGTGGAGATGCCCTGGCCGCCGCCGATGCACTGGGTGGCGAGCGCGTAGCGCTTGTCCTCGCGGCGGAGGATTTGCGCGGCCTTGCCGGTGATGCGCGCGCCGGTGGCGCCCAGGGGATGGCCGATGGCGATGGCGCCGCCGTCGATGTTCATGCGCTCGAGATCGATGGAAAGCTCGCGCACGCAGGCGAGCGCCTGGACGGCGAAGGCCTCGTTCAGCTCGACCACGTCGATGTCGGCCATCTTGATGCCGGCACGGGCGAGCGCCTTCTCCGATGAAACCACGGGGCCGTAGCCCATGATCTCCGGCAGGCAGCCGGCCACCGCGATGGCCTTGATGCGGGCGAGCACGGAGAGCCCGTTGCGCTGGGCGTAGTCCTCGGTACAGACCAATACGGCGGCGGCGCCGTCGGTGAGCGGCGAGGACGTGCCGGCGGTCACCGTGCCCTCGGCATCGAAGGCGGGCTCGAGCCCGGCCAGGACCTCGGCGCTGGTGCCGGGGCGGATGCAGCCGTCGCGGTCGACCGTGCCGTCGCCGGTCTCGACCGCGATCACCTCGCCGGCGAACCTGCCATCGTCCCAGGCAGCGGCGGCGCGGGCGTGGCTCGCAACGGCGAGCGACTCCTGATCCTCGCGGGTGATCTGGTACTTGCGGGCGAGGTTCTCGGCGGTCTCGCCCATGGCCATGTAGGCGCCCTCGTTCTTCTCGTAGAGGTCCGGGTTGGGGGCCGGGTTGAAGCCGCCCATGGGCACGCGGCTCATGGATTCGACGCCGGCGCAGATGAAGGCCTCGCCGGCATCCATGCGGATCGCGCCGGCGGCGATGTGGATCGCCTGCATGGACGAACCGCAGAAGCGGTTGACGGTGGCGCCGGCGACCGAGACGGGCAGGTCGGCGATGAGCGCCACGATGCGGCCCATGTTGAAGCCCTGCTCGCCCTCGGGGAAGGCGCAGCCGATGATCAGGTCCTCGATCTCGGCAGGGTCGACGCCGGTCTGGTCGAGCAGGCCGTGCACGACCTCGGCCGCGAGGTCGTCGGGGCGCTTCTCCACCAGCGCGCCCTTGTGGGCGAAGTGGAAGGGCGAACGGACATAGCCGGCAATGACGGCATTGTTCATGGGCTGGGGCCTCTTGCTCAGTCTGGTGCGGTGCGTCGCGGCGTCAGGCCGCGATCATGCGGAGCCGGCGGCAGGTTGGCTCTGCCTGGCGGCTTCCTCGGCCACCAGCTCCTTCTTGGAGAGCTTGCCGATGATGGTCTTCGGCAACTCGTCGCGGAACTCGATCTGCTTGGGCATCTCGATGGGGGAGAGCTTGTCCTTGAGGAAGTCCGTGAGCACATCGGCCGTGAGGCTCTCGCCGTCCTTGAGTCGGACGAAGGCCTTGACCGTCTGCTGGCGCCGCGCGTCGTCGACGCCGATGACCGTCACCTCCAGCACCGACGGGTGCTTGTAGATCGCCTCCTCCACGTGGCGCGGATAGACGTTGTAGCCGCCGGCGATAATGACCTCCTTCAGCCGGTCGATGAGGTAGACGTAGCCGTCCTCGTCGATCTTGCCGATGTCGCCGGTGTGGAAGCGCCCGCCGGCGAAGGCGCGCGCGTTCTCCTCGTCGCGCTTCCAGTAGCCCTTCATCACCTGCGGGCCGGAGATGCAGATCTCGCCGATCTCGCCTTGCGGCAACACCTTCTCCGGGTCGTCGACGGCGCAGATGTCGACCACCGTGCCCGGCACCGGCACGCCGAGGGAGCCTTCGCGGCTGCCGCCCGGCGTGGTCGGGTTGCAGGTCGCGATCGGCGCGGTCTCGCTGAGCCCGTAGCCCTCCACCAGCGTACACCCGGAGAGCTCCTGGAACTTCTCCTGCACCTCGCGCGGCAGCGAGGCGCCGCCCGAGAGGCAGAGCTTGATGGAGGAGAGATCGTACTTGCCGGCGGCCACGTCCGGATGGCCGTTGATGGCGATGTAGATCGTCGGCACGGCGGGGAAGAAGGTGGGGCGCTTCTTGTCGATGACCTTGAGCACGGTATCGAGCTCGAAGCGCGGCAGCAGGATCATCTTGGCGCCGATCTTGATGCTGAAATTCATCACCACGGCCATGGCGAAGACGTGGAAGAGCGGCAGCACGCCGATCATGACCTCTTTGCCGTCTTCGGCGTCGGACATCATCATCGCCCCCTGCGCGACGTTCGCGCTGAGGTTGGCGTGGGTCAGCATCGCCCCTTTCGAGGTGCCGGTGGTGCCGCCGGTGTACTGCAGCACCGCGATGTCGTCGTCGACCTCGACTTCGATCGGCGTGGGCCGGCCGGGGTTGTCGGTCAGCTTGCGGAAGAACACGTGGCGGGAATCGCGGGGGATCTTGGCGATCTCGTTGCGCTTGACGAACGGGAAGAGCAGCTTCTTCAGCCCCGGCAGCATCTCCGCCATGGGGCAGATCACCAGATGGGTGAGCCGCGTCTGGTCGAGCGCGATACGGGCCTTGTCGTAGAGGATCGAGAGATCGAGGGTGACCAGGATGTCGGTCTCCGAATCCTCGATCTGGCTCTTGATCTCCTCGATGGCGTAGAGCGGGTTGACGTTGACGACCGTCCCGCCCGCCTTCAGCACGCCGTAGTAGATGGCCACGAAGTTCGTGCAGTTGGGGAGCAGGATGCCGACCTTGGTGCCCTTGCTGACGCCGAGCTTCTGAAAGCCCTCCGCCGCCCGGTTCGCCAAGTCGCCGAGTTCCCGATAGGTCGTGACCTTGTCCATGAAGTCGATCGCCGGGCGGTCTCCGAACTTGGCGACCGCATCGTCGAGCAGGCGCTGCAGCGGCGCCTTCGGCAGCGGCGCGTTCCAGTCGACATTGTCCGGGTAGGACTTCTCCCAGGGGTGGGCACCCGCTTGCGCCTCGCCCTCAGCCATGGGCTCCGCTCCTCTTGCCTGGGATTCGCGGCCCCGCTCCGCCCTGTCCGGACGCGGGGGACGCACTCTTGCGCACTATGAAAACCCGGTTTCTCCCCGTCAAGGCGGGAAACTGCGCAAGATTGTTCACATTCGCGGCAAGCGTTGACATCGAACGGCCGGTCTCCATTCTGGCGGCATGAGGATCGCTGGCGCGCGATGCTGACCATCGGCAGGGAGCCCGAGGCGTGGCTGGTCCGCCGCGTGCTCGAGCAGCGCGCCGCAGAGCGCCCCGATCACCCGGTGATGCACTGGGAGGGGCAGGACTACACCTACGCCGCCATCAACCGCGAGGCCAACCGCATCGCCGAAGGCCTTGCGGCGCGCGGCATCGAGCCGGGCCGGCGCTGCGCCGTGATGATGCAGAACTCGCCGGCGCACGTATACGTCTGGTTCGCCACGGCGAAGCTCGGCGTCGTCGAGGTGCCGATCAACACCGCCTACCGGGGCGACATCCTCACCCATATCGTCACGAGCGCGCGCGTGAGCGCGATGGTGCTTGACGCCGAGTTCGTGCCCGTGGTCGCGCGCATCGCCGACCGCTGCCCCGGCCTCGGCACCTTCATCGTCGCCGGCGGCGATATCGAGGATGCGCGGCGCGCGCTGCCCGGAGTCGTGCTCTCGCTGGAGGACGTCGCGACCGGAGACGGCGCGGACCGGCCGCAGCCCATCGAGGCGACCACCACGGCCTGCATCATGTTCACCTCCGGCACCACGGGGCCGTCCAAGGGGGTGGTCATCAACAACCACTTCGAGCTCTCGTTCGCCGTCATCTTCAACGAGATCGTCTCGCTCGAAGCCTGCGACGTGACCTACAACTTCCTCCCCTTCTTCCACATCGCCGGCAAGTTCATCATGCTCGGCACGATGCTGGCGGACTGCCGTATGCTGCTGCGGCCCCGCTTCAGCGCGGGCCGGTTCTGGCCGGACGTGCGCGAGCACGGCGTCACCGTGACGGTGGGCGTCGGCGGCATCTGCCACATGCTCTGGGCCGAGCCGGCGCGGGAGGACGATGCCGACAACCCGCTCCGCATGATCTACTCGGTGCCGAACCCGCACGACATGCAAGAAGAATTCCTCGCGCGCTTCGGCCTGCAGCTCACCGAGGGCTACGGCTCGACCGAGGCCAACATCGTCGTCTACACGCGCCCCGGCGAGCCGACGCCGAAGGGCACGGCCGGCCGCGCCGCGCCCTACTACGAGGTCGCGATCTTCGACGAGATGGACCGCCCGGCGCCGCCCGGCACGTCGGGCGAGATCGTGGTGCGCGCGAAGCACCCCTACATCCTGATGGAAGGCTACGACGGCCTGCCGGAGGCGACGCTGGCGGCCTTTCGCAACCTCTGGTTCCACAGCGGCGACCGCGGCCACATGGACGAGGCGGGATTTCTCTTCTTCCACGACCGGATGAAGGACGCGATCCGCCGGCGCGGCGAGAACATCTCGTCGTTCGAGGTCGAGCGCATCGTCAACAAGCACCCGGACGTGACCGAGACCGCGGCCATCGCGGTGCCCGCCGACGTGGGCGAGGACGAGGTGAAGGTGGTTGTCGTGCGGAACCCCGGCGCCACGCTGACCGAGGAGGCGCTGCTCCGCCACTGTGCGGCCGAGATGCCCTACTTCATGGTGCCCCGCTTCATCGAGTTCAGGGCCGACCTGCCGCGCACGCCGACGCAGAAGGTGCGCAAGGTGGTGCTGCGCGACGAGGGCATCACGGCGACGGCCTGGGACCGCGAGGCGGCCGGGTTCAAGGTGACCCGTGACGGGCTCGCACGGCGCCTCTGAGCCGCGGCCGCGCGCCGGCGCGGCGTTCGCCGCCTACCAGGCAGGCAGAAGCGGCGAGGCCGAGGCCATCGGACGCGCCATCCTGGCCCACGACCCGCGCGATGCGGGCGCGCACTACGTCTGCGGCCTCGTCGCGGCCGACCGGGGCGCCCTCGAGCGCGCGCGTGAGGCGTTCGAGACCGCGGCGGCGCTCGCCCCCGGCAAGGCGAGCCTGCGCATCACGCTCGGAAACCTGGCGCTCCGCCAGGGGGACGAGGCGGCGGCGGAGCGCGCCTTCCGCACGGCGCTGGCGCAGGCGCCGGGCTCCGTGGCGGCGCATACCAACCTCGGCGCGGCGCTGAAACGACAAGGGCGGCTGGAGGAAGCGGTGGAGTCGTACCGCGCCGGCCTCGCGCTCTATCGCGGCTCCGCCTGGTGGGGCGCCGACCCGGCCGCGGGCAGAGCCGTGCTGGAGCCCGCCCAGCAGGAGAGTTTTTGCACCGCGTCCCGGGCCAAGCTGGAGTTCGACCTGGCGCAGATCGACCACCTGTTGGCACTGGGCTTGCTCCCGCCCACGCTCGCCGCGGGGCGCGAGGGCTTGCAACGGGTGCTCGCCGGCTTCGTCAGCGAGGACCCGCCGGGGACGCCGCGCCCGCTCACGGATGCCGAGCAGCGGCTGATCGGCGCCGTCTACAACCGGGTGATCTACCGCCCGCCGGAGGAAGCGACCGGATCCGCGCTCGACCCCCGCCTCGATGCGGGCAGGATCGAGCGGCGCTACCACGGGACGACGCCTTCCGTTGCCGTCGTCGACGACCTGCTGAGCGCGCCGGCGCTGGCCGCCCTGCAGCGCTTCTGCCGGGAGGCCACGATCTGGTTCGACTGCAAGGAGCACGGCGGCTACCTCGGCGCCTACCTGCACGAAGGCTTCGACCATCCGGTGCTGGTCGCGCTCGCCCGCGAGCTTGGGCAGCGACTGAGCGGCATCGTGGCGGGGCACCGCTTCACGCAGATGTGGGCGTTCAATTACGGCCAGGCGGGGGGCGGCACGCGCAAGCACGCGGACAAGGCCGCCGTCAACGTCAACCTCTGGATCACGCCGGACGAGGCCTGCCCCGACCCGGAGACGGCGGGCCTTACCGTCCACGACGTTGCCGCGCCGCCAGACTGGGGATTCTCGGACTACAATCTGGACCCGGCGCGGCTGGAGCGCCTCGTGGAACGAGAGGGGCGCTCGCCGGTGCGCGTCCCCTACCGATGCAACAGGGCGGTGATCTTCGATTCGAGCCTCATTCACGAAAGCGGCGGCGTGGCCTTCCGCGCGGGCCATGGGAACCGGCGGATCAACGTCACGCTCCTCTTCGGCGAGCGCGCGGAGGACGGGCAGAAGGGATGATTCCGATTACCGACGCGCTGCTCGGCGAGATGGTGCGTGCCATCGTCGACGAGGTCGATCCGGAGCAGGTGATCCTGTTCGGCTCGCGTGCGCGGGGCGACGAGCGTGAGAGTTCGGACGTGGACCTGATCGTGCTGGAGGCCGAGCCCTTCGGGCCCGAGCGCAGCCGCCACGCGGAACTAGTGAGGCTCTACCATGCGCTGGCGGGTTTCCCCGTCGCCGCCGACGTTCTCGTCTATTCCCGCGACGACGTGGACTATTGGCGCGACTCCCTCAATCACGTGCTCGCCCGCGCGCTCAGGGAAGGCAAGGTGCTCTATGAGCGACGCTAAGTGCGCGCGGATGCTGCTGGAAGCCGCCGAGCGCGACATCGAAGCGCTTCGCGTCATGCGCGGCTCGGACGGGCTCCCCGACGAGGTTTACGGCTTTCACGTGCAGCAGGCGGCGGAGAAGCTTCTCAAGGCCTGGATTGCGCTGCTCGGCGCGAGCTACCCGCTCACCCACAGCATCGAGACGCTGCTGAAGCTGCTTGCCGACCGGGGCGTCGAGACCGAGCCCTTTGCCGCCCTCAGCGTCTTCACGCCCTACGCGGTCGAATTCCGCTACGCGGGCGTGGGACCCGATGCCGAACCGATCGACCGCGCTGGCGCGCTCGAGAGGGTCGAAGCGTTGCGGGAACAGGTCGGCGGGCACTTGACCGAAGATGAAGGACGATGATCGACAGCGCCGTGAGATGCAGCGAAAGACCGATGGAGCGAAGCGATGCTTAGCCATTGGCTGACGGAAGCCGGGCTTTCGGCCGAAGAGACCGCGCCGGCGCTCGAGGGCGACGAACGCGCCGATATCTGCATCGTGGGCGGCGGCTTCTGCGGGCTGTGGACGGCGCTCCGCCTGAAGGAGCGCGACCCCTCCCTCGACATCGCCATCGTCGAGAAGGACGAATGCGGCAGCGGGGCCAGCGGCCGCAACGGCGGCTTCGTGCTGAGCTGGTGGGCCAAGTTCGGCTCGCTCGCCAAGTTCTGCCCGTCGGACGAAGCGGCCCGCCTCGCCCGCGCGTCCGCCGATGCCGTCGGCGAGATCGGACGCTTCTGCGCCGCGAACGGGATCGACGCGCACTACCGCGGCGACGGCTGGCTGTGGGCCGCATCCAGCGAGGCGCAGACCGGCTCTTGGAACGCGCTGGTGGATACGCTGGCGCGCCACCAGCTGCACCCCTTCGAGCTCTGGGAGCCGGAGACGGTGAAGCAGCGCTCGGGCAGCGAGCGTCACGTCGCCGGCGTCTACGAGCCGACCGGGGCCACCGTGCAGCCGGCCCTGCTCGCGCGCGGGCTGCGCCGCGTGGCGCTCGCCAAGGGCGTGCGCATCTACGAGCGGACGCCGATGATGAGCCTCCACCGGGGCCGGCCGCCGCAGGTGGTGACGCCGCGCGGCATCGTGACCGCCGAGAAGGTGGTCATCGCCATGAACGCGTGGTCCACCATGCTGCCGGAGCTGAGGCGGACCATCCTCGTGATCTCGAGCGATATCGTCGCCACCCGGCCGATGCCCGAGCGCCTCGCCGCCTCCGGCTGGGCGGACGGGATGTGCATCTCGGATTCCCGGACCCTGGTGAACTACTACCGCCCGACCGTGGACGGGCGCGTCGCCTTCGGCACCGGCGGCGGGCGGCTCGCCTTCGGCAACAGGGTGGACGAGCGATTCAACGGCGTCTCGCCGCGTGCCCGCGAGGTCGAGCGCTACTTCCGCCACATCTATCCGGACTTCGGCGACGTGCCGATCGCGACGAGCTGGACCGGGCCCATCGACCGCTCCTTGAGCGGGCTCCCCTTCTTCGGCCGGCTGGGCGGGCGCGACGACCTGCTCTACGGCCTCGGCTTCTCCGGCAACGGGGTGGGGCCGACCTCGGTGGGCGCGCGCATCCTCGCCTCGCTCGCGCTGGGAGCGAAGGACGAGTGGTCCGAGTGCGGGCTGGTGCGGGACGACGTGGGGCTCTTCCCCCGCGAGCCGGTGCGCTACGTCGGCGGGCGCCTGGTGGTCGCGGCCAACCGGCGCAAGGAGCGCATGGAGGACCGGGGGCTCTCGCCGGGACCGCTCACGGTCAAGCTCGCCGGCCTCGCGCCCGCCGGCCTGGTGCCGGTCAAGGGGGTCGACGCGCCGGCAACGAAAGCCTGAGGCGTGGACGACGGGCCGGCGCCGCAGCTCGCGACCCTCGTCGCCCGCGACGGCCTGCCGCTCCGCACCGCCGTCTGGCCCGCAGCGCCGGGTGGCGTGCGCGGCTCCGTCGTGCTGCTGCAGGGCCGCGCCGAGTTCATCGAGAAGTACGGCGAGACCGTGGGCGACCTCCTGGCCCGCGGCTTCGCGGTCTATGCGCTCGACTGGCGGGGCCAGGGCCACTCCGGCCGGGTGCTGAAGGACACGCGCAAGGGCCACGTCGTCAGCTACGACGACTACCTGAGCGACCTCGCGCTCTTCCTGGAGCGGGTAGTCCTGCCCGAGGCCCCGCGGCCCATCGTAGTGCTGGCGCATTCCATGGGGGGCCACATCGTGCTCCGCCACCGCGCCGAGCACGGCCCGCCCGGCGCGCCCTACTTCGCGGAAGGCATCGTCCTCTCCGCCCCCATGGTGGACATCATGACGACCCCGGCGGAGCGGGCGCTCGGCGCGGTGCTCACCGTCGCCGCCGTGAGCGTGGGCCTCAGGAATCGCTACGTGCCGGTGTGGAGCCCCTTCCCGCCGCCATTCGACGGCAACCCGCTGACGCGCGACCGCGACCGCTACGCGCGCATGGAGCGGCTGATGCGCGAGACGCCTACGCTCGCCATCGGCTGGCCGACCGTGGGCTGGCTCGCCGCTACCCGGCGCTCGGTGGCGATCCTGCGCAGCCGGGGCTATCCCGAGCGGATCGCAACGCCGGTGCTGATGGTGAGCGCAGCCGCCGACCGCGTCGTCTCGAACGCGGCCCAGGCCCGCCTCGCCCAGCGGATGCCCGACTGCCGGCTGGAGACGATCCCCGATTCCCGCCACGAGGCGCTGATGGAGACGGACGATGTCAGGGCGCGGGCCCTCGCCCTCTTCGATGCCTTCGTGGACGAGGTGCTGGGCGATGCTCAGCCCAGCCGGTAGAAGCGCACGGCGTTGTCGTGGAAGAGGGCGCGCTGCTCGGCCTCGGACAAGTCCGCGACGATGGTCTTGAAGGAGGTGTAGACCGCATCCGCGCCGCCGTGCAGCCCGGCCACCGGGAAATCGCTCGCGAACATGCAGCGCTCCACCCCGAAGGCGTCGATGGTGTGGCGGATGAAGGGCCGCGTGCTCTCGGTCGTCCAGTCGTGGTCGTAGGCGCCGAGGTCGGAGATCTTGACCGCGACGTTGGCGGCGCCCGCCAGCGCGCTCATGCCCGCACGCCAGGCCGCGATGGCGTCGTCGTCCCGGTCGGCGGGGCTGCCGGTGTGGTTGAGGATGATCTGCGTGTCGGGGAAGGCCTGCGCGAGCTCGAGAGCGTCGCCGAGTTGGCCCGAGTAGATCATCATGTCGAAGGAGAGATCGAAGCGCCGCAGCAGGGCGAAGCCGCGCCGCCACGCCGCATCCTGCATCAGGTCTGCGCGCTCGGTGAAGCTCCAGGCGGGGTTGCTGTGCCAGCTCAGGATCTGGCGGATGCCCCGCATGTTGGCGTGGGCGGAGTGGGCTTCCAGCACCGCTTCCGCGTCCGCCGCCTCCAGCAGCGCGTTGCCGACGATCCCGTGCGGGAAGCCGCGCGCGTCGGCAAGGCCCTGCAGCCAGCGGGTCTCGGCGACCGGGTCCTCGAAGAAGCTCGCCTGGATGTGGACCGACTTGACCAGGTCGATGCTCGCCATGTCGGCCAGGAAGTCGTCGAGCAGGTAGTCGCGGATGAGCGGCGCCGTGCTGCCGAACACGACCTCGCGCGGGCCGTCGGTGAGCCACGAATAGCGGCCGGAGCCGAGCTCCCAGAGGTGATGGTGGGCGTCGACGATGGGCCCGTCATAGAGGCTGCTCATGGCCTGCTCCGCTCGCTGTCTGTTGCGCGCCCGATCGCCGCACAGGGGCCTTCCTGAGTCAAGATTCCTGCGGCCTGCGCATGAGGATGTGGACGATCTCGTAGCTCAGCACCGGCTCGTCCCGCTGGTTGCGCACGTCGTAGGCCATGCGCACGTAGCCGCGGTCCGGCTTCGAGCGCGAGGGGCGGGCCTCGGCGACGGTGGCGACCGCGTGGATGGAATCGCCGGGCCGCGCCGGCCGGTGGAAGCGCACCGCGTCGATCCCCGGCCCGCCGATGCAGGCCTCGTTGATGACGCCAAGCTCGTAGAAGAGCCGGAAGCCGAGCGCCATGGTCTGAAAGCCGCTCGCGATCAGGCCGCCGTAGGGGCCGGCTGCCGCGCTCTCGGCGTCGACGTGGATCGGCTGGGGATCGAACTGTTCGGCGAAGGCGACGATCTCCGCCTCGCCGAGCGGCCATGCGCCCGTGACGAAGCGCTCGCCCTCCTTCAGGTCGTCGAAGTAGCGCGCCGGCTCCGGCGCCCGGCCGCTCGCGCGAGGCTGCGTCACAGCGTCGGGTTGTCGATGTCGAGCCCGTAGAGCATTCGCCCGTAGGTCGTGTAGTTCACGTCCTTGTTCTGGGTGAAGTGCTGGTTGGCGACCATCATGTCGGTGTAGAGGTTGCCGAGCGAGCTCCTGGTGTAGACGCTGGCGGCGCCGGAGAGATCCCAGATGGCGCGCGCAGCGTCCATGGCGACGTTGCCGGTATAGGTCGCGAGCGCGCGGCAGCGGGCGCGTTCCTCCAGGTTGGGCACGCGGCCTTCCTCGATGACGATCGCGCTGATCTCGTCGGCGGCGAACTTCAGCAATTGCAGGGCGCCGTCGGCCGCGCATTTCGCCTCGGAGAAGCGGATGTGCTGCGAGGCGAAGGTCGCGACGCCCTTCTCCGCCATGATCGAGCCCTTCTTGCGCGCGATCTCGTTGTATTCCGCGACCATCTCGAGGGCGATGCCGACCGCGCCGCTGGTGATGCCGCAGCCGAAGATGGGATAGCTGGGGAGCAGGTAAAGCGGCGTCTCGCGCCAGTGGCCGCCGGGCGATTCGCCGCCGCGCAGCGCCTCCATGGAGAGCGCCCGGTGCGCGGGCACGAAGAACTCCTTGAGCTGCACGTCGTTGGTGCCGCTGCCGCGCAGGCCGAGCGCGTGCCAGGTGTCCAGGATCTCGATCTCGTCGCGCCGGATGAGGAAGTGCAGGTGGCTCTCGTGCTCCCCTGCCCTGTCCTCCTCGTAGCCGGAGACGAGGCACCAGTCGCAGGTGTCCACGCCTGTCACGAAAGGCCAGCGCCCGCTCACGCGGTAGCCGCCGGGGACGCGCTGGTAGCGGCCGAGGCTCTGGATCAGGATGCCGGCGACGAGGGCCTTCGGGTCCTCGCCCCAGACCTCGTCCTGCGCCTCTCTCGGCCACTGGGCGACCATGAAGGGGTGAACGACGTACTGCAGGACCGCCCAGCCGGTGGAGCCGCAGGCGGCGCCGATCTCGGATATCGCGTGGACGATGTTGCGCAGAGGCCCGCCCTCGCCGCCGTAGGCCGGCGGCTGCAGGATGCGTGCAGCGCCCGACTCGCGGACCAGTTCCCGGATCTCGGGCAGGACGGCGCGGTTCTCGCGGGTCTCTTCCCGCCGTGCGCGCAGGGCGGGCAGGAGGGTGTCAAGATCGGCGCGCATGGCTCCCTTTCCGTGCTCCGGGACGATGTGGAGGGCGGCTCCCGGCCCGCCGGCGGCTCCGGCGCGCGCCATCATGGCGAGGCCGGGCGGAGCGGACAAGACCGGGCGCAGACCGCGTGCCTGTGGCCCGCATCGTGCCCGCGGCGGGGCCGATTGGCGGCACGATCGCGCTCATGCGGCAGGTACGGGCGCAACGGCCACGCGTTCCCGCATCGGACGTGCGCGCTGCCAGGGAACACGCCCGGCCATGACGCGAGGAGGGTGCCGACAGGCTTCGCGTTCGCTCTCAGGCGTAGGCGCGCGCCCTACTCCGCGGCGCTGGCCTGGGCGGCGGGCGCGCGGAAGGCGGCCAGAAGCTCGGCCTCGCGCTCCTTCGCGCAGGCGATGTTGGCCTCCTTCACGTGGCCGAAACCGCGCATGGCGAGCGGCACTTCGGCGATCTCCACGGCAAGCCCGTGGTTGTCCGAGCCGAGACCCGCGATCAGCGCGTCCACCGTCGCCTCGTACTCGCCGATCAGCGCGCGCTCCCTGCGCCGCTCGGCCGAGTAGCCGAAAATATCGAGCGGCGTCCCCCGCAGGCCCTTGAACTTCGCCAGCAGGCCGAAGGCCGTGAGCATCCACGGGCCGAAGATGCGCTTCTTCAGGTGCCCGGTCTCCGGGTCGCGCCCGGCGATGAGCGGCGGCGCCATGCTGAAGCGGAGCCCGAAGCGCCCCTCGAACTGCGCCGCCACCTGCGCCTGGAACCTGCCGTCGGTATAGAGCCGGGCGACCTCGTACTCGTCCTTGTAGGCGAGCAGCTTGTGATAGGCGCGGGCGACCGCCTCGGCGAAGCCCGCACGCCCCGGCGCCTTTGCCCGCTCGGCCTCCCGCGCGCGGCCCACCAGGGCGCGGTAGCGCGCCGCCAGCGCCGTGTTCTGGTAGGCCCTGAGATCGGACGCGCGGCGCTCGATCATCGCATCGAGCCCCACGGGCTTCGGCGCCACCGGCAGGCCCCCGGTCTCGGCCAGCGCTGCGGCGACGGCGTCCGGGTCGTGCGCCGCGGCGCGGCCCCAGCGGAAGGCCCGCACGTTGGACTCGACCGCGACCCCGTTGAGCGCGATCGCCTGCTCCAACGCTTCCGCGCCGAGCGGCACCTGGCCCTGCTGATAGGCGAACCCTAAGAGGAACAGGTTGGCGTAGACGGCATCGCCGATCAGCGCCGTCGCCATGCGGGTGGCGTCCACGACGTCGAGCGCCTTCGCCGCCGCGCCCACCGTGCGCTCGAGCTGCGCGGCGGGGAAGTCGAGGTCGGGCGCGCGGGTGAAGTCCCCGGTCGTGATCGGGCCGCCGTTCACCACGGCGTGCGAGGCGCTCCTGTCGAGCCGCGAGGTCGCCTCGCCGCTCGCCGCCACCACCAGGTCCACGCCGAGCAGCAGCCGCGCGCCGCCCACGGCGATCCGTACCGCGTGCAGGTCCTCGGGCCGCGCGGCGATGCGCACGTGGCTGGTGACGGCGCCGTACTTCTGGGCGAGGCCCGCCTTGTCGAGCACCGTGGCGCCCTTGCCCTCGAGCCTGGCCGCCGTGCCGAGCAGCGCGGCCAGCGTGACGATGCCCGTGCCGCCGACGCCCGCGAGCAGGATGCCGTAGGGCTCGGCGCAGCCGGGGCGCGCGGGCTCCGGCAGCGCCGCGATGGGTCCGTCGGCGGCGGAGGGCTTCGGCTTGCGCCGCTCCCCGCCCTTGACCAGCACGAAGCTCGGGCAAAAGCCCTTGATGCAGGAGAAATCCTTGTTGCAGGCGGACTGGTCGATCGCCCGCTTGCGCCCGAACTCGGTCTCCAGCGGCACCACGGAGAGGCAGTTCGACTGCACCCCGCAGTCGCCGCAGCCCTCGCACACGTCCGGGTTGATGATGACGCGCCAGTCCGGGTCCTCCAGCGTGCCGCGCTTGCGCCTGCGCCGCTTCTCGGTCGCGCACATCTGGTCGTAGACGATTGCCGAGACGCCCTCCCATTCGCGCAGGTCGCGCTGCACGCGGTCGAGGTCGTCCCGGTGATGGATGGTCACGCCGTCGGCGAACTGCCCGTCGAAGGGGTATTTCTCGGGCTGGTCGGTGACCACGGCGATGCGGCCCACGCCCTCCGCCTGGATCTGGCGCGTGACCCGCTGGACCGTGAGCGGCCCGTCCATGGGCTGGCCGCCGGTCATGGCCACGGCGTCGTTGTAGAGGATCTTGTAGGTCATGTTGACGCCGGCGGCGACGGCGGCGCGGATCGCGAGCGTGCCGGAGTGGAAGTAGGTGCCGTCGCCGATATTCTGAAAGACGTGCTTCGTCTCGGTGAACGGCGCCTGGCCGATCCAGTTGGCGCCCTCGCCGCCCATGTGGGTGTAGGTGTCGGTCTCCCGGTCCATCCACTGCACCATGTAGTGGCAGCCGATGCCGGAGAGCGCGCGGCTCCCCTCAGGCAACCTGGTCGACGAGTTGTGCGGGCAGCCCGAGCAGAAGTAGGGCACGCGCTCCATCGCCGCAGGCTGGCCGGCGGCGCTCTCGGCCCAGCGCGCACGCAGGCGGGCGAGCCGCGCCTCCAGCCCCTCGTCCGGGCCCAAGCCGAGCAGCCGGGCGGCCAGCGTCTCTGCCACGCCGCCGGGGTCGAGCTCGCCGGAGGCGCGGAGCAGCGGCCGCCCCGCCTCGTCGCAAGTGCCGACGACGCGGGGGCGCGCGTTCGCGGCCACGTTGTAGAGAACGTCCTTGATCTGGTTCTCGATGAAGTCGCGCTTCTCCTCGACGACGAGGATCTCGTCGAGCCCGCCGGCGAAGCGCCTGATGCCCTCCGGCTCCAGCGGCCAGCTCATGCCGACCTTGTAGAGCGCGATGCCGAGCCGCCGCGCCGTCCCCTCGTCGATGCCGAGGTCGTCCAGCGCCTGGCGCACGTCGAGGTAGGACTTGCCGGTGGTCACGATGCCGAGCCTGCGCCCCGGCCCGTCGATCACGGTGCGGTCGAGCCCGTTGGCACGCGCGTAGGCCCGCGCCGCGTCGAGCTTGTGCTCCAGCAGCCGCTCCTCCATCTCGAGCGGCGTGTCCGGCCAGCGGATGTTGAGCCCGCCCTCGGGCAGCGCGTGGTCCTCCGGCGCAGCAATGGCGACCCGGTGCGGGTCTACCGAGACGATGGCGGAGCTGTCCACCGTCTCGGCGATGCAGATGAAGCCCACCCAGAGCCCGGCGTAGCGCGAGAGCCCCCAGCCGTGCAGCCCGAAGTCCAGGAACTCCTGCACGCCCGCCGGGTTTATCACCGGCATAGTGGCGCTCATGAAGTCGAACTCGCTCTGGTGCGCGGTGGTGGACGAGGCGCAGACGTGGTCGTCGCCCGCGAGCGCGAGCACGCCGCCGTGGGCCGCCGTGCCGGCGAGGTTGGCGTGCTTGAAGACGTCCATGGTGCGGTCGACGCCCGGCCCCTTGCCGTACCAGATGGCGAAGACGCCGTCGTGCTTGGCGCCGGGGAAGAGCCCCACCTGCTGCGTGCCCCAGAGCGCGGTCGCCGCCGTGTCCTCGTTCACGCCGGGCTGGAAGTGCACGCGGTGCTTCTCGACGAACTGCTTGGCCTGCCAGAGCGCGCGGTCGAAGTTGCCGAGCGGCGAGCCCCGGTAGCCCGAGATCATGCAGGCGGTATCGAGCCCCGCCGCCTTGTCGCGCAGGTGCTGCATCATCGGCAGCCTGACCAGCGCCTGGGTTCCGGTCATGTAGACCTCGCCCGACCAGGCGGCGTACTTGTCGTCGAGTGAGACCGCGGCAAGCGTCATCGCTATTCCTGTCCTCAGCGTCCGGCTCTTCTTGGGGCTATGCGCCAAGCAGCGGCCGAGGCACGCACGGCCGCGCCGCCATCATACCCCAGCCCGCATTTCCGCGCGAAGCGGCGGCGTATCTCGCTTTCCCGCCCGTGTTTTTTTGCCGGTTAAGCCGAGATATTCCGAGACAAGGCGAGACAAGGTGAGACAAAGCGAGACGGCGGCGCGGCGCCCAGCGTAGCGCCGGAAGGCGCTCGACCGGAGAGCGGCCCGCCATCGCGCCGGGCGTACCGCCGGCCTCATTCGTCCTCCGCATCCCGCGCCTTCATGCGACGACTGGCCTCGGTGACGGCGTCTTCGCACGCGCCCGGATCCTCGATGCCCCAGTGGCCCTCCACCGCGGCGCGGATGTGGGCGACGGCGTCGGGAGAAAGCCCCTTCCCCTGCCTCGTCGGGCCGGGTCGCCCGGCGGCCGTTCCGGCGCCGTCGCGGGCAGCGGCCTTCTGCTGCTCCGCACCGGCCTTGCCGGCGTTCTCGATGCGCCCGATCGCGAGCGCGAGCGTGCCGATCCTCCCGATCTCGGACGGCTTCTCGCCCCTCTCGAGAGCGTCGGCGGCGCGCGTGACGAGACCCCGGAGCGTCTCGAGCGCGAGCCCCGCGCTGCCCCCCTCGGGGTGCTTGGCGGGCATGGCTTGCCGGCCCTCGCCGAGATCGTCGTCCCCGGCCGGGCGGCGCAGCACGGCGCGCTTGCGCTTGACGTAGCGGCCGACGGCCGCGCGCGAGCAGGTGCCGCCGTGCGCGCGCATCCGCCGGGTGATCTCGTCGATGGTGGCGCCCTCGCGGATCGCCGCGTGAACCTCCGCCAGAGCCTCCGCCGGCAGACGCTCGACCAGCGAGCGGGCCGCCATCAGCCGGCCCTCCGCCAACGCTTCGGTCCGCCGGTCTCTCGAGGGTCATCGTTCACACACCTCATCCGCCGAGATTGCCCCCGACCGTCCCCCGCCTTCCACCGCACCATGTTCCGGTGTCCCCCCGCTTGGCCCGGGCAGCAGGTCCGGACGGCGCCCACCTCTCCTGCCCCCCTACCTTGCTTGGCCTGCGGCCCATGACGCATACTCGCCGGCCGTGAGCCGGCGCCGGCGCGGCGACGATGCCGCGCGGCGCCATCCAAGCCATTCAGGGAGATGAAGATGCATCCGAGAGCCGTTCTGGCAGCCGGCGTCCTTGGCACGGTCGGCGTCGCCATGAGCATGCCCGCCTTCGCGGAGACGGACTACGTCGCGAAGTACGGGATCAAGGAAGACATTCCCGGCGCCTGCTCCTACGCGTCCACCGACGCGAAGGACTACACCGGGCACGAGATCACCATCCTGACCCACGCCGTGCCCGTCATGGGCGAGCCGGTGGCGCTGCACTCCAAGCAGTTCGAGGAGCTGACCGGCGGCACGGTCAACGTGGTGCACGCCCCCTTCGGCGAGCTCTACCAGAAGGTGATGATCCCCTTCCAGACCGGCCAGCACGTCTATGACATCGTCTACGGCGGGTCGTACTGGATCGGCGACTGGGCGCCGCACCTGGCGCCCGTGCCCCAGAAATACCTCGACACCGACGAGATGAAGGACATCACGCCGGCCTACCAGGGCGTCGCCAGCTGGAACGGCCAGCGCCTGCAGTACACCTTCGACGGCGACCGCAACTACTTCAAGTACATCCTGCCGCCGTTCGAGGACGCGGAGAACCAGGCCAAGTTCAAGGCCGAGTACGGCCGCGATCTCGAAATACCGACGACCTGGGAGGAATACGCCGAGGTCGCCACCTTCTTCAGCGGCTGGGACTGGGACGGCGACGGCGAGCTGGAGTACGGCTCGACCGAGATCGTCAAGCGCGACGACGTGGCCTTCGCCAACTTCATCACCCGCGTCGCCTCCTACGCCAAGAACCCCAACGTCACCGGCGGCTTCTGGTTCGATCTCGAGACCATGACCCCGCAGGTCAACAACCCCGGATTCGTCAAGGGGCTCGAGATGTGGATGGACGCGCTCCGCTACATGCCGCCCGGTGGGATCAACTTCGGCATCGGCGACGAGATCTTCTCCTGGGGCGGCGGCCAGTCGCTGATGAGCGTCACCTGGGACGACGCCTTCATCCAGGCGATGCAGCCGGATTCGCCGATCCGCAACAAGATCCGCGTCGGCACCGAGTACGGCCCGTCCATGGGCTCGCACAAGGTGTGGAACCGGGTCAGCGGCCAGTGGGACGAGTTCGAGACTCCCTCGGTCGCGCCCTACGTGACCTGGGGCTGGGGCGCCGGCGTCTCCAAGTACAGCGAAGAGCAGGAGATGGCGTTTGACTGGTTCTGCTTCTTCTCGAACTACGCCAACACCAACCACGACCTGCTGATCGGCCGCTTCGGCGTGAACCCCTTCCGTACCAGCCACATGGACCCGGACTATTGGGAAAAGGAGGCCGGCTGGGATCGTGCGGTGGCAGTCAGCTTCACCGACATGCTGCAGGGCATGGACACGAGCACCAACCGCGTGTTCGACCTGCGCGTGCCCGGCGTCAACCAGTTCTATGTCGCCATGATGGCGGGCGTCGCCAAGGCGATGGCGGGCGAGATGACGGCTCAGGCCGCGCTCGACGAGGTCGCCGAGGAGTGGACGCGCATCGCCGAGCGCATCGGCGTCGACACGATCCGCGAGGCCTACAAGAACGTCGTGGCACTCGAGGACAACGTCTCGCTGGATCAGGTCAAGTAGGGCCGGCGACCATCGAGACAGACGATAGAACTTGCCTGAATAGACCGGCGGGCTGAGGCCCGCCGGTCGTTCTTCGCCCGGCCATGCTGGATTCGCGCTACAAGCACGTCTTTCTGCTCCCGGCGCTGCTCGCGCTGGTCGCGATCATCATCTTTCCGCTGATCTACACGGTACGCCTCAGCTTCTCCGGCTGGGACGTGAACTTCCCCGAGCTCGATTCCATCGGCTGGGACAACTATGCCCGCGCCATCGCCGACGGGCGCTTCTGGGACTCCATGGGCACCCTCTACCTGATGGTGCTCTTCTGCATCGTCTTTGAGTACCTGCTGGGCTTCGCGCTCGCACTCATGCTGTGGAAGGACGTGAGCGCCGGCCGCTTCTTCCGCGTGCTTTTCATCGTGCCGATGTGCGTGACGCCGGTGGTGATGGCGGTGGTCTGGCGCACCATCTTTCACGAGACGCTGGGGCCGCTCAACGACGTGCTGAGCTGGTTCGGCATCCCCGGCGTGCCGTGGCTGAGCAAGTCTGGCCCCGCCTTCGCCGCGGTGATCATCATCGACGTCTGGCAGTGGACCTCCTTCATGTTCATCCTGCTGCTGGCGGGCCTCATGTCGCTGCCGCGCGAGCCCTACGAGGCGGCCCAGATCGACGGCGCCGGGCCGATCCGCACCTTCGTCCACGTGACCTTCCCCCTCATGGCGCCGATCACGCTCGGCGCGCTGATCATCCGCCTGATCGAATCGTCGAAGCTGATGGAGACCATCTACGCGCTCACCTCCGGTGGCCCGGGGTCGTCGACCGAGACCACGAGCTATCTGCTCTACATCCGGGGACTGCGCGAGTTCCAGATCGGCTATACCGCCTCGCTCTCGATCATCTATCTGGTGATCATGATCGTCGCGCTGACCATCTTCGCCCGCCTGTTGAGCCGCCTCATGATCGGCCGCCAGGGGCCGGTGCGGGCATGAGCGAGGCGCAGGCAGCCGTGCGCGAGCCGGTGCCGGGCGGCGTCATGATCGGGCGCAGGGCTGACCTCTACCGGGTGCTCAAGTACGCCGCCCTCATCGCCTGGGCGGTCTTCGTGGTGGCGCCCTTCCTCTGGGCGCTCAGCACCTCGTTCAAGAGCGACCCCGGCGTGGTCGGCGGCGCGACCTACATCCCCTTCCTCGAGTACGAGCCATCGGTGGAGGGCTGGACGTCGCTCTTCCGCGACACCAGCTCCGGCGGCATCAGCATGCAGGGGCCCTACCTCTCCAGCCTGGTCGTGAGCCTGATCTCGACCGGGATCGCGCTCTTCCTCGGCACGCTCGCGGCCTACGGGCTCTCGCGCTTCACCTTCCGCGCCGGTCCCTTGAGCAACAACGACATCACCTTCTTCTTCATCTCCCAGCGCATCATGCCGCCGGCGGTGCTCGCGATCCCCTACTTCCTGCTGCTGCGCTTCACCGGCCTGCTGGACACCCACCTCGGCCTCATCCTGGTCTACGTCGCGATGCTGCTCCCCATCGTCGTCTGGGTGATGGTGGATTTCTTCAACACCGTGCCCATCGAGCTTGACGAGGCGGCGCTGATCGACGGCTGCAACCCGATCCAGGCCTTCTACCGCATCATTCTGCCCAACTGCGCGCCCGGCATGGTGGTGGCGACGCTGCTCTGCATCATCTTCTCGTGGAGCGACTTCTTCTTCGCGCTCACGCTCACCTTCGCCAAGGTGCAGCTGCTGCCGCCCACCATCGTGATCCTCAATTCCAACAAGGTGCCGTGGTGGAGTCTGAGCGCGTCCGCGCTCGTCTCGGTGCTGCCGCTCGTCATCATCGCCTTCGTGCTGGAGCGCTACCTTGCGCGCGGCACGCTCGCCGGCGTGATTCGGGAGTAGGCCCGTGGCGGAAGTCGTCGTCAGCAGCGTCTTCAAGCGCTTCGGCCCGGTGGCCGCGCTGCAGGAGATCGACCTCACCGTCCACGACAACGAGTTCGTGGTCCTGGTCGGCCCCTCCGGCAGCGGCAAGTCCACGCTGCTCAGGATCATCGCGGGGCTCGAGCGCCAGAGCGAGGGCGCGGTCTCCATCGACGGCCGCGACATGGCGGGCGTGGCGCCGAAGGACCGCGACGTCGCGATGGTGTTCCAGAGCCACGCCCTCTATCCGCACATGAACGTGTTCGACAATCTCGCCTTCAACCAGCGCATCCGCGGCGTCGACCGCAAGAGCGTGGACCGCAAGGTGCGCGAGGTCGCGGAGCGGCTGGAGATCACCGAGCTGCTGCGCCGTCGCCCGCGCCAGATGTCGGGCGGTCAGCGCCAGCGCGTCGCCATCGGCCGCGCGCTGGTCCGCGACCCGCGCATCTTCCTCTTCGACGAGCCGCTATCCAACCTCGACGCCGAGCTTCGCGTGCGGCTGCGGACCGTCATCAAGCGGCTGCACCAGGAGATGCGCCGCACGTCGGTCTACGTCACCCACGACCAGGTCGAGGCCATGACGCTCGCCGACCGCGTCGTCGTGCTGCGCGACGGGCGGATCGAGCAGGTCGGCGACCCCGATACGCTCTACGAACGGCCCGTCAACGAGTTCGTGGCCGGCTTCATCGGCTCGCCCGCGATGAACTTCCTGCCCGGCACGGCGGCGGGCGGCAGCGTGCGCATCGGCGCGGCCGAAATCGCCGCCGGCGCGGCCAGCGGCGCGGTCACCGTCGGCATCCGGCCGGAGGACCTGCTGCCGGACGGCAGCCAGGGCCAGGGCACGATCGGCGCGCGGGTCACCCTGGTCGAGCCCATGGGCGCGGACACGCTGATCTTCTGCACCACCGACGAGAACCACGAGATCACCGTCCGCCTGCCCCGCTACACCGCCGTCCACGAGGGGGAGACGCTCGCGCTCACCCCCCGTGCCGGCGCCGTCCACCTGTTCGAGCCCAAGACCGGCCAACGCCTGAACTGACCACTGGAGGAAACCCATGAAGGCAGCGACGCTCCACGGCTACGACGAATCCCTCACCCAGCCCGAATTCGTGACGTACGAGGATGTAGACGATCCGAAGATCACGAAGCCTACGGACGTCATCGTCCGCATCGGCGGCGCGGGCGTGTGCCGCACCGACCTGCACATCATCGAGGGCGTGTGGAACAACCATGTCGATATCGCCTTGCCCCACATCATGGGGCACGAGAACGCGGGCTGGGTGGAAGAGGTCGGAACCGGCGTCGAGAGCGTCAAGGTCGGCGACCCGGTCATCTGCCACCCATTGGTGAGCGGCGGCCACTGCCTCGCCTCCAGGCGCGGCAACGACATGCACGCGGGCGACGGCAGCCTCCCCGGCATCACCGAGGCCGGCGGCTACGCCGATTACCTGCTGACCGGCGAGCGCAGCATGATCAAGCTGCCCCAAAGCCTCGCGCCCAAGGACGTGGCTCCCTACACCGATGCCGGCCTCACCGCCTACCGCGCCTCCAAGAAGGCGGCGGGCCACCTGGTGCCGGGCGAGTACGCCGTGATCATCGGCGCCGGCGGCCTCGGCCATATCGGCATCCAGACGCTCGCGGCGCTGTGCGCGGCCGAGATCATCGTGCTCGACCGCTCCGACCTCGCGCTGGGGCTCGCGAAGGAGTGTGGCGCCCACCACGTGGTGAAGGCGGACGACGGTGCGCTCGACGAGGTCATGTCGCTCACCGGCGGGCACGGCGCCGAGGCGGTGATCGACTTCGTCGGCGAAGGCGATGCCATCGACAAGGGCCTCGCGATGACGCGCAACGGCGGCTTCTACTACATCGTCGGCTATGGCGGCCGCGTCCAGATCCCGGCGATCGACATGATCTTCTCGGAGAAGACCATCGTCGGCAATCTGGTAGGCACCTACGCCGAGCTGGTGGAGCTGATGGCGCTCGCCGACCGGGGGCTGGTGACGCTGGCGACCCGCGAGTACGCGCTCGCAGACGCCAACCAGGCGCTGCACGACCTCCATGCCGGCACGATCAAGGGCCGCGGGGTGCTGATCCCGTAGCCGCAACGAGGAAGGAGCGGCCATGTCCGACGAAGAGGCGGTGCTCGCCGCGAACGAGGCGTTCTACCGCGCCTTCGCGGCTCGCGACTTTTCGGCGATGGATGCGCTCTGGGCCGCCGAGGCGCCGGTGGCCTGCATCCATCCGGGCTGGGAGGCGCTCGTGGGTCGCGAGGCGGTGATGGAGAGCTGGGCCGCCATCCTCGGCGGCCCCGGCGCGCCGCAGATCCGCTGCGAGGCGCCCCGCGCCTTCGTCCTCGGCCCCAGCGCCTTCGTCATCTGCCGCGAGGCCCTGGAGGCGGGCCGGCTGATCGCCACCAACGTCTTCGCCCGCGAGCAGGGCGGCTGGCGCATGGTTCACCACCAAGCCGGCCCCGCCAGCCCGGCCCAGCCGTCGCCGCCCGCAAGCGAGCGCCCGCCCGGCACCCTGCACTGACCGCCCGCGCGGCGAAGGGCAGCATCATCGGCTGCGCCGTGCCGCGCCTGCCGGCGCGAGCGCCCCTTGTGACAAGAGGGCGGGCCGTGTTGACTTGGCCCGACGCTCGACAGCCACGCCGAGATTCAGGGGAGGAGTCCGTGACCTTCGACTTGCCGCCGACCCATCACTTCAAGGTGGAGGCCGAGGCCACCAGCCGCTGCCGCCTCGAGGCCCGGACGCGCCAGCACACCGTGGTCATCGACGAGCCCGAGGTGCGCGGCGGGAGCGACACCGGCGCCACGCCGCTGGAGACGATGCTCTCCTCCTACCTCGCCTGCCTCAACGTGATTTCGCACCTCATCGCCGACGAGATGGGGATCGAGATCGCGGACCTCTCCATGTCGCTGGACGCCACGTTCGACACCGACGGGATCCGCAACACGACGCCGACGACGCTCCCCTTCCCGGAGATCGCGCTGACCATGAACGTCACCACGTCGGCCTCGGACGACGAGGTCGCGCGGCTTCGCGAAGACCTCGACAAGCGCTGCCCGATGACGGTCGTCCTCACCCGGGCCGGCACCACGATCGACGCGACCTGGAACGTGACGAGGCCGTAGAGCCGGGAGGACAAGGTGAGCGGGCGCAGGCTTTCAGCGGGGATCGGGGTTTGATCCGTTCGCTTTAGCCGATGTTTTGGGTTGGGTGCCCCCCGTCGAACTTGCAAGAAGTTCGGCGGGGGGCTTTGTCTCGGTG